>Ga0126338_10001568_pt1 | contig 14958 bp, 12 predicted proteins | sample OrbCmetagenome_2_FD_92529 | JGI IMG/M metagenome (GOLD analysis project Ga0126338, IMG submission 92529) | Coral microbial communities from Petempiche,Puerto Morelos, Mexico - Orbicella C C metagenome | ecosystem: Host-associated > Invertebrates > Cnidaria > Coral | place: Petempiche,Puerto...
ATGTTCTTATTATGAGTTTGCCCGTGAATGCAAATTTATCCGATACTGTTTAAACCAAAATCCACCCCTAAATCTTCTTTTAAAAGCTCCAATTAAAAGCACTCTGCTGAACCTACACACGGCAAAGGAAAGCAGCAAAGGAACTCCCAGAGTACAGTTCGCTTCCACAGGGGGATAAAAAGTGCGCAACATAAGCGCACGGACATAGCGCGACAAACTATGCGAAATCACCATTCAAAGGAATGCATGCCTGCCAGCATAAGGTGATGATGTCACACAATACGTCATCACTTAAAAAAGACCAAAGAAGTGGGCTGATCTGGGCGAAGCTTAAGCTGGGGAGCCATTGAGGATTTCTTCGATCTCGGGTTTGCCACTACTGTAAAAACCCAGAGAATTTCATGGCCGGTATATTCTTCTCTCTCTCTAGTGGAAAGCTTGAAATTGTTAAGGCACTGCATAAGACACAAATTTGGGATAAGCTGGAAGCCATCTGAATATTTTGAGTGTAAGCGATCCTCCGAGTCCCATCTGGACAAAACTATAGGTGAGAAAATTACATGGTAAATTAAAAGCATTGCGTTTTTTGTACTCTAAGTAGAGACTTTTCTAAATGAATAGGAAACAAAACCTAAGTTCCACAACAAGGCGAATAAGATTGTTGAGGCTTTGATCTGGTGAACTAACTATGTATTTGTGGATTTTAATGAAAACACATGCACAGCGGAGGTCATAATCTGGCCATGTTTCTGAATGGCCATTCCGAATACAAAATTTTTTTTTTGAGCTTCGTCTTTGAGGAATGAAATATATCTAAATTACAAACTTAGAATGGATCAAGCATTTATAAATATATGAGGAAAGTGAAACAAACGATTAAGATTCGACTCTATAGAAATAACCCACAAATGTTTTGACTGCCCTCAAAGCTCAGTCAAGAGTCTCTTGCATGTTTCAGCCCGGTTCCTGAAGTGACGTCACTAGTAGCCTGACCCAGATCCCACTTTGCGCGGTTGCAAACATAGAAATTACATGTTTAAACGCTTGTAGAAATGCAGGGATTTTATCAATCGAGGTATTTTTTTCGCTGAAGTAATCAGGGAAACTAGTAGATTTTATTGAAGGGAAAAAAAAAAGTTTGGGGGGTTAGTGGCACTCTAACATTACAACTTAAAGTGCCCATGAAGTAAAAAATAATTGCTGCTTATTTGAAAGGCTTTACAAAGTGAAGGAGAATGGCATTTTCCTTTTTGGAACATCTTGTTTCATTTTAGAGATATTCATGTTTTTTGTGTCATGCAAATGAGGAAAGTGATGATGTCATAGTTGGTTTCTCCAAAACAGGACAACACTCAATCAAGAATAACTCTAGAAATATTAAAGCAGTGTTCTTCAAACGTGGCACCAGCAATGTACTTCACAAGAGAAACAGAGTGACACCTACCATGTTGTTGCCATGGCAATACTCTTGGCTCCAGTCTCTTTCTGTGAAAAACAAAATATTCCTATTTGTAACCTTTTGAAGTGGGACAGAGGGTCTTCCTGGCAACACACATGGTTCCCATATTGTCTTAACTCTCCCCATTAGATTGGTGGGCGTGGATGATCCTTGTTTAAGATAAAATCTGGGGATTTTAGTCTCAATTAAAACAGAACCAGCGGCATAACTGCTGTCTTGGCAACAGTACGATGGGTTACATTATGTTTCTTTTGTGATGTACATTTCTGGTGCCATTTGTGATGTGTCATGTAAATGCACATAACACATTCATTTTTGGTGGAACTCGTTACTTTATTAGTCTGAAGGAGCATTCAAAGCAGCTCAATTGTTACACCTAAATAAGCGTGATGTTTAGTTGTAATTGAATGATAGTTGCAAAATTTATGCATCATGCAACATACAAACTTCTCATAATCTTTTTTATCCAATTTTATATCACAAGTTGGCTCTAAAGCCAGTTTGATTTGCTATCAAAACGAGGAGTTCAGCAATTGTTTATATCCAAGGTAGACACATGCAGTCTTCAATTGCCTATTTTTAATTACTAGTATGAAAATGTTAATGTTTGTCAGACACTAACTGACTTTGTATACGTACAGTCGGTTGGGAATAACGAAGTGAAAAGATGAATCCATGTTTTTGAATAATTAGCAGAAAAATGTGCTCTCATCTTCTTGAACTATCAAGGGTTCGGTAAGAGTACTAAAAGAAGTGTTGTATGTAGATTAGCCAAACAGGCTGGCAAATTGTCAATCGTGACTTGCAGTGTGGCGGGCTCGAAAAAAAAAAAATAATCGTAGCTAGACTCTGAATTGTTTTGCTAGATGATACAGTTCTTTCAATTAAAGTCTTGTCCATTTTTGATTAAATGTGAAGCGCAAATAAGCCAAATATGTTTTCACAGCCCTCAAAACCCAGTCAAACATCTCTTGAGTCTTAAGAAGCCTGACCCAGATCCCACTATGCTTGGTTGTGGGCGCAGAAATTACAACTTAAAACGCCTGTAGAAAAGTTGGGATTTTATCAACTGAGATAATTTTCTCACTGAAGTAATTGGGAAAACTAGTAGATTTCATGGAAGGAAAAAAAATTGGGGGTTAGTTGCACTTTAAGCATGAAACATGGTAAATATAGTCATAGGTTTGATTGTTCCTTAGGCCCCAAAACTGACTGGAAAATGCTGAAAATAGGATCTGCAAGTGTCTAAATTTCAAAATTTTCTGGGAGGGAGCACCCAGACCCCCTGAGGAGGCTCCCACCTTCAGTGCTTGACAAGTAGACTGCTGCCCCTCTCCTCTCCTACCAATATACAATGTAATTCAATTTAAGTGATGTAATTTCTGTTTTATGCGTTTTTTTTCTTCCTTACAAGCACTATCGGTTACTATTTACTTTCTTTACATTATATTTACATATTTATGTATTAGCTAGGAATTGGAGGAATAAATAAATAAATAAATAAATAAATAAATAAATAAATAAATAAATAAATAAATAAATAAATTTGGGATGTCTACTTGAAAACTTATTGGCAGCTCTGAGTCCATGCGCTTCACACATGTGTAATCATGATGCAATCCCTTTGGCCGGTACTGTAATTTTGCACAGATAGAGACATGCTGTTTCTTGAGTTTCAGCATCAGGAATCTAGTAAAAAGCATTTCATAAATGAGACCTTCTATGGGAAAACGGACACTAACGCTTTTTCATTAAATGGTTAAGAAAAATGGTTCTAAACAGATACTAAACTGCTAACTCAAGTGTTTAAATGGTTTCCATAACCATTTAAACAGATAGCAAAAAATTTAACAGTTGACCAGAGTCAGAAAACGGATAGCTTAAAGCGTCAAACGGTCAACCAAAAAAACAAACGGTTAGCTTGACACGTTAACCGGTTGACCAAAGTCCAAAAACAGATAGCTTCAACCGTTAAACGGGTAACCAAAGTCCACAAACGGACACCAAAGGTTGAACGGTTAACCAAAGTTCACAAACAGACAGCTTAAACGGTTGAACGGTTGAGTTGGCGAGATCGTTTCCGGAAAAACTAGCAGTCTTACAATGTTAAACGGATATCTTTGAGCGTAACCATGGAGCATAAAAGCTGTAGATTGTTAATGATAACTGGGATACATTCTGCGAACGAAAGAAGTACTGTTGTATCTGATGAACTTTAGTCGGGCTACTTCAAAATTCATTTGTTCGCTTGCTCTCTCACTCTTGCATTCTATTTCTGGGTAAACTTTTGCCGCTTTCGTGCGACTTTACATTGATTCTCTTCCCTGACATTATTTTGTTGATTTAAGTGCAATTAACAAAGATCAGTTTCACTGCCAATATCTCGACTTGAACGGCTAGTGCAAGAAACGCTAAAATAACAAAAACCGTAACCTCTGGAAGCAAATTATACGTAACATTGTTGACAAGAAAATTTTTCAATACATGCGTACAACAGGTGCAACTAACTTTTTGTACTGTCACGAAACCTGTAATAATAACCATCGCAAATTAAGACCCCATGTTTCATTCACAATCTTCTTTTTTGTTCATTGCTGTTTTGGTTTGAAGTTGCACGAAACAAATTTGCATACGCGATGAACTGCAAATGCCATGACCTTGTCAGAAGCCGAGACGCGTCAGGGTCAAATAACGCAATACGCCAGAAATGATTCGCTTTCTAAAGAAATTTTGAAGTTTCAAGATAACAAATTTTGGACCTTTTTGTTTCAACCATAACTATCGAAACGGAATGCGCCACAATAAAAACTTGATGGCAGTATCGGCGTCCATGTGGCTATTCGCCAGATTCCCGCTAGCTTAAATTCATAGCCCAGGCACAAGATGTTTATCTTCCCAGTTTATCACTGTGGTGTCGATCAAACGGTGAAAACTGAACAAGGTTTAAAATAGCAGCCCAGACTTTGATGACATTTGCTGGTAAATTTTTTACCGAAGAAATGGAAAGACAGAGTTGCTATAATGTTGTTCAAATTGAAGTCAGTTTTGTATCCACCGGACGTGACAGCGATAAACCGGAGAAGATAAATGTCTCGCTCCTTTCTGGCTGTTACCTATGAACATTGCATGACCATAAAACTTTTAAGGTTACTTCCCACCTTTGTGGGTGCCCTTCAGGAAAAAATTCGTATGTGTGCCAGTTTCAATAAAACCTAAACAAACTATATATCAGTAGAAAGCTTAATAAATGTAGTTTTTGAGAAAAATATTATTTAAGTGACTTTTTCTTTTGGGAAGTGTCAGCAGCTGGTAAACCGTGAAACGACCGAGAGTTGTTTTCGTTAATTAATCAGGCATCGAATGCTGTGGCACGAGCAAAATGGCTGCACAGTCTTATTCAACAGGCATCAGTCAACAAAACGGTGTCAGGCTTTTTCGATATTCTGATTGGTAACCAAGATATCCTAGTCCAAAGTTGAAGAAGCTAAAAATATACGAGACGCGTTGCGTAAATTGTCGCCATGGGAAAAAATATTACAAATATGATAATTTCCTGACACCGTTTTGTTTGTTATTATCCGTGGAATGCTTTGGCCAAATTTTACGAAAATCCGTGAAATCTACATACCTCATTAATTCGCTCAAAGTCGACACATTCTACGAGAAATCAAACGCGAGATTTTCGCTCAAAAAGGTTTGTAAACAACTCGCGCCGCCCCAGGAGATTATGTCTCCTCTTGAAACCGCAAGCCAATGGCGTAACAGGACCTCCTAGTGTCAACTACAATGGGTTAGAATTTCCTGGGAAAAGTGTTGCATTACAGTCACGTTTTCGATCTTTTGACCGGCAAGACGAAAGAAAAGGAATCCTGGCAATGGGTAAAGTTGCCAAAGGCAAGGGGAAATCCCACGTCAAGAAACGAACCGTGTCAACCGAAGGAGAATCAATTGAATCGAGCGAGAACATTCGGGCTGATTTGACCATGAATCCTTATTTGCAGGGGGAGGAAGGTTTAGAACGTTCAGAACTCTTTGCAGCAGAGTGGCCACAGCCTGTTAGTTGAAGTACGAGGAACACTCAGGGTTTTTACAACGGCAAATCCATTCGGCTCCTAGTCCAGTCCTGGTAACTTCTTCAAAGTTTTTTCCTTCACTTCCACAAAAACTGCAAGTGACTCGGCCAGCAAGCTGTCGATTGAGCTTGTCCAGATTGACAATACTCTGGTATTTCGTGTCGTTCGTTTCGAATTCTCCGTCAACAGTTTCATCTGATTCTGACGATGAGCCTCCGTGGTAAGTTGCATTATCGAGAGCTTTGATTTTTAAGTGACTTGCTCCAATGGAAGAACCAAGTGAACCAGCTGAATCAGACCACTCATGTTCATTGGTCGATGTCGGCAAAGGCGCTTGGCCAAACCAAGAGCCTTTGTCGCTTTGTGCGAGGCTTTTTTTCCTTTCTTCCACAAAACCTTTCCTTTTTCTCTTCTTTGGCCCTGGTTTTTTCGTTGATTTTACCCAAGGACTTCTTTCTGTTTTAGATTTCTCCATGAAACTCGACCGCGCAATGCACAAAAAAAATGTGCAAATCACATGAAATAGGAACCCGCTTCCCACGAAATTTCCTCCGAGACATCACCTACTTATGAGATTATGACACCATTATTTATTAACTTTTATTGGAAAACAAATTTTGTTAAATAACGTCGGCAATTTTTGCGATTTTTAAGTTTTTTTTTCTGTAAATGTTAGATAAAATGATAAACTTCAATTTAGGCAAATAAAAGAAAAAATGATTTTTTTCACTCTTGAAGGTGGGAAGTAACCTTAAGGTGGGTCTGAGTTTTTGGGGTCTGAGTTTTTCGTGACACCTGGTATAGACAGGCCACGCTAGCTCACCGCAGCTGAATTGCACCGAACACATTCCGATAAATACAAGATAGCATAAGGTCATTTCAACTTTATTTACACTACACTAAACAAAAGAAATCAATTTTGAAGTCTAAGTGATGTCTACCATGGTTACAAAATACTTGCAAAATTAAGTTACAAACTTTAATTTCTTAATTTTTCCTTTCTCCGGCATGCTTACTTATGTGTTTACTGAGGCGACGCTTAGAATTAATTTTGCCCTTGATTGATTTCCACGCTTTGTCCTTTTCCATGGTAGATTCATGGGGAAAATCGGCTGAAAACTAGCACCTTTAACGCTTGAAGTTTTGTAACATCAAGCCGCCGTTTGTTGTGTGTTCCCTCAGTGTTGCTGTTGCTCAGCTCCTCTGAGGTAAAAAAGAAAAGCAGAAGCTTAAGGGGCACCAGTGCCTCTCTGTTTCCTTCTCTAACACTTATCTCACCCCGTCGATTTGCTTGGCGTTACTAAAGAGCGGATGATGTCTTCGCCAACTTCTGTGTCATCCTGAGAACTGGATGACGGTAGTGTCAGCGTTTCAGGTGTTGTAGGTGCCAGTGGGGTTGAAGGCAGTGGTTCAAACTCTTCCATGGGATCATTGCTGAGGGATGCCAAAGCCTCGTGGTCGATGGTCAGCAGGTTATCGTTCAGAGCAAGTGCATCAAAACTCATTACTGGATCAGTGAACTGGAAAGTAGGAAATATTTTCTTGTTAGTTTCGGACCAGTGGCAGAGCGACTACAGAATACAGGGCCACTTTGGTCCCCCTCATTAAAGGGACACTGTCACCATTTTTAGCATGAGTTTGGAAATCTTAAAAACATATATCAATCATTGGAAGCTGAACAATAGCGGTTTTATTTTGTAGAGCAGCCCCGATAAATGATTGAAACTCATTTGAAAGTGAGGACAGCTAACGATGGCGAGGATGGAAACGGATTGCGATATGGATTTTTGAAAAAGCATCAGGCTGTCAGTTTTTCAAAAGTTCAAGTTAGGCTCAAAAATCGTAAGTTCTTACTACATAAATTTAGGAACTATTTTGTGAATTTATAACAGTTTTAAGCAAACATATCGTGACGGTGTCCCTTAAATGGAGCCGTTTCTGAAGTAAACATGTAGATTTTCAGTTGCCAGTCCAATTCAGTATGACCTGTTTGGGTGAGAAAACAAAGATGCTCCGTATCCAGGTGCAATTTTTTAAAAAAATCCGTTTTACGACAAGCTTACACAAATCCCATGAAAGAGCAACAACTTACCACTTTTTCTGATGAATCTAGGTGGTGCTCAATCTTGCTTAGTCGTTGGGACATGTTGTCCTCCATTGCTGACAGTGTGTCCTCCAATGTCTCCATCATCTGTAGAAATATAATATATGTTAGTACAACAGATTGACTACAATTCGGAGGCAATAGTACTGACCTTAAAGCATTTCTTTCTGACTAAGTAGACAAACTGGCATTACGAAACAATTGCTTTTATTAAAAACTCCTCCTACATAAAGCGAAGCACGCGTCTACATTTAGTAATTACAATATGAATAACTTTTTTCTCCCCTACGAATGCATAATATCCATGACAACAAATGATGCTTTTGCTTGCATGCATTTTATGAAAGTGACAAACTGGAAGACATTGATATTACAGGAAGAGAAGAAACTCCGATCGAAATAATCGAAAGAGCGAAAAAATTCCGTCTCAATGGCTGTGGTTGTTTGCGTGGTTCCAAAGGAGGTCCCTGCTCCAGAGAATTTAAAGAAGCGGTGTTATTTAATCTGAATAACTGTCTTGAGTTGACAAGTGGAGAGCTCGACTTGATAATTTTAGCAAACATTCAAGCCTTCAACCGCAACGACTGCATTGGAACTAAAAGAAGCAGAAGTTCCAGGTGTACCTATCAGTTTCAGTCTGTCTCCATCTGCAAAGAGATGTTCATTCACCTTTATGGTATCGGTTATAACCGACTTTGTCGTCTCAAGGGGCATTACGAGAGATACGGTATCCATCCGCGAACTCACGGCAACACCAAAACACTTCCCAGTAACACCCTTCCACAGTCAATCACAGAGAACGTTCATCATTTCCTTACCAATTACATTGAGGAGAATGCATTTGTGCTACCTGGGAGAATGCCAGGATTCAAGTGGGAAGATGTTCAGGTGCTCTCTTTGAGTGAGACAAAAACGAGTGTTTGGCACGTCTACACTGCCACTTGCAAAGCTTCTGGAGAACAAGCGGTTAATCACGGCAAGTTCGTAGACCTTTGGCATCAGTTTTGCTCCGAAAGTTGTTGTGGCAGAACCCATGACCGATCTATGCTTGACATGTCAACAGAACATCACCAACTTGTACGGGCCGCAAACCTTCCTGAGCACGAAAAGGCTGACTGTATTAAAGGACAGCAAGAGCATTTGGACTGCGCCCAGGTCGAGAGAGAGTTTTACAGGAGAACTTGCTCAGATGCAGCCACGACTTTCAGTCAAACAGATGTGGAGACGAATCTAAACAAAATGCACGAACCATGTTCATTCAGTGGCACAATGCACTACTCCTTTGACTATGCAAAACAAGTGCACTTTCCAAGTAACCCAATGCAACCTGCACTGATCTATTTTAAGACCCCAAGAAAGTGTGGGATTTTTGGAGTTGTGTGAAGCTGTATTGCGTCAAGTGAACTATTTGATTGATGAAGCTGGTGCAGTTGGTAAAGGAGCCAATGCAACCATTAGTTACGTTCACCACTTTTTCACACATCACGGCCTCAGGGAAACAGATTTTCACTTACATGCTTACAATTGTGCCGGACAAAATAAAAAAAAAAACTTTTATGGTATTTGGCATGGAGGATTGCCACTGAACTACACCAGTCTATCAAGTACTCTTTGCTAATTGCTGGACATAGTAAATTTGGTCTGGATCGTTGCTTGGGAATCCTGAAAAAGGCCTACAAGATCAGTTTCATTTTGTCAATTTATGAACTTTTTTTTTTTTTGCGAATGGTGGACACCTCAAGCAACACGGGTGAACAAAGCCCAACTGGTATCGACGCAAGATGGCCGTGTTATAGTTCCTGCATACGACTGGTGTACTTTTCTGGGACAATATTTCAAAAAAATTTCACCACTTCAGATGTTCCGAGGATGAACCAGTTGTTGGTTACTGCCGAGAATATTTAACATCCCCGGAACAAACGTGTGCCTTACTGAAGGATGGTGCTGTGATCCCACCTGTTTCTGTTCTTCCGCAGAAGATCAACCCAGAAGGATTAAGTGACGAACACAGAAACTACTTACATTGCGAAATAAGACAGTTTTGCAAGCCTGGAACTGAAGATTTAGTTGCACCAGTTCCATAAGTTAACCATTGTTTTGAACTTGACCAGTGCTATGCTATGTAACAAATTGGCTGTAGTATTTACTTTTCTTTCTATTAAATTCAAACCCAAGCTGTAAGAGAATTAAATGATGCTTACGTATGTAGTTATTTTACATACACCATCGTTTACTAATGAAATAAATGAAGTTGTATACTGAAATTATTTAGGGATATTGTTTTCCATGTGGTCCTTCTTTCAACAGTTCTATTCTTGTCCTCAAGTACGGCTAACTGTTCAATTGACGAAAATAAGCCGGGTAGGAAACAGAGCAAATTTGAACAGATTTTCAATCTAGCTTAAGCGGTAATCGATCAGTCGAACTCGCAACAAATTTTGTGTGTTCGGTTTCTGAACTCTCGATTGGTAAAATAACAAAGCCTCTGATGCAAAACAAAGACTGTTTTTCTTTAATAAGGAAACAGAAGAAGCAATAGATAATAATTATACAATATCGAAAGTTTTAATCGCTTGAGCTTGGAGTTTGAATTCAATGGTTAAGGTTTTTACCTGGTTGTCACCTTTTGTTTTTGTTTCCCAAAGAAGGTCACAAAGGTCGTCGCTGTTTTCAAAGTTTTCGGTCCCTTCCAAATTGAGCTCTCCATTCCATAGAATTATTAGCGAGAACAGATTGAGGTCGTCCTAAGAGACTGTTATCGAGTGAGTCTTTTGTCAGTGAGCGGTAATCATAAAATAATAATACGGGGCAGGCGAGGAAGTGACATCACAATCAAATAAGAGCGTGCACACTATTTTTATCCTCTTCCTGCCGTTTGACTGTGTGATCTGGTTGGTTACAGAACAGGTAAGAATAAACGTCTCCTGAAAGATTGTAACCCTTCACAATCCCACCAAGCGATGACCTAAATTTTTGACTAAATAAGTTGTCTATGACGAATGATTTAAAACTATGACGCGTGAACCAAGACAGCGTTATCTTAAGATAAAGTGCACTGTTTTGAACAAGATCGATGGCAGAATCACGGTCGGAATGAATGGCTTCATCAGCTCTCGATGCTATACTTTTGTACAAACGGATACTTTTTTTTTCGTCATTTGTCCAAGGATACGACGATTATTCGCTTTCTATAAACACGGATAAGTTGGAACTAAAATAAAATACCGTTGTCCTGCAGTTTATGTTCCGGGAGTATCGAGCGATCGTTAGCTTGATAGTTCTGCTCGCAGGGTTAACTTAAAGAGCTGCTGGCTTTCTTTTTAAACAGATAAGCAAACCATTTAAACGTTTTTCCTAGAGCGTCAAACGGATAAGCAAGCTGTTGAAACGTTTTCGCTAAAGCATTAAACAGATGCAAATTTTTTTGAACGGATAAGAAAACCATTTAAATGTTTCTGCTGAAGCGTTAAACAGATGCAATTTTTTTTAAACGGATAAGCAAACCGTTTAAACAATTTCGTTAAAGTGTTAAACGGATTCAACTTTTTTTAAACAGATAAGCAAACCGTTTAAATGCTTGCATGAACTGTTTAAACGGGTATAAATGGATTGTAAATGGTTTTGCCATATAAACGGAAAAGCGTTAGTGTGCCTTTTCCCAAAGAAGGTCACAAATATGACAGTCCAGACTGTTTTGGCACTTCTTTTAAATCCTGAAATTCGTCACAATGTCATCTAGCTCGTAATTACAGGTCATTATGTGACATCCTAAAACCAATCCTTTATGTTCCTCTATACACTGGTGCAAGTGTTGATGCAAACATTCAACATGATCTTCATCACACAGATCACACTTAAACTGACGAACATTGCATTGTTGTTTAATGATGGGAGGTTTCTGTTCCATCACCATGATTTTGTCTTTCATCTTACAGTTGGTATAAACAAGGCAGACCTTTTTGCCCTCTTTCTCTCAAATAAACCAATAACGTTGAAGAATACAAACAATAGTTCTTGCCAGTTTTAAAGCTCAACGAAGTGTGAAGTGTTGCAGACCTCTCAGGAAACTTTGTCATTTGTTGATCAGTTAGTTTCAACCCTAAATTTTGTAAGCTTTTCAACAGTTTTGGTTTAACTGTTGCAAAATGAGTTTTCTAGCTAAATTTTTTGAGCGAGATTTGTAATTATCATAATGTGTTACCAAAGACTGAATCTCTGAGAATGTGTATAATGCAGAGGGGTCGATAGTGTTTATGTTTTCTTGTCAAACAGACTGTCACTTATTGTCACAAGAAGCTACCAGTCCATTGTTCTCAGTTTACATTTTGATTGGTTAGTTTTCTCCTTGTTGGCCCAGTTTAAGTAGTTACACTGTATTACTCAAGCTGTGCTTGTCAAGCACTTGTGGTGAGTTTGTTGTGATTAATTTTAAATTGTAGGTAAGCCCTCTAACTGGAACACAGCTTCTGTGGGTAAACCTCATCATGGACTCATTTGCGTCCCTGGCCCTTGCTACAGAACCCCCAACAGAAGATCTGTTACAACGGAAACCATATGGCCGCACCAAACCACTCATCTCACGAACCATGATAAGAAATATCCTTGGTCATGCCATCTATCAGCTGATAGTCCTCTTCATCCTTGTCTTCATGGCAGATGACTTATTTGACATTGAAGATGGTTACTTAGAAACGACACGCTGTAAGCCCACAGTTCATTCAAGTATAGTGTTCAATACATTTGTCATGATGCAGCTCTTCAATGAAATCAACTCGCGTAAAGTACATGGGGAGAGAAATGTTTTTGCTGGCATCACCCATAACCCTGTGTTTCTTATTATCATGGCTGGAACATTTGTTGTGCAGGTAAGCATTGCTTATCATTGTTAAGATGTATGCAGGAAAGTTATTGCCTTCTATTAAAGTGCCTGTGAAATGAAAAATAGTGTTGCTTATTTGAAAAGCTTTTCAAAATAAAGAAGAATGGCATTTTCCGTTTCAGAATATCTTATTTCATTTTAGAGACACTGATGTTTTTGTATTGTGTAAATTAGGGCAGTGATGATTTCATAAGTTATTGCCACCAAAACAGTAAAGCACCGAATCAAGAATATTTCTGGAAATATTAGAGTGGTGTTCTTTAAACTTGGCCCCAGAATTGTACATCACAAAGGAAACAAAATGACAGCCATTGCGCTGTTGCCATGATAACACTCGTGGCTCCAGTCTCTTTCTGTCAAAAAAACTGAATATCCCCATTTGCAACTCTTTAACTCCTTGAGTGCCTGACCATTGTGTATGCTTTGTGCCACACTCTATTTTTTAGTGAAATTGGGTGTCTATAAAAAACCTTTCATATGCCATAAGGTTTTTCACTTAACCCATCAACGCCTGGATAAAATAGCATGCCACTCACCCCTAATTCCCTGATGTTTTTTGAAATCTTTCAGAGTGCTCTTAAGCACAAAAATTCACCATTAATACTAGGGTATCTAAAGGATAGTAATGCTACGGCACATTCTGTTGATAGTGACATATTTTACACAGTGATTCATCTACCTGCGTGTTCCAAGACTTGCATTAACCTTTATTTCTTAAAGTAGTGTGTAACTTAAAATATGTCCTTGCATGCATGAACTTCATCCATGATGACGCATCGATGACGAGGTGTGACAAGGGATTGTGACTAAAAAAGCACATAGTGATCTGAACTATGTTTGGACATGAAATGATACACATCAACCTCCCCTTAACCAGATCGCGAAAATCAAAAGATGTGGAAATTGTAGGAGCAGAAATGTAACTAACAAATTCTGTACTGGTATGCATTAAATGTCTCTAGAATGTTGACAGACTCTCAAGGATGCGTCCATCGCGATGTGTGAAAATGCTAAAGCATTAGCTTAAATTCATGTTTGGATGAAAAGGACTAGATCGTAGCATATATGAAATTAGTTTTACAGTTTTTGTTTCTTTTAATTATTCTGCAAGCTTTAGTAACAACGATTTCTCTTTATTTAAGAATTTGATCCAGGAAGGGAGACTGCTAAGAAATGAAATACTAAGTTTAAAATTAAGATGTCACAATTAATCGTTCAGATGTTTCACATACTGCTTTAAGGAGAAAAGCAGGGGTTGTGAAAGTCAAGCACAATCTCCTTCACATCGTTTTACAGGTAAATCAGAGCAAAACATAACCACTGAAATCCACGCAAAAAAAGGACAATGGCTGGGCAGTGTAACGTCCGTCGTGACATCCTCATATTGTTTGTGGCACAATGCACTCTGGTAAAAAGTGGCACGGTGCACTCTGGTTAAATGCAGTGCATTATGGTAAAAAGTGATGAATTCAAGAATTCGTACCCCGTTCAACATAGTCTTCTTAAATCCTGATTATGTTGCTGCTTGCTCGCTATGCTCACTCTGCAGCAATTATGCACAGTAACCACAGACACAAGATCAGGTTTCAAGACATTGTTGGAAGTTTGTAGATTTGATCCACAACGCGCCATGATTACAAGCACATTTTGACGGCATGATTTCAAGACAAACAGACCATCTTTTGATTATTTTTTTGAACAGATAACCCCAGCCATTCAAATGGCATCCTGTTGATCTTGAGCCCATGACAAATGGCGAGCAAACGATTTTTGGCTGTTCGAATGGATACCCATGAGTGTATGTTTTTTGCTTGAGAGGTCATAATTGTATTTTTACGAAAAGATAAAGATTTACAGTTAAGGATTTGATTGTTTATTCAAGAGTGAATAACACAGTGTCAACATGACAGGTGAGTTTTTGGCTGGTCAAGTCATCATTCTGGCCAGAAATTACAGCGTTGACCGGCCATTATTTTGAGCCCTGCAATGCCGTCAGAGTATGTGTCAATGGAGGTTCATCTTTCTTAATTGCCAACATACACACATGACAACACAAAAGTTGATAACACCAAAGCAGTTCCTCTAGAAGAGAATGTTAATTTAATAAGCAATACATTCGGTTGAACTCACTATATTTTCATTTTGTAGATGAACAACTCTATGATAAACTTGTCTGTAGTGTTTGGTAGTGCAGTTTTGTTTTACATGTATTCAGGCCAGTGAATCAGGAGGCCTTTGATTCAGACCTTTTTGCAACCTGAAAGACGATATTAAGCCATAAGTACTCTTGATGCTTATTCCTTAGCTCTTCAAACTCTTTAAAGATGTGTTTGAGTTCTAAGTACAGTACTGATCAGAAGAAACCTAACAGAGAAAGCTTGACACAACACGTTGTGTCCGTTCCACACGCATTCCTGTTCCCATTCCGTATCTGTTCCATATC
>Ga0126338_10001569_pt1 | contig 14955 bp, 9 predicted proteins | sample OrbCmetagenome_2_FD_92529 | JGI IMG/M metagenome (GOLD analysis project Ga0126338, IMG submission 92529) | Coral microbial communities from Petempiche,Puerto Morelos, Mexico - Orbicella C C metagenome | ecosystem: Host-associated > Invertebrates > Cnidaria > Coral | place: Petempiche,Puerto...
GAGGATAGAAAAAAAAAAAAAAAAAAGGTTTTTTTTTTTTTTTTTTTTTTCAACGGGGAAAAAAAAAATTTAATTTTTTAAAAAAAAATTTCCGAACACCAAACCCACCCCTTTGTTTGGGGGGCCCCCCCCCCCCCCCGCCCCGCCCTAAGCGGACACTTAGTCACGGTCCTTGGCTATATTCAAGCAGTCCATTTTTAACCTCCTTAAGCGAACACCTCCAAAATGGCCGCTTTTTCTGGTCATTAGGGGGTGGTTGCTTTGCGGTTTTATCAATAATTTTAGAACTACATTTCCGTGTTGTAGCAAGACAAAATAAGTAGTTATTTCCCGATCTGTGGACGTAGTACGTATTGCCGCAAATAAAAACCTCAACATGTTGACAGGGAACAAAAGCAACAAAGAATTTCCTGTATTGCAGTCCATGTAACAATTAGATTGTTGGCTCTCGATGTCTACCGCGTGATGCGCCCTCGTCAATTTTTACGCTGAAAAATCGAAAACGAATAATCTAATTGTTTTAGTATGAATCTACTAGTCGCTCAACACTTCATCTGAATCGACTTCACAGATACCTCGAAAATGCGGAGAAGCGGCCGCCAGTTTTTTAACAAGCGCATGATATGCTTCTGCTACAACAGAATAGATAGTGAGTAGCATAGCCAATCAGAGAACGGCATTCGTGATAGAACGCTAGTAGATTTAAACTAAAATGGTTTTAACTTCTTGAGTTGACTGACTTGATAAATGGCAACTTTAAATATCGTTGGTCTACATAAAATCATTTTTTTGGTGTTCTTTTTCTAGCCGATAGTCCATTCGATGAACAGCTTGACAGGGAGGCGGAGAAACTAATACATGCCGTTGATGATCTAGTTCACGAAGCCACTAAAGACGCCAGACAGCAGCCGTCACAAGAAGATGTGGTGCGGTGTACCGAACAGATCACCAAAAAAATTCAAGAGCTGTTACTGTCAGCACAGGCTGGAAGACACAGCTGGTAAGCAGCTCAATTCTCCCTAGACTTTTTCTCACATCTTCTGTTGTTTAATTTAGGAGAATGTGGTCTAACAATTAGTTGTTTCCTTAAAATGTTTCGGTATCAAACTCTCAAAGTTTGCCTTTTTGAATTTTCCATAAAATGGTTCAGAGAATTTAGTCATTCTCAAAGTCATTCTTGCTTTTGAAACCAAACTGACCTTTATTGCGTGAAATCCCGTTTAAGTACAATGAATTCAGCATGGCTTTAAAAGAAAAACACTTAAGGTATCTTCTCTAGGTTTACTGTAAGTGTTACAGTTGAAATACTGTTCATAAATTAATAAATAAATAAATAAATGAAGTGTATTAAGTGTGTATCGATATTCCTCCGATAACTAATTTCACGCTACATCTGTAGACTGCTACACAACATATTCGTGTTAGATATTTGTTGGTACAACTCGAATGCAGTGTACTTGAACCATCTTAAATTTAGTTCACGTGACTATGCTCTTTTTTTCAGTTTCATTCCCTGTTCAAGTAATATTTTCACTGCTGTTAACGACATGGCAAGTTTATTTCCGGAGGTAAGATTTTAACTTTGCTCATTTGGGTTGCTGGAAACCGCTGGCTTAGTCTTTTCACTGACTGCACTCAGTGACCGTACTTATTGTCTTATACGTCATTGTTTTACAGGACCCGGATGTGGACAGCATGCGTGTGTCACTCCAGCTGATGAAGAGTAGCGCCGCCAGACTACAAGTGGAGTGTAAGAGTGCTGTGTTGCCTGGCAACACTGTAGACATGGCATTTCTCACTCAGCAGGTCATTCAATGTGCTTATGACATCGCTAAAGCTGCTAAGCAACTGGTGACGACGTTTTCAGTTGATTAGAATATCTCTGACTAACCACTGAATGCAGCGTGGGGTCCGTAGATAGAAAAATCTAGCATTCCCTTTCATTCTCAAAATCAACACTGAATAGGCCGCAAGTCAATTTACCGCAAAGAACCGCCTTCTATGGTTTCATAAATAGCTCCGTTTAAAACTAGTATTCGTTTGCTTTCGTTTAAATTGTGACATTTCATCCACATACTTAAAAGTTAGAACAACGTTGTACAGCATAATAAACAGTACCACGTGAAAGTACTGCTCAGTAGCTTTCATTTGAATGGCCACACACTAGAGTTTCATCCACAAATTTAGAAGTTAGAACTACTTTAAACAGCACCTCATGAAAGCACTGCACAATAGTTTGCATTTGAATAGTCACTCTAGGGTTTCCTCTAAATACTTGAAACCGTTGATGAGGTTTGACTTTGCGAATGAAAGGGTAAAAGATACTAGGGTTAACATCGTGAAATAAATTATGAATATTATGGAAATTATCTTCGAAGTAAGTAAGCATCTTACAGAGCTAAGATCAACAGATACTACGTCTTAAGGCTACGTGTAGAGAAATCTTTTGCGTATTTTAAACATTGCAGAACCTCTCGTTAAATATTTTTAAACTTCAGTGTAAGCAAAAAAAATATGATCTTATCTCTGCAATTGCTTTCTTTCGCTTCGGAGGAAGAAATCAGATTTCTAGTATTTGTTCACTAGATAAAGTGTTTTAAAATTATATAATGCTAACTAGCTGGATTATGATACGAAGTGATTCTCCGTTTTAGACGGAACTTACATATTTGTCTGTCTCGCGTTTCTCTCTCTCGCGCGCGTCATCTTCGTGGGGGAGAGACATGCGAGGGCGTGCGCGAAACATTGGGAGTAAAATCAGCTGTTCTCTTGTCCAATCGCTAAAAGAATGCGTGGTGATTTCGTAGTAATTGCCTGAGCTCTTGTGTATTTGGCATGGTTTTCTCGGCAGCCACTTCGAGAGAATCTCGAAGCAATGAAACAGATTTTCTGACTTCTAAGTCTACTGTGGTGTCCTCTCAAGAGAAGTGTCCGCTTATGAGAGGTTGTAACCGTACTGTTTGTATGTAACTGGGAAGGGTATCCGTTAGCGAAGCTTCGAGCTTGCTTCTAAGCATGCGTTATAGGGTGGAACAAACGGTAGTTTATTTGTTGTAAGCAAAACGTTTGAGAAAAGCCTTAACATAACGCAAGCGAGGCTTGATAAAAACTGAATAGCAACAATTTTTTTTTTTTTTTTTTTTTCACACACAAACAGCTAGACTGTAAAATGAAGCGTGTAAAAGAGGAAAATTTTCATCTGATAGCCTTTTCAGTTGCTCGGGTAAAACGTGGGCGTTTCTGTCTAGCCAAATCAGAGTGAACGAAACATGTAAAGAAAACATTTTTCATGGCTAGATGAAACTCAGATGCACTATCGAAGGAACAACTGCTGTCGACTAATTCTGACCAATCAAAATACAGCACGAGTACTTCATAAAGAACACGTCATAAAGAATCGTCACTAAGCAACCATGCTGGCGAGAGGCGCGTTAAGTAGATAATATAATAGACCTTTTTCATTTGGGCGGTTTCTTGCCGCATGTCAGACCATGTGATGATACTCTTGAGAATTCTTCCTTTCAAATTTTCAAATAGTCACGTGCATATGAATAAATATATTTTAGACGGATAAAAGGACAATTCTGTAGAGAATATCACGTGGTCTGTAATGAGAAAACAAACCGCCCAAGCCAAAAAGGTCTATTGGAGCAACACTTTTTCAAAGAAATGTGCCCTATTTTTTTTTTTTTTTTTACAATCGAATAGATTATTGATATACTCATAAACATGTACCATATTATACAAATTATATTATTAATCATACATAATCCCAAATAATTGACCGTAATTCACATATATCGATGTAAAAATAACGACGATTCTTACAAAATAAGCTTAATTGTTGAAAAACTTGTTGTTTCAGGCTCTGGTCTTTGAATTCCTAATCCTACAATGCCTATAAAGTGATCTTCAAATAGCAGTGATGAAATAAAATCGACAAAAAGAGAACGCTCTCCCTCACTTCTAGTGTAGCTCCTTGTGTCTTAAGTATTAGCGGAATGTGTGTTTACAATGTTTACCTTGAAAACATCAATGATCATCGAAGTTATACACACACTTTAGCAGTTGTGAAATTAAAGCCTGAAGAAAATTCAGGTTTGAACGGGATCTGAACTCATGACCTCTGCGATACCGGTGCAGTGCTCTACCAACTGAGTTATCAAGCCAACTGGGAGCTGGCCGTGTTGTGAGTTCGTAATTACCGTAGAATGTAAAGAATGCAAGTGAATATATGACAGATCATATATTTCAACTGTGGAGAAAGATATGAAGACATGATTGATCATCGCAGTTATATGCACAACTTAAGCAGCTGTGAGATTAAAGCCCGAAAAAAATACCGGCCTGAACGGGATTCCAATTTCACAGCTGCTTAAGTTGTGTGTTTAACTGCGATGATCATTGATGTCTCTATATCTTTCTCCGCAGTTCAAATATGTGATCTTTCATATTTTCACTTGCAATAAACTTGTTGCGTAGGAGTTTCAGTCTATGACCGAGCTACAAGTGTTCAAACTCTGAATATCGAAAGGGCACGGCACGATAAAGCGCCCCAAACGAATCAAGCACTTTGTGTGACGCTTGGTTAAAAACTCCTCACTTTACTAAACTCCAGACCTAAACCTTTTTGCAAAGAATGTGTGGGCTGGTTAGTGCTTTTGCCTCCCAAAAATTTTGAAGCTTTGTAGAGTTAATCAGTATTGCACCTTTTGAGCCGCAAAAAGCTAAAATCTCATAAATTATAAATCCAAGTTTCAAAAGCCCGAAAATATTAACGATTTGCAGCCAGTGTGCAGCGGAAAATAGTTCTATTCTTAAGCCTAAAAAGCATTTAACGAGTATTGAGTAAAAATAGCCTACCTCGCTTCAGGCGTGTGTTTCCTTGGAGGAAAAAGCAGTGAAGTTTAAAATCCCCTCAGTGGCCATAAAATCGATATATCGACCCAGAGACGCTAGAGACCCCACATCAAACAAAGAAACACACTCCTGAAGCGAGTTAAGACTAGTTTTATTCAATGCTCCTCCATGTTTTTCACCCTTACAAACCGCATCGGAACTTGGGCTACCTGTGGTAAGACTGAGTCAGCTGGGTGGCAAATTGTGTTCAGCGGAGGTGCAAAAAATGACAACAGCCCGAAAATGGCGGCCAGTGGAGGGAAGGACATTTTGTGCGCTTCCCCTCCCGGAATTTCAAGAGATAAAATCCTTTCAGATTTCCCATTGCACTGGCACGTCTGGCATAAAGACTCTTCCTCGCTCGAAGAGGAACTTGCACTGAACAAGGTATGTGTTCGAGCATGTTTTGTACATTTGGTTTTCACCGCAAGCCGAGAAAACAGGAGACATGTTTTATGCAGCACGATCAACAGTTTTTTCCGTCTGTTTGTGGTTTATTTGTAGCACGATAAAGAGCTTTTGGATCCTCGCGGGCGGACACCACTTCATCTGGCGGTTTCTTTGGGTTATGTGGATTGTGTAAAGTGTCTTCTTCGCGGTGGCTGTGACGCTAATGCGATCAACAAGGACGGCTGGAATGGTAGGAAATTAAAAAGATGTTAAAAGGTGCACGGGCGTTGGAAAGTTTTTGTTGGTCTCCAGGCCTCACGGGTTTATACACCAGCTTAGAAAATTTACCTCGAAATCTCAAGTAGTAATTTTTAATAATGTGTACGTTTTCATTAAAAATAACAGATACTGAACTAAAGAATGTTTTAATATTACCTCGATTTTGAGCGAGGACAAGCTAAGAATGACAAATTTATCATTGTGCTACATTGGTTTTGTTGACAGGACATTTTAAGCGTAATTAGATATTTGCTTGTTAAATGCAGAATAAACTTATGAAAATGAAAAATGGTCACCCCTTCTCCCTGTTCATTGATCATTTTGATTTGAAAATAAAAGAACTTATATCTGGTTGGGGCGAAAAAGCAAGGAAGAAGTGTACCTAGAGCACAGTATCCAGGAAGAAGGGTTAAGTCACTGTAGTGTTTCTAAGAAGGTTTTTATACTTTAGGTAGCTTCCAATGGGGAAATTGTTGTACATAATTATATACTTTTGACAATGCAATGTATAGAGACATGAGCATTTCCCCTCCCCTGACGTTCAACTTGTTGATATGCTGAGATGTATGGGAAGAAAGAGGTTGGTATGGTTCAGCATGGGGAATTTGACACTTTAAGGGAGGGGCTGGGGAATTTAAACAAGTTACCTCAAAATCATAGTCAAGAAGACCTATAAGGACCACCTTGATCGTCTGTAATGTTTTGACTTTAAAAGAAGAGTATTCAAAGCTATCATATACTGTGTTTGAAGGTAAATTATACAGTTTTGCTTGTGAAAATGTAATCCCCTTTATATTTTCATAACATGAAAGTAATATTTATGACATAGTGGAACATCAAAGTAGGTAATCGATGCTTTCTTTCTTTCTTTTCCATTACTCTATTTACCATGTATTTCCTTGGGGCTAGGGGTATTGGATCGTGTGTACTCAAGACATTGGCAGTCAAGTGTCGATTAATACTCAATCGATACCCTTGATCGACCCCTGATTAACACCTTGGTTGACACTCGAATAACACTTGATCCACATCTCAGTCAAGTGTCAGTCAATATATAGGAGTCGGTCGATACTCGGCCAACTATTGATCAAGTGCCAATCTAGTGTCAGCCGAGTATCAATCAAGATGTCAATCAAGTGTTGATCGAGAGTTGATCAAGGGTCGAACAAGGGTATCGATCAACACTCAACTGCAGATGCCTTTAGTACACATGATTCATGGTATTTGCTTGCCTGATATGAATCTGGTGTGAGATTTGAACACCAATTTTGATCAAGGGGGATGGGTACAACTTTAAAAGTTCACATGTTTCAAATTAGAGGCAGCATGGCTGAGTGGTTAGGGTGCCGGACTTGAAATCCAGAGTACCACTCAGACCACTAAGCTAAAGTTGTTTCTCGGTAGACCCAGTTCAACTCCTTGGACATGCTTGTAAATAGCCAGCTAGTCTGCCTCCCGCCAGTTGGGATTTTTAAGCCTGTTATGTTTATATTTTGCAATATTTATTTCTTTCAGTTTAAGTGGCATGCATGCTAGAAAACTAGCTACACCTGTAGTTGTAGCAAAGTGATCAACCACTATAAACATTCAACATTCGACATCTATAGATAATGTTTTTTTTCTTTTAGTATCACATGAAGCCATTAGCACAGGAAACCCTGAAATATTGTCACTTGTGGTTCAACATCGTGACTTTCAAAGGGGAAGTCAAAGGCTTGCTGGAATTCCTGAACTTTTGGATGAACTCAATGCTGTAAGTTCAAGTCATGGTTGGTTTTGGTTTAACTTCTGATTGGATGACAAAGTGACACAAATTTCTTATGAAGCCAATTGCAATTAGCCTGTAGTAATGTAAAACCAAAGCAAATGCGATAAAATTTACTTTCAGCACTTAACTGAAAATCATGTCATCGGTTATTAACTAAAATGTTTTCTTTCTTGACATTGCAGACTCCGGATTTTTATGTTGAAATGAAGTGGGAGTTTACCAGTTGGGGTAAAAAGTCAAATATTAACATATTTTCTTATTATCATAGCTAAAGAAAGCATAACCATTACACTGCATAATTGAGGATTTCTTCCAAATCGTTCTCCATTGAAAGCTGGAGCCCTGATTTATTTTTTTCTGTATAGATGTCACTTCCATTCAGAGATATCAATATCTTTGTCAGAATGCCTCCTCTTCTCTGATCTTGGACCTTAATGTATTTTTGATCGGTAGATAGACTACAACATTCATTTTCTTTTGTATTAATTCCAGTCCTCCTTTTTTAATAGTGCCATTTATGTCAAGGATGTGTCCAAGTGATACTTATAAAATATACAAATGTGGTAAGTAATGACTTTGATCAAAGGGCACATGTCTCAGAGCTCAGTGCAAATTGATCCTGGCACACTGCTGGTCAGCTTATCCTGTTTTCTGTCAACTACATGAAGTGACAGATCCTGACTCTTGTTATTCCACATGGATGTGATGCTAGTTTATTGAAGGTTACCCTCCACCCCTCATAATCATTTCCTTGTGTTACCCAAACAGTGACATGTACAACATGAGTAGAGGTACTGTGAGAGTTACAGGACATTTCTTACCCAAAGTGACTTTGACTTGATCCAGTACTAGTCTTGTAGCACTCTGGCTGTCTGGAGTCCAACAGGCAGAGCAGTTCCCACGATCTCACATTTAGTTAGTCCCCTTGTACAGGTGAAAAAGAAAACCTTCAAGCCAAAATCTTCCATAGTAATTAATGATGAACATGTAACACTACCCTCCCCCATTTGATTAAACCAATCAGAAAGACTATGAAGTACAGAAGTTTTGCTGATTGTAATTGCGGTAGCACAAATGTCAAATAACTGTTAGCATAGACGTAGACATAAACATAGCAAATTATTTTTCTTGGACAATTCAGTCCAAGTGGGAGAGGCGCAATGAGATTGAGATTAACCCTATGTGAAGCACCAACCTGTGAGACAAGGCCCGTATACAACACTAGGAACTCCGTGCCCTAAGTACTCTTCGCAATAAGTGTGTGGGTTCTTTAACGTCCCCTGCTAACCATGTAACACTGAAGAAGCATGACTGATGTGGCAGGGCTTATGGCCCATAGTCCTTATCCAAAAAAGACTTTCAGAACATCTAACCATTTGCAGATGTAATTACAAAGGTACATGTACATGTAGCACATTCTCTTCAGTTCTTTTAAGACCCCGAGTGTTTGTCCAGTCTGGGGCTCAAACCCTCAACCTCCCAAAAGTTGTGTCTGATAGCCTAGGGCAAGTGAACGCTGTGGTCCTGCTAGTGGATTCTATCCTTTACTTGTCTAATGGGTAATTGAAGTTTTCTGGGGTTAATTTTGAGAAAATTCTAATTCCAATATTACTGCAGTATAAACATGAAATTATTAATAATTTTAATTTTGATTTTTTAACTAATTAATTGTGCTAGTGGGTTTTATTTTATGGGGGCTAGTAAAAATGACTATCAGGCTAGTACATCCTGATTGTCTGTGGCTCTTTTTATTACAGGTGGAAGTGTACGAGCAGACACCACCCTAATTGGGTTTGAACAGAATGACTGGCAGAGAGGAAACAGGAGTTATGTTTTCAAGGGTGGAGGTATGGTAATGTGTTAAGAAAATTGCTGTAATTATTAATATTATTATTATTTTCACCTCAAACTCAACACTGAGAGATAAGCTCAGAGAAGAGACTTGTGAAATCACTTGGACAACAAGGTTATATAACAAAAATTGCTACTAAATATAAGGCTTAGTATCCATGACAACTGATCTGTGAACAGCAGGTACTGTGATGATTATTAGTTGAGTAAGGCACAACAGAGCTTTGGTGACAAAGGTTTGGACTTAAAATTACGGCGTTGACATGGCCAACTTTCCTCCTTTCCAATGGTAACAATATTGTTGCCTGCAATTTTACGGGTTTTGCTGCCAATGATGTCAAAGGCCAACAAGTTGCCACTGGAAACAGAGCTAGTTGCCCATGACAACAACACAAGTTGAACATTAAAACCTGGCCACAAAACGTTTGTTGCACCTTACTCAACTGATAATCTTAGTTTCAGATACCAGTTCACTGCACTTTTTGACACCCCTGACCCTGAAGAATTATTAAAAACCATGGGTAAAACATTTAGGAAAAGTTTGTAAATTTAACTTCTAAACTTCGAAACTTCAAGCTTTTATGGCAAATCCTGCCTTAAGACTTCTTGAGAAAAATTTGGCTTTAAAATCTGTTTCATGTATGTAAGGCTGCATTCCAAATTTACTGTTTTCTGTGGTTGATTTGTTTTCAGCTGATGGAGGAGAATTTTTAGAGATTGACCATGATAAAAAGAGATACTTTAGGGAGACCCTACGAATCAGGTACATTGTAATAATAGTTCAGTGCATACCTCCAACTTACAGTAACTTGTGATCAATTTTGTTTATATGTTTGATTTGCAAAGTTGTTTGTAATGTTTTAGTTGGCATTCAGCTACTTTTGCAGATGGCAACTTCCTTCATTCTTTTCTGCCCAGGGTATACATGTATGCATATCTATAGAAGAGACTTTCTCTTCAGTGAGTAAAAGCAGGTAACAAAGGATCTTCTCCTAGGGCACTTAAGCTTTCTTCTACTTTCATATGATTTACCGTATTATTTATGAAAAAAAGGAGAGACTGGAATGTTTATATCACCACATGACAATGGCATGATTGTTTTTGTTGTTGTTGTTGTTGTTGTTTCAGAGATGATTTTCGAGACCTGGAGGGTCTGAAACCCTCAGATGATGCCATCAATGCCAGACTGACAACACCAACTGTTGCCACTATGCTTAACACTGATAATATAGCATTTACAAGGTAAAGACTGGTCTAGCTGACTATTAGATACAGTTGTGTAATCATGATGTCAGTGTTCTATCTCCAGGGCTGTCATTAAGGGCTGTAACCCCGTACCACCTGTTACGGCTGAGTATACTTGATGGGCCCTTGATGTTATGAGTGAAATTGTCTTTTGTTGATACAATTCACCCCCAAAGTTACAAGTTTGTCACAGCTGTGAAGATCAAGGTTATAGGTGACCCAATACTTAATGACAGTCCAGGGGCCTGTTTCTCGAAAGCCCCAAAAACTTTTCTGGCCCGCAATTAAGCCATTTTCAGTTTATCTGTATCTAAAAACAGAAAGATGTATACGCCTGAAACTTCTTGTATGAAGGGAACTTCTGGTCATATTAAGAATATGTAAATAACAACTCTGTAATTAGAAGGTTTGGGATTTTGCTACGGCTTTCCTGGTGCGCAAACTTTTCGGGACCTTTGAAAAACGGGCCCCTGGTCTCTGATATGGTATAGAATGTAATCATAGCTCATTTGATGCCACATCATTAAAGGGCTATTTACATGGGACATCGACCAAGCATGGGTCACGATGGCTGAATTTTGGGTGAGGTCTTCTGTATGTAAATGTTTATGAAGCGAGATGCAGTTGTGAGCCATTAACACATGCAAAAAGAGATTGGGGACAATATCCAACTGTAACAGGCACTTGACGCTTGGGCTATGTTGAAGCTTTTAGCCATTTCTGAACTGTCAGTTAATTCTTTCTTTAGGCACAAGACCATGTGGGGTTGGGGTGGAGACAAGACGGAAGTGGTGAATGGCTTTGAATGTAAGGTTTACACTGCTACTGGGGTTGAAGTGCTTACTAAGACAAGAGTGGAGCATCTGAACGCTGAGGATAAACAGGCAGCGCAAAGTGAGTTCTGAATCTAGATGTAATTGTTTTTTTAACTTATGTCCCTTAACATTGCAACTCTGATGAATTAATCCCAATCATAAATTATTAATGAATTGCAATTAATGAACCTGAACATTGCAACTCTGATGAAAGTGGATGGAAGCCACCAAGAACTCAGTGCTAAACACTACAGATTGGATAACAAAAACCTTAGCGAAGAATACCTAATGTCATTGTGCAGTACTCTTTCCTAAGTTGTGTAGTGATCCTGTGAAGTGGAGGTTAACTGCAGCATGGAATATTACATTGCAATGTCAAATGCGGTGTCCATTCTCTCATTTTACTTAATAAAATCTATCAAATATAATTTAATTATTAATATTTAAGTAATTTATACATATATACAAACCAATCTATTCTGGTAATCACTGGTATAATGACTTTTCTTGAAATAGAGCACTTAGTTGGCTGCAGAAGTGCTTTGGAGAAAGTTTTTTTCAGCAATAGCAGCTGAACATCTGTTCTGGAAACTTTTATTCAACAGATACAAATGATTCATTTGCTGCAAATGGTCTGCAAACACTGTTGGGTATTGAGGAGGAGAATTTGTCAAGTAATATGGAGGTAATTTTTCAAGTTCTCCCAAGTTTCCATGTGTAATTTAACTTGACAGATAATGACAATGTATTTGCTATTTTATCTTCTTTATTCTTTTCTAGTTCTGTATTCTTTCCTAGCTTGACTGTGTCAGTTCCATGTTTCTATCAAGTTATAAATGAAAAGTAGGCTTTTAGTATGTGCTTTCTTACATTTTTTTTTTGGTAAAAAAAAAAATAATCAATTTAAATCAAATGTTGAAAGTTATGAATCATAATCAAATTATTGGCTTGGTAATTTCTTCACAGGATGAACAGACTGGTCCTGTTGCAGACCCCTCATCTACTAACCCTTACCGAATGAGTATAGAGGAATACTTTAATCCTTCACCAGAAGCAAATTCAAGAGGTAAGATTGTAAAGTCATGATTTACCATTACATTCTGATTTAACCCCCATCTCCCTAGGTTATAGTCCCATCTTAATGTATACCAAAACTCTAACTCACCTTTAAGCTCCCCTTACCTTCCCCCAAATATAAGTCCCCCTTACTTTGGGTTAATTATGAGGTTATGAAGAAACTTCATACTTACTAAGACCTCTGTGCTTGGTGTTCATGTTTCCTCACTTGTGCCTTGCGTTTCTTGTTCCAAAAAAACATAAAACAACTATATACACTCTGCATCAAAACAGTCATTCTTTATATACTGCTTTTAGGCCCACCCAGACCTTTTCTTCATTTTGCATATGTACATGTACTGTACCCTATACTATACACCTACTTAGTTTTGACCGAGTTATTCTCACTGGCTGATTCCAGATTGATTATTTTGATTACTAAGTTATTAATAATAAATTATGACACTGTAAAAACTAATGAGTTCTTTCTCGACATGAAGATATTGGGAAGTTGAAAGAGATGTCAGTCAAGAAGCAGAAATTCAAAGCTACAATTTCAATGTGTGACAAACACCCGTTGTCTCTTCGGGAACAAGTTCTTCCAATTATCAAATTGCTGGTGAGTAGACAGACACTGTCAAAGGGGGAACTCATATTGCAGGCCTGTTTGTCTCAAAGGATTAAAGTACATTACTTGCGAAATTCATGTTTTGTGGGCATAAATATACATTAACTGTGTTTCAGCACCGAGAGTCCGACTTTGAAAATTGTCCAAAATGAGATGAAAAGTGTCCGAAAATTAAACGTTGAAATGTACGGGCAGCTTTGTTGTTGGATTAGGTGGCTGATTTTACCTCAGCACCCTAATGTTTATAAACATTATAACTGCTCACTCAATGGAATGGGAATCAATGTTATTCGTTACGAACCACAGACCTTATCTTTGAGGCCGTTTCCCAACAGCTTCATTGATTTTCACAGCTGCAAAGTTGTTTCATCAAGTAACACAAGAAAGAACGAAGCACAACGCTTTGCATCCATAATGGAGGTTGACATGAAAATTTGAATTTACTTCATGTAAGTAGTTGCATGAAGCAAAACAAACTCTCGAGAATGCACAGTATGGACTGGAAATCATCTCTAAGTATTAAAAATATAATCCAGCAGAATAGACAGTCAAGGTGATGAAGAACACAGGGATTTTTGCAGTCAGCCAACTGCTTTGGACAACTCTGTACAAGGCAATTCTTATATATAGATATTAGTGAAGTAGTGTGACATGGCATCAAAGTTTAAACAACCTATTTCAAGATTTCACAGTGGAAGTAATTTTATTTTTGTGATTCTCTTGTTATGTAATATAGGCCATTAGCAACAGTCACTTTGCCAAGCTGAGGGACTTTATTGCACTACATTTACCAGCAGGATTCCCTGTCAAAATAGGTACTATCGTAAATAAGATCCTTTGTTGTTAGTAATTCTAGTGGATGAATATGATGTAAAGGAATAAAAAGGCAAGGATTTAAAGGTCTCTGCTTTAACACCATGATTTATAATCTTCATAGAAATTCCGCTGTTTCATGTCCTGAATGCCAAGGTGACATTTGGCAATATTGGTGGTGGAGAATCTCCAGTAGCTGGGGTGCATGCTATTAAAGCTGATATCCAAGAGATTGATAAGGATAGTGAGACTCCTGTAGAGCAAGAGGAGGAGCCAGGCTCCTCTGCTGTGGGGATAGCTGCTAGGTGTGTCATAGAGTCAACTTGTTTTGATGCTCCAGTAGGATACAGAGAGGTTAATTTGGATCAGCCTGTAGGTGAGTAATATAGCAGTGTTCTAAAGTCAAAATGGATGCAAAAGTTCATACTCTCTCACTGACATATGCACTGGTCGGCAGCTTGGGAATTCCTTTAAAAATCAAACTCAGTACATGACAAGCTCCCAGTTAGTTTGATAGCCCAATATATGCAGTGTACTGCACTGGTATTGGAGATCAGAGGTCATGGTTTTGAATCCCATTGAAGTATGAATTTTCTTTCAGGTAATTTTTTCACAAGTGCTTAGGCTGTGAACATAACTACGATGATTGTTCAATAATATCTTTACATCTTCCTGCTCTGTTCAAATTTAAGATCCTTCATATATTGACTTGCAATCTCCTTAAAACAAACAGATGAGCAGAATAAACAATTTTTTTTATATTTTAGAGGAGTAATCCAGGACTTTCAACAGGCCTTGACACGAGAAATGACCAAAGTTTGGGATACACATAACTAGGATGTGATTTGAATAGTCATGTACATGTAGTTTGTACAAGTAAAGTGTACTGAAGAGATGTTTTTAAGATGTTTTCTTGGCACTGAAAAGTAGGCAGTCAATAATAACTTGATTTACAAGTACTAAATAAAGATGAAACAGTCTGTGTGAATTATAATCTTTAGAAGTCCAGAACTGGATAATTTCAAGTGATGAATAAATTAAAATGAATATGCACCATTCACAATCTGTGCTTATTTTATAGCACCTCTCAGAGATGAAGAAGATGAGATGCTGCAACTAGCAATTCAGCAGAGCCTACTGGAATATCAGCAAGACCCAGCACAGATGATTACACTACGAGCTTTGAGAGACAGCCAACAGATGGAAGAGGA
>Ga0126338_10001570_pt1 | contig 14947 bp, 6 predicted proteins | sample OrbCmetagenome_2_FD_92529 | JGI IMG/M metagenome (GOLD analysis project Ga0126338, IMG submission 92529) | Coral microbial communities from Petempiche,Puerto Morelos, Mexico - Orbicella C C metagenome | ecosystem: Host-associated > Invertebrates > Cnidaria > Coral | place: Petempiche,Puerto...
AAAATAAAAAAAAAAAAAAAAAAAAAAAAAAAGAAAAAAAAAAAAAAAAAAAAAAAAAAAAAAAAAAAAAAATTGTAGAGCGCGAAAAGGCCTAGGTACGAGTTTAGCGCTACAGTGTCACGCAGGACTTGTAGTTAGCGGTTGTCGCGTAAGAAATGACAACAGGAGACAAAGGTAAATTGTACATTCTTTTCATTCCTATATAACTTACTCTCTTCCTACTCAACAAAATCGTGTGCTCCCTGTGGCATAACATTAACAGAAATGAAGTTTTACTTCTTTGGATGGAAAACTTCTGTTTTCGGGAACAATCGTTTCGCTTAGATGGCTAATGCAATTTTCACGCTGTTTCCTGCCGGAAAAACGTGGGCTGCTCACCCAAAAGCCCTGGGTTTCCTTGACACTCCTTTCCCTCTCCCCCAGAGTATGCAAAGAAAATTCTTACCCATGGTGCTCCACTGGAGAGCTTCCCGCGCTGGAGCTTAGTCTTTCGCGGAGAAAAGACCACTCCTATATTCTTTTCGGGGAGAGGTCTGGTTGAGAGAAGAGTTTTGTATCCAAGATGGCGGAAAGTATTGATTGAGTCGATCAAATACTAACAACTTCGTTGCATACCAGCATAAAGTATAATACGTTTGCAAGCTACTGAGGGTACTTTTAAATTGTGACATTCAGTTTTAACTGGCAGGTAATCTAACTTTGTGGGCCTTATGTATTTTTCGCTGAACCAAATTCAAGCTGAATATTAAATTAATAACAGCCTTTTTTTCAGTCACGATTAGGGCGGCTGTGGCACAGGCTATAAACTAAGTAACTTATATAGTTCATAAGAAAGTTTAAGTACATGAGCTTGAGGCATATTATGACAATTATCTTATATCTTGTTTCATAGTAATCAGAGATTTGGAGGTCGTTAAAACATGCACAGAAGAATCGGAATTCCTTCAGAAGCAGAGCTCCTTAATCTGTCTTCTGAGCTCGGAGCAAAATGGAAGAATCTAGCTCGTGCTTTAGGAATACCTGAAGCCAATATTGAGGTTGTAGACGAGGAGAATCGTAAAGTTGTAGAGAAGTGTTATAATGTGCTGTTGCTATGGAAGCAGGGAAGTGGAGCTCGAGCAACATATGAGGCTTTAGAGGCAGGATTATGCCATGGTGTTGTTCTACGGAGGGACTTGGCAGAAAAGTACTGTTATATCCACGCTTTAGCTCAAGAAAATGATCTCAGGGGATGAAATATGGAACGAATTCTGTTCGATATAGCCAGTGACATGTGCATTGTAGTGAAATAATTGCCACAATAGTAAATAACTCAACTATCAGGTATAGTAATCTGCTATATATGACATTCAGTAACAGCCAGTTTCTCTGCTTGTTGAGTTTGCTATGATCGAGTTCGCTACTTGCAACTTCCAGTATGCCAACCTATTTAATTCATGTTCGCCACTATCAATAAACTAAAATTTGCAAAACAAAAAATATATTGACCCAAGATTTAGTGAGCATATAGATTATTCCTTGTTCTTTCATCCAGTGCCAAGCCAAACTCAGTTAGCTGACGTAGTGACCTTGGCCTGTGGGTAGCAAACCTGTGGCAAACTAGCTTGAAAGTAGCAAATGCGACAGTTAGCAAAACTGGCCTAAACCAGACATTCGACAGGTTGTGCAAGATTCCACATACATGGGTGTACCTCACTAAGTTGTCATGTGTGTTTTCACAAATCTGAGTGGGATTGTATGACAATTGGCCGTGATTGCCGAGTTTTTAAATTTCTGGCGTAGTGTGAACAGAAAACGTTTGGCGTTTTCAGTGTAGAAACGTCATTTCAAATATTTCTCCAGTGTAGTGTGGATGGGGTCTTAATTACTGGTCTTGAAGAAAACAGTTTTGCTTTGCCAAGAATCTTGATATTAGATGACAGCAAAACTGTTTCCTAAGGGATCAGTAACTGCATTTTGTGTTATTTGGTGCACAGAAATAAGGCAAGAAGAATTACTTCTGGGATTCAATCAAGTTCAAGGATGTTTGAAAATTTCTGGAGTCCTATTTCAAATTGAGCAACTACCAAAATAATAATAATTAATTAACAACACTCAGAAACTACTTGAGTTTATTTTATTATTATATTGTGTTCAGAAGTTTTTGTATGGGTCAGCGATCAATGAATTTTATGCGTTCTTTAATGGTAGGAAAAAAAAAGGGGGAGAAAAAATCCCAAGTGAGTGAATGAATGAGTAAAAACTTTATTAACGTGTCTTTATTAATGTGTATTTAGCTATAGATTAGCTAATTGGGGTACCTATCTAAAGTCAGTAGCTAATAACTAGTACAAGTGAATATATGAAAGATCATATATTTTAACTGTGCAGGAAGATATGAAGACATGATTGATAATCGCAATTATACACACAACTTAAGCAGTTGTGAAATTAAGGCCTCAAAAAAATTCAGGCCTGAATGGGATTCGAACCCATGACGTCTGCAATAACAGTGCGGTGCTCTACCAACTTAGCTATCGACCCAACTGGGAGCTGGTCATTTTGAGAGTTCGTGATAAACCCATAGATGGTAAAGAATTCAACTGAATATATATATGAAAGATCATATATTTGAACTGCAGAGAAAGTTATGAAGATATGATTGATCATTGCAGTTGTGAAATTAAGGCTTGAAAAGAATTCAGGCCTTAAATTTTCAGGCCTTAATTTCACAACTGCTTAAGTTGTGTGTGTAACTGTGATGATCAATCATATCTTAATAGCTAAAAACTAGTTTACAAAAGTTACAGTAATAAAGTGAAAGTAACTTCTGATTAATTAGAACCAGCAAGAACCCATGTTAGATTTAACTAAACTCCAGCTATGTAACAATGTGGAATAGGAACTAGTTTACTTTGGGCAATCAATTTAGGGTTTTACCTTTTCACCATAACCGACTCTGAGTGACGAGCTGCTTCGTCTCTGAGTGACAAGTTCTCTTCTTTGCTTTTTATCTTGAATGAGAGAATCCCATTCCATGCTATAGGGTGTTTTGGTTGGGGCATCTATCCCCAGACCGATCCCTGTCTCCATCTCCAAGAGAAGTTTTCCAGTCGTTATGGTTTTTGTTACTGCCTCGTACTGATTAGAACTTTTATTACATAATATATAGCACTAGTCCAGATTAAATTCTGGAAGTCATGGTTTAAAGAAGTATTCATAATTTGTGGCTTTTGCCTTGAAAGTCTTGAAAAGGTTGTGCATGTGACGTATCACACCTGGGATGATATAATAGAAAAAATGTGTTGGCGGCCAATTCGTAAGTTTCAAGATTCTGATAATGCTTTTGGTATCCTCTTAGTAACATCCATGTTTGGTGGCTCCCCATAGGAGTAAACATGAAGCCAGCTAAAAGATGAACCCATTTTCTTAGAAATCACTGACCCTGGCCAAGGTAACTACATTTGCTTCCCTAGCTGTTTTCACTTCTTATGTTTGTATCTCCTCCAAATAAGAAAAAAATGTTTCTTGTTTTGGTTGTGTTTTCACGGCCACAAAAGTTAAATGACCAATTCGTGTACGGAAGTCTGGTTGTTAAATACAATAACTATTATTATGAAGCTAGGCTATATACAGGGTACAAATCTATTATTTTTTTCTCCTTACTTGTTGCCAGTCTTTCATTCACCGATACTTAAATTTAGTTACCACATTTTAGCATAATGGCTATTTCTGAAGATGTAGAAGCATACGAAACATCAAATTTAAAATCATAGTTTTTTACAACATGTGTTGTTTTGTCATATTTGTCAGTGGCGATCCAGACCTTGCCGGCTTTTCTTCCTTCTGTGATTTTTTTTACCCAAAATAAGGGGGAGCAGTGGGCCCCATGGGTACCCCCCTTGATCCAACGCTGTTTATCACCACAATATGTGACTTTTATTCCCACAGAGGAGTATTTAGAAAAAAAGAAAAGCAAAACAAAAGAATTCAAATGTTAATTTCTTTGAGTCAGACCTCGTAAATAAATGGTGGAAGAAAAAAACATCCGTTTCAAAGCAGATGTCCGGATTTGGGGGCAAATTTGAATCACTTTCGTCGGATTTGCTCGAGTATTCTCGATATTGTTGCATACCATATATGGGCATTTCTGGTTGCCGCCCGCGGGTCACGAAGTCGCGGCCATTTCTGATCCCAAGCTCGATGTCGTATTTCCGTCTTTGAAATTCTTCCTTTGGGAGGTGTAAAATTAGTCAGTTTGGCTATTATCTGGGAAGAGATTTGCATATTTTTCGCATTTGAGACAAAATATTGGAGGTAAGTGCTCTTTTCCTTTCGCGTTATTGTTGGTTGTGTTATGGAATTTCATTCCAGTGAAGTGTCGAAGGCATTCTCCTCAAACAAGGCCTGGTTTTTCAAAAAAATATTTTACGAGCGCGTGCTCGATATCAAGCAATTGCCAGTTTGCAGCTTGAGCTCACTGAGTCGTGTTAGCTAAATCATACAATATTGAGCGAAGTAACGACACATAAACTTCCACAGTAAAGGCATGCATGTTTATGAACCGTGAAAATAAGCTTAATTTAGACATGCACATGCTTTAAGCCTTACTATCAATGATAGCATTTCGAAATTGAGCTCAGCTGTTTGTCTGCTTGTTCTGCTACGATGACAAAGAAGAATCAAGTGTTTCCTAAACGAACGTAAATATATATTTATTTTTCTTTTAAGATATCGTAGAATGGATTTGTTTTAGTGTAACTTAAATAGGCATGATCGAACATCATGATTTTGCTCAAGAAAATTTCTCAGCTGTTTGTATGACGGAATCATTCTTTCAACAGAAGTTCAGCTCTCACTTCAGTTCCTCAGCTAGAGCCCAATTTAATTTTTATTTGTTTTGGCTTAATATTGAAACTTGAACTATCGACTGCAGCTTTGTTAGTCACTATTTTTCACTTTTAACTTTCATGTTTTCATCTACTATTTTTGGTAAGTTATAGAGGCGTTCTACGTTGGTTGTAAAGCCAACGTTGTACCTGTCAATTCATGTAACCTTGGGAATCTGTAAAATTATCCCATTTACTTTACCGAAGCTTCAGCACTTTTGTAATTCTAAAATTTTAATGATGGTTCCATTTAGAGTTTATTTTGTAGACAACAGAAGTCGAATTTTTTGGTGAGTGACCGTAAAGTCTACTTGACGTTATTCAATTTGCCTTCTCAAATGTTAGCTTGTAATATAAGTTTGATACATTCAAAGCTAATTTTAGTAGCATAACACTGAGAACAACTTTACTCGTGGCCTAATGCGTAGTTTGTGCTGCTATGCCTTCCAGTGTTAATTGAAAGTGTTTATGTTACATTTGCACATGTATTTCATATATTACAACTGTGTTTACCATCTTTTGCTGTAATTTGATGTGATTTTGATAATAAACCTGCTCTGCATAGCTATGTGGTAAATCTGATAACCTGTGTATGTTTTATGTAACTTTAGCTAAAAGCTTTAGTACTGAATACAATGCGAAACGCAATTCTCACCCATTGCATTTACGAGCAGATGTTGTTAATGAGGTCAGGTAACTAGAGTTTAATACAGAAACAACAGATAAGTATTTCTGTGAAATATATTTTTGTTCAGAGCAACTGCAGAATACCCTGCTACTATTCTTCTTGATTCTACTTGTTCACATATTTTTAAAAATCGAGAAATGCGCATGAATGAATTAACTTGAGTAGCAGGGTCTGCAGAATGCCTAATGGCCATTTTAATTGAATTAATTTTAAATGATTTGTGATAGATAGATCAAACTTGGGCAGATTGTGCTTCGCTATTTTGCATTTGACCCCTGACTGACAGGTCATGTTGTTTGAACACAATTAGAAGGTTTAAAAGCTATAATGAGAAAATTAATGTGATATGCATCTTTGTGAATTATCCAAACATACCTGTCTGCTGGATGTTTTGGTATTGTGTCCTGTCAGTGTTCCGAGTGTGCAAAGAAAGCCTTGTCCATTATCCCAGGCTAGTGGATCTTGTAGCCAAGCCAGTGGATTCAATCTATTTAAGGAAATTCATAACAATTATAGAAGTACTGTAAGATATTGCAGTGTTGTCTTTGTTTAATTCTTAACTGATAAAATTCCAAAAAGAAGAAATATTTTTTTTGTCAGTATATAGTGGAATTTTGGACTTAAATATCCTAGTTGCAGAAAGCAAGCTGGAAAAAATTTGAGTTCCTTCCTTTGTGTGCTGTGTGCTGTATACATGTACCCAGCAGAAACTGTGATAGAGAGAAAGTCCTGTACACACTTCTTGTCATGTTGAATGGTATTTTGATATTTGCAAGTTTTTAATGCGATGTACATGTACATTTATTGCAAATGAGTGAGTTGGTTGAGGAAAGCATTTTCTCAACCTTTGACTTTCTTGATGCAATAAGCACTCAAAGAATAAACTGCTCGTTTGATGTCTACAAGTTATCAAGAAAAGAATCCAGAATAAAAAATGTCACCAAATGTGTGCAAATTTTGCCAGAGTACAAATTAATTGATAATCTTTGAATTATAAAAACCAGCTAGCCATTACTTTTACATTTTTGTTTTGGCAACTCTTTGTGAAATCAAGATATCTTTTTTTGTGAATTAAAACATAAGAATATTTACTCGATAACTTTTTTTATGAACAATGTAAGAGATTGGAATATTTATTCCATGATGACTGTTTTCAGGTTATAGACCAGTAGGGAATCACAGCATTTAAACATGGCACTGACACTGAAAATCAACATTGTCCAGAATAGCTCTGTCAAGACTTTACAGGTGGGGTTTTCTGTTTATGCTGTACCAGTTCATGTATTGAATACTGCACGTATCAGGAACAGAGTATGTGTAAAACACAGTATCCTGGAATAGCCCTTTTCACGGTTAATTTTTCTCATTTGCATTACAATGTAATCCAATGTGGATGTGAGGCAATTTTGGGTTAAAACTACAAAATAGCCCAAAATTGCCTCACATACATGCTAGATTTTGTGGTAATGTACATGAGCAAAGGTAACCGTGAAAAGGGCTTTTGGTCATTGTAAGTAATTTAGTGAACAGCAAGCTCTGCGCAAGATTAACATAATCCTGCACTGGGATTGGCTAACCAAGGGGGCAAGGTTACGCTGTCTTGCCAGCTTGGGAATACCCACTGTGCCCCGCAAGTAAAAATAGTGTTCTTTTTCCGTATAATAAATCCTTTATTGACCAAGCTTGTTCAGTCAGGATGCTTGATATTGGCCTCTTTCTTTTTTTCTTTTCTTTTCTTTCTTTTTTGCATGTTTATAGACCTTGACTTCATCTTGGTCCATGAACATGCAAAAATGAACTTGGCAAATTTCCAGCCATCTTGACCTCATGCTTGGTCAAAAACCCATATATATGTGGAATGAAGTTTATCCTTGCTGGGAGAAAATTAAATTCATTTTATTAATATGTAGTTCAACCCAGAAGCTACCATAGCAGAAGCATTGAGAATTATAAGAGAAAGAGTTCCAGGATCTAGTCCAGGCAAAAGTAAGTAAAATACTTAGTGTAGTTCTCAATTAATTTATTTTCTAAGAAAAGCCCTTGCTGTTTTTTTCTGCTGCTTGAGCAGTCTAGATGAATTGTGCAATTTAATTGGTTAGATTATGGGTCAGATTTTATTTTATCTGAATCAATCACATTTTCATTTGAACCAACTCAGGCTCACCATTTTTGACATGCACCTTTTGCTACGTGTATGTCAGAAATATAATGTTCCACAAGAAACAAATACAATTTGCTAACCAAATAATATACCCGTAGATAGTGAAGATACAAGTGTATATATGAAATGTCATATATTTGAACTGCAGAGAAAGATGTAACCTTTCATATATTCACTTTGTATCTTCACTATCTATGGTTACATGTATATTATGAACTCATAGCGTGGCCAGCTTCCAATTGGCTTGATAGCTCAGTTGGTAGAGTACTGTATTTCTGTCGCAGAGGTCATGAATTTTAATCCCGTTCAAGTCTGATTTTTTTCAGTCTGTAATGATCAATCATGTTTTCAATGTATGGGTGTAAGTTCACTGCTTGCATAGAACAACCTAGTAGTAAAGTGCATTATTCATGATGGTCCATTATCTCAGTGCTCTCCCGTGTAGTTTCAGATTATGGGTTATTTAGTCAAGATGATGATCCATCAAAAGGAAAATGGTTAGAACCTGCCAGGACCCTTGATTTCTACCCGCTCAAGTCTGGTGTAAGTAATTACTACAGTGCAAATGTTAGACTAAGTGCTTTCTTTCATCGCATGCAGTACCCTGTGCTATCAGAAGGATTCTTCAGAATCAGTATAATTTATCTGTCTTGTCTGCATGGCATATGAGTTAGCTTTGCATCTTTTCTGAGCAGTACCGTAAAATCATCAAGTGTTTTCCAAGTATAGAGTGCATTTGGAGATGAATAATAACAGGTTCCATTAATGTTTTCAGCAGGAGGGTAACTGGTTTTCACAGGCTGGCAAAACTATGTCAACTGAAATTCTAATATAGAAAGATTGTCCTCTAGAGGTCAAATCAGGCAGGCAAAATTGTCGTCATGACTGGTCAATTTGCCTAGTGCTTGGCCCTTAATAAAACTCTGAATAAGTGGTATTTTTAGTGTGGAAATAATTACAACGATTGTGCACAAAAAATAATGAACAGGAACACAATAGCAGAATTAAAAAAGTTTTTTCCTGTCCAGTTTATTTATATTTATCTATTATTAGTTAGTTATTCCTTTATGTTGTAAAATATCTTAATATGTATATGTACTTGTAATTCATGATGGTATATCTTGTAACCATAATACACTGCTCAAGTACGTATTGTATGTCAGATGTGGAAATAATTTCATCTACTAACTTTTCAGGATATGCTTGACTACAAGTCTAAAGTTAGACATCTAAAAATCAAATTCATGGATGGATCAGTGAAAACATTACAGGTAATTAGTTTGTCTGGGCCATTTTTTGCTGCGTTTTTGCTGCAAAGCATCTCACTTGTGTCTATCAGCATGTTGTATGCATGCATAGTACATTTACTTTTACATGTACAGCAGTGTGCAAAGAAATTCCTGACTGATATCCGGAGGCTAGTAGATTTTCCAAGAGGGCTTTTAGATTCTGTCCATCACTTGCTTGATGGGCATGCAAGTTTTGTTGAGAATTAAAAAAAGGTATTTTTTTGAGGAAATTCAAATTACAGAAGTACATATGTACTGTAAGAGATAAACTTTTTAGGGCTTAGTGAAAATGATTTTCGGGCCAGTACAACATAAATAGAGTTTGCCGAAGGCCAATCCCCCAAATTTTTTTGTTGACACACTGTACAGTTGCTTGTATGGTATAGTTTGAATGTTCTTTGTGGCTAATTTTGAGGCAATATTGTCAACTGTCAGCCTTACATTAAGTGCATTCATGCATGTTTAATGGTTCTCTGTTTGTTTTTTTCCTGCTGTTTAGATTGATGACAGTCACAATGTTGGTCAAATTTTAGACTCTGTTTGTATGAAAATGGGTATGTACATTTTTGATTTATTATCAACAAGCAAATGTTGCTTCTGAAATATACATGCCAAAGTCTTTAAATAAATATACTGTCGTATATTGTCATTTTGATTGACAAGTTCTTGCATTCTTTTTTCTGTAGGTATTGCAAATACTGAGGAATTCTCACTGCTTGTTGAAGGTCAAAAAGAAGACAAAGAAGATGCAGATAAAATGGGAACGATAAAGCGGGTGTGTTGTCTTAAAACATTATTGTGTTATGTATACATGTACATCCATGTTTCCTGTATGTGCAGCTTTGACTGCTCATTTACTTTTCTAAAGATACATGTACAGCTACAGATGAACCCTATCAGGAACATACATTCATGAACATTTGCTTCAATAAATGAAGATGAAGTGAATTAAAGCTGAATAACTCAGAACATTTCGGACTCCATAATGGGAGTTAAATCCATTGTGATATGTCCTTCTAGACATTGGTAGAACCTGAGCTACACATGCAGGTTGAGACTCGTGGTGAACAAGGTCCTAAAATAGGTTTTAATAAATAAATGAGGAAACACTACTAAAAGTGTTTTGTCTACTTATATCTTATAAAAACAGGACAAATCTGTGAAAGATGTCTCCTTGAAAAAGATGGAGGAAAGAGACAAGAAAAAAATGGATCAGCTGAAGAGAAAACTCCACACAGATGATGAAGGTAAAATTATAATAATTTGTACCAGGTCCATTTTTAAACTTGACATGTACAGTACATGTCGTTGATTTGTAAATGTATTAATCAATTTTCAGGTCTTGTACAGAATTTTCCATGTTTTCTAGTTAACAATCACAGTATAGTTAGCTTGAGATTTTTACAATGTGTGAAGTGATAGTTGATGAGGCAAGTGATGAGGCTGAAGAAAGGCTGACTCAACAAGAAAATGGAAATCCAAACAACCTGTGCAATGTTACAGTTTTGAAACAAGTTTTCTTAATAAAGACCTTTATCCTGACAAAAAGTTTGATAGAATCAACTTTTCTATCCTCCATGCATGTAGGTATAGGTGATCTGGAAGTAGCAAGCTGTTCATTTTGTTGTATATACTGTTAGTACTTATTAAACTTCATGCTTTAGCAAAATCACTCAGGGATTGAGTTGTCTGAAAATTGTAGCTACATGTATTTTGAGTTGAGGCTTTTAAGTGGCAAAATGGTTAATTTCCTTTCTTTAGCCTTCCTGGAAATTGAATCATCTGGTAATGTTCCTTAATTGCCCTCTCAAATGCCAGAGTCTAAATGAGAAAACTTTGTCATTACGTGGACCACTAGTTTGTTCTAGTTCTATGTCTATTGAGATTCAATCTTGCACTGCACGCTTTTGTACAGGGTGGTTTCTAATCTCAAATACTTGACTTAATGTAGGTCTGCATATCTTTTTTTTTTTAAGTTCACTGGCTTGGACATGACAAAACTCTTCGAGAGCAAGGAGTTGATGATACATGCACTGTTCTTTTGAGGTATTTAATTTTTGAAATATTGTATGTTGCAAAAGAGTTGATTTTTCCACCGCATGTAAAACATTTACAGTACTTACATTTAGCAGGTTAAATTTCAAATGAATGTCTCAAGTACAGTGGTAACCATAATTTGTACTGAACATTACAAATCATTGTTGTTCTCTACCATCATCAGAGCCAAGTAAAAAATAGTAGACTTCAGACTGAGTAGATGTATAATAATTTTAGAGGTGAATAGTGTTATTCTGAGCACTGGAAGACTGGTTTAGTCTATAGTGATCTTTCTTTGAATGTTTTTCTAGACGGAAGTACTTTTACTCAGATCAAAATGTTGACATTAAGGACCCAGTCCAGCTCGGCTTGTTGTATGTTCAGGTAGGTCCAGTTAAAGTGCTTTACTTGGAAAGTTGTTCAGTCATCCAGTTGTCTGGTGGTTTAGTCATCCAGTCGTCCAGTCATCCAGTGGTCTGGTGGTCCAGTTGGCTGGTCATCTGGCCATCCGGCTGTCTGGCTGTCTGGTCGTCCAGTCATCCGGTTGTCTGGTCATCAAATCATTCGGTCATCCGGTCTTCCGGTCTTCTGGTCTTCTAGTCATCCAGTTGTCCAGTTGTTCTGTCATGAATTCTTTTACATGTAATAAATCAGTCAATCAATCAATCAGTCAGTCGGTCAGTTAGTCAATCCGTCAACTTACAGAATAACTGTACATGTGGGTGGAGCTAGATAATTGAGTAAAGCATTTTCCATAATAATTTTTTTCTCCCTGCTCAGTGTAGAGATGGTATTTTAGATGGAACGCATCCATGTACACAGGAGGAGGCATCACAGGTATGTGTATCATGAAAGTATTTAGATAGAGCCTCCATGATAGTCAACTCTTGTTTTCTCACTTGAAGTTGATATCTAATAAAAATTCCATTAGTCAACTCAGTTTGGTCCACTTTTGTTCTACTTTGTAGGGCCCAAACTGATCTTGGCATTTAATTCATTTTCTCCTCAGCTCGGAGCTATTCAGATTCAGGTCCAGTTTGGTGATTTTGAAGAAGGCAAATACAAGTTTATAGAGTAAGTTCAGTGCTTTGTTTACCAGTAGAGACTCTTGACAATCTATTCTTATCATTGCACATGCACTGTATATTGCTGTCAGTAACATGGAGTTGTTGTGCTTTCCTTGTGTTAGCTTAAAAGAATTTCTTCCCAAGGAATATGTCAAATCGAAGAATATTGAGAAGAAAATTAAAGAGGTGAGATATTTCCGTAAATCCACTGTGTAGTAGTGACATGTACAAGGTCATATTAAATATGAAACATAACATTATAAGTGCATGCACCTTACCTTGCTCCAGTTGTCCAGGACAACTAGAGTTTCCTTCTGGGCATGTAACTTTTCATTCTCACTTGCCTGATGGACAAAGGATCAGGCAAGTCTTCTGCCAACTTAATCATTAAAACAGCAAACTAAGACTTGCCCAGGGCAAGCAAATTGGAAAGCAACTTGTCCCAAGGGCAAGCTGAAATTCAATTTTTTTTTTTAGCCCAGTCATGTAGGTCTTTTTGCAGCTTTACACATTGTTTATCTTTTCATTATTGTGTAGGAACACAGGAAAGTTTCTGGACATGATGAATTACAGGGCAAGTACAAGTATGTGCAGTTGTGCAGAGGGTTAAAGACCTATGGAGTCACATTTTTTCTTGTAAAGGCAAGTTCACATTTCAGGCCATAACAAGACTGGTGGCAGTCCTTCATGCAAATTTCTAGAGTTTTTCACAGTACATTCTCATCAGAGCCTCTTTTTTCCATGCAGTACATGTACATGGATTTACCACATTAGTTGCCATCATTTAAAGAAAACCTGTTTTCAAACTTGCCCTTTGGGCAAGCAGTAACTATTATGAACTAACCCAAAAGTCATTCTCGCCAGCCCCCCATATTTCTTAGAAGCATTAATTAATTTAAGATATTTCCCCTAACAACCTCACTTGCCCATTGGGCAAGCGAAGGGTAGATTCCACCTGCCTAGCTGCAAAATCCACTCACTCTGCTCTATCAGACATGACTTTCTTTGTATGCTGGTTGCAACTTCCTTTGCAGTGGGACTGAAAGTTATGTAATGTCAGTGCAAAATGCAGACTTTCTACTTGAATGTATGTTTTAAACAAATGATATAGTTTGTTTGTTAGTTGATTGTATTGATCAGTTGTTGGTTGGTGTGCTTGTTGCTGTGTTCGTTGGTGTGTTGGGGATTCATGCTCTGGTTAGTTATGTAGTTTTGTTGTTGTTGGTTCATAGGTGAGGTTTTATGGTTGTTTGTCAGTTTCCTGGTTAGCTTGTTCGTCGATCCATTGGTTTGCCTGTTTGGTGGTTCATTGTTGTTTGTTTCTTGTGTCACTGGCTGGTTCATTTGTTGGTTTGTTTTTACTTAACAATTAGATTATGAGCTGAAGATTTCTACAAGGCAATAGTTGATGAGGCTGAAGACCAAATCAACCATTACCTCATAGAAATTGAGAGCGACCAATCTAATTGTTTTAGTAGAACTCTAACTGAATTTCCTTCAAAATATGATCCCAATTATTTCTGGTCTTAGTATCAAAGTTCACGCTTTAGAGAATTTGCGCAGACTGAATTAATTGTCAAGTTGACATTTGCAGTTGTGTACGTGCCCTTACAGCTGTATCAGTTTCTTTAAAAAATGTTGAGCTTTTTAAAGAAAACATAAATGCCCTCCTTTAAGTACTCAGGAATTTTGTTTATTCATTTGCCCACCTTTTAGTCTTCTCAGGAATTTGATTATCCATTTGGTTGTAAGTGTTCTTTTAAAACTTTGGTGAAGCAAGGAAACGTTGCAGTTTTGTCGACCACACCAAGCCACTGCCCACTAATGGCTGATAGTATGCAATGGCTCAGCCAATCAGATTACAGCATTTGCATTAGTATACTAGTAGAATTCTACTTATGACTGAGAGTGTGCAACGGCTCAGGCAATCAGATAACAGCATTTGCATCAGTATACTAGTAGAATTCTACTAATGGCTGATAGAGTGCAATGACTCAGCCAATCAGATTACAGCATTTGCATTAGTATACTAGTAAATTCTACTAATGGCTGTTAGTGTGCAACGGCTCAGCCAATCAGATAACAGCATTTGCATCAGTACACTACATGTAGTAGTGTTCTACTAAATGTAATCAGCTCATGTACAGGTGAAATGGTCGTTTAATTTGTCAGCTTATTTTATCAGTATATTATCATCTGTTTGTTTGTCTGTTGGTTTAATATTTATTTAATATGCTTTCTTTCTTGCAGGAAAAAATGAAAGGAAAGAATAAACTAGTTCCCAGGCTCTTGGGTGTCACAAAAGAGAGCATCCTTAGAGTTGATGAGAAAACTAAAGAGGTTTGTATTCAAACCATTACCTGTTAAGTTGTGTACTTAAACCAAATCCTGTAATTACCAGTTTGTTACTTATCTCTTGCCTGTCACTTGCCTTTCAAGATTCTTTCGATTTGTTTCCAAATTTGCTATATGTGATAATTAAAGTGCACCTAACCCCAAAAATTTTTTTTCGCTAAAATGAATCTCCTTGTTATTTGAAATAGTTCTGCGAAAAAAATTTTGGATTCCGTTAAATCCTCGATTTTCTGTGCCCCGACGAAATCTTGAAAATAGCTCCAAAACACCGCCATTTTGTTTCACGACCGAGTTTGTGGAGAATGGGTCTAGCGGCTCTTGTGACGTCTACCCAGGAAGGTTGGATATCTCACGTCCTTTCATTTCCTTCAGGATGGTGCAATACACATTCGAAAAGTGCGCAGAAACGCCTTCCAGAGGTGCTATCGGCTGTTGCAGCAATATTCCAGATTTAAAGAAAGATATACTGTACAATTAACTGA
>Ga0126338_10001571_pt1 | contig 14944 bp, 12 predicted proteins | sample OrbCmetagenome_2_FD_92529 | JGI IMG/M metagenome (GOLD analysis project Ga0126338, IMG submission 92529) | Coral microbial communities from Petempiche,Puerto Morelos, Mexico - Orbicella C C metagenome | ecosystem: Host-associated > Invertebrates > Cnidaria > Coral | place: Petempiche,Puerto...
AGAAACTTTCGCTGAGAGAACGGAAGCTTTTACAGATTATGTTATTACTGTTTTGTTCACTTGTACCTCGCTATTGTGCGAAACTGGAATTTGAGTCAGACAACCTGTTATTTCGCGTCATTGGCATTCTATTACATACAGCTAGCCTTCTGATACGGTTGAAAGTGTTTAGCCCCAAGAACGCATCGGATCCACATGACGTCAAATTCGTTGTCGTCCTGGGAGGTAAAATTTACCATGACTTGTAATCAAAGAAAAACTGCTCGGGTACTGTTTTGGTTCAAATATATGCGTCCAAGCTGCAAAAGAACATTTTTAGATTTTTTTGTACAAAGAACATTCTGCAGGTAGGGTTCAGAGCCAGATCTTAATTTATTCATTGATTGAAGCCTTGTCTACACGGGCAGTTTTTATGTGACAATTCTTATTTGCTCGTGTAGATGAGGAAAATTAGCCAATTTTTATGTGACAAATATATTTGCTGAAAAGCTGGCTTGTTAGCTTTTATGTGAAAAATAAGAGTTTTCACATACGAAAAATTGCTAGTGTAGACGATTCGTCACATAAAATGTGGCAAATATGTTCGTAAGCGCCATACTTTGGGGGAGCGACTACGCAGCCTCGCCTTGTTTTGCATATCGCTGCTGTCCAACGTCATTACTGGCGCCCTAAACTTTGAACTGCTGACAAATATTTGCTGTGCCATCTGCGTGATCAAATGTATTTGTCACATAGAAATTGTCACATAAAAATTGCTCGTGTAGACGAGACTTAAAGCTGCTCAAATAGACTGTTCTCACACGACGTCACGCAGCCATATTGGAATCCCAAAACAATAAAGCGGCGGCCATGTTGGTGTACCAAACCAATCCTGTGGGAGTTGAACGCTTTTCTTATGTAAACACTTTCTTTTTTTGCATGGCTGCTGGTCACGTGAATGAAAACGCGTTATTGGGGCTAAAATATCCGTTTAGCTGTAATAAAATGGCAAACTGGTAGATGCAAGCCATTACTAGCCACAGCAAAATATTAAGGTTACTTACCACCTTCAAGGGCACAAAAAATCGTTGTTTCTTTTAATTTATTTGACAACAAAATTTAAATCAGTCGTTTTATCTGAAGTTTACAAAAGAAAAATAATAAAAATCTCAAAAAGAGGCCGAGTTATTTAGGAAAGACGTATTTTCAAATAAAGGTAATAAACCAGGAAGGTGTCATAATCGCTTAAAGGGACGAAACCGCCAAAGGAAATTTTTGCGGCAAACGCTCATCTTAGAGCTCGTGATTCATGTTATTTGGTATTGTTTATATCGCGCATTTGTTCTTTTGCCTTTGGCTGTTTTGCCCGTTTTAGTGTCTCTCTTTTCAGTGAAGACAGCGAGATAGAAAACGTGTTGCAATGCGATGCTTTTCCCGGGAAATCCCGATCCATGGTCATTGAAGCTAGGAAGCCCTGTTGGCCCATTTGTTTGCGGTTTTATATGGCGAGATAATCTCCTGGCGTGGCTAGGGTTGTTTACAAACTTTTATGAGCTAAAATCTCGCATTTGATTTTGGGAGGAATACATCCCGGGGGGGGGGGGGGGTACTCCCAGAAAAATCGGGTGGGGGTGTGCGGCCCACTTCCCAAAACCCTATTTATGACCAAAATCTGCAATATTCCCTACCCTATTTATGACCTGACCAAAATTTCGAAACCCTATTTATGACCTAACCCTTAAATCAAAACCCTGTTTCAGACCTACGTTGTAATTAGTTGCCTTGTTCAGACCAACGTTAAATTACCGTAAACATAATTTGTGAAGGGCTTTTGTTGATTTTCTTTTCGATAATGATGAAAAAGTGGCTTCTTCCTAAAAACATACCCATATCAAGGCTAGAGTGCAAAAACCATACCCTATTTATGACCAAAATGGCCAAAGTCAGTAAAAATCGATACCATATTTATGACCAAAACAGCTGAAAAACCCTACCCTTTGGGGTCGCACATATCTACAGAGTCCATATAAGGGAGTACCCCTCGGTCCTTTCGCGCCTTACCGGCTCCTGACACTTCCTAAAAAAAAAAATCGCTAAAACTGTATTTTTATCGTAAACTACATTTATTAAGCTTTCTTCTGATATATAGTTTGTTGGGGTTTTATTGAAAATGGTGCGCGTACTAATTTTTTTCCCGAAGGAGACCCGCGGAGGTGGGAAGTAACCCTAATTAATAGCACTGCTTGCAATTGCTTTGCTATAGGTCTAATAAAGATTTCTACCGGAATACTTTTTAAATTAGTGCAAATTTCGATTGATAAAGATAAGCGCAATTGAAAGAGGTCTATAGTTTTAGAGCAATAGCCGTTTTAATATCACTGCGTAATTCAACTTACAGCATGTCCACCTTAGCTTCTTTGAATATCTCTTCTGATTGCCCGTATTTATCTCGGAAAGAGAGATAATAAACTCTCCTTACGCCAGCCTAAAAAGACATAATGTAACAAGAATAGATGATATATTCTTGAATACGCATATCTATCCTATTCCAAAACACCCAAGCTGCCAATAGGACATTTCCCTCTATGATTCCCCGCGCGCAAGTCTCGTACAGGGAAAGGGCTATTGCCGATAACAGATTTGGCCTTCCCGTCCCCTCCCCTCGTGGGGTTACGTCTAGCCCAAACCAATCGTGACTCGCTTGCTCACGTTTTCCCGCCCTTCGCGTCGGCTACATGTATTTACTTCGAGTTTTGATTGAGTCACTGGATGGCTTGTTTGTGATTGGACAGAGCGATTCTGGCTTTCGTTTTAGTTTTACGACACTCAAATGAAAGGCGGGTGGACAATTGGACAAGGTGAATTTTTGCGGGACAAGAAAATGGCAGGTCGAGACTCCGTATTGTTACTGTTGTGTGCTCGTTCTAAGCAAGTTTGTGGCAACCTGGCAAATATTATAATATTCTTATCATTATAATATTTTAACAGATCAGAACAGTATTCATGTAAAGAAAATTAGAAAAGTAAACCTGATGTTAGTTGCTAACATAGCTTGTGAAAAAGACGTAGGACGTTACGTACCTAATACAATAAAACGGAGCGTTTGGCAAAGTTCGCGGCTTACCTGTATCAACATTTTTGCACAGTCCTCGCATGGAAAGAGTGTCACAAATGCAATTGAGTTCTCTAGGTTGGCTGTTCCTTTTAAGATCACAGCATTGGCTTCTGCATGAACTACTAAGTTGTTTTTCTGTTCATCCGACCAGCTCTCATCGCTGTTAGAAATCCCCGGAGGAAAACCATTATAACCAATTGATAAAATCTGTAAACAATATTAAAGAAACAATTGATTTTTTGTACGAGACTCAATCCGTACATTTCCGTTTGAACTCAGTATTACTCAATCTTTTTCCAGACGTCGATGTGTAGAGGAGACACGGTAATCACTATGGAAGATAAAACACTTTTATTGCCATGATTTGAAAATGATCAACAATAAATATTTACGGCGGTCAAAATACCCTTCCCGGCATAAAGCAGCTTTCAAGTCAAGTCAGGTCAAGTCAAGTTGGCAACAGCTTTCGTGAAGACAATCTCACCAGCTAGTTTGCAGGTGTAACACAGAAAGGAAAAGTAAAAAGAACTAAATTGGGATAATACCTTCAACAAATAACTACCATAATATAACATAAAAATGTAAGATTTAAAATCTATTTACATAGGACTAGATATAACTTTTCATAAATAATGAAAGGTATGAAGTTTAACGATCATATCAGTCCTGACAAGTCTAATTTTCTGATAATATTTTTAAAAACCTTTAAGGATCGAATAAGTCTGTATGAGTCAGGTATTAAGTTCCATAGTTTTGGCTCCGTAAACGTCCAGGATTTTAAACCGTATGTTCTAGTGATGTGAAGTTTATATGAAATGATTCATATATGAATATATCGTATGTTGTAGTGTTGGCCTTTGGTAGCTGAAGTGTACATGTGTTGTTCACAAGCGGCGTTTTGATAGATTTACTTACGTCTGCTGATTGAGATTCGGTTGACGGTTCTTAAATTAAAGCTGATGAAAAGACGAGTTAGAGCGTCGCATGAGAAGTGACGCTGAGCTGGCCAATTTTCGTTTCAAACAAACTTTGGTCAATAAGACGGTGCAGCGAACCATGGTAGACTCAAAATGAACTAGAATATAGTTCAAAACGATCATATTTGGTTATAGTGGATTTTAGTTATGAAGTTAGAGACGGGTGTTTGCAAATTATCAACAATGGGTCGTACTTGGACAAATTAAATTTTAATCTTGAATCTAGAGATGAGTGTTTACAAATTATCCGTGCCTAAATGATTCTTATTGGGCAAAGCTGCCTTGGATGTTGTGTTCATGGGAGCCAAATGTTATGTAGAATTTTTCAATTCTCTCTCTTAATTACCAACAAAAATGGCTTCTCATATTAAATACTTACTTTAAGTGTTACTGAGTCCACAATAACACAACCCACTTGTGTTTTAGGGTCCTTTGAACGCATGGAGGCACCCAAAGCTAAATACGTGAAATACTCTACCCATGGAGGCTGACAAGAAAGGTAGAAAAAACTGTCAGGCATTATGGCGAGGTACATGTAATGTGGGAGAAATAAAGACAACTTTCGATAATCTGGCCAGAACTCATCTGTCACTTTACAAAAATATGGATCGGATATCATATTTATTAAAAACTTAGCATTCGCATCCGGCGCACCGATATCTAGTTTAAAAGGCAAAACATTTCGAAACAACTTTTACGTGATTGAACATTTATCTTTTCAACTTGGAAGTAAATATGCAATAAACATTTTTTTTTTTCTTTCGTCGACGACGTTAGCTGAAAAATACAGAGTAGATGGATCAAAAGCTTAAGTATTCTTCTTATAATGTCATTTATTTTTCTGAATGAAAAAATTACTTCATTGTGATTGGCTGGGGGCAGGCCAATTTATCGTTAATTCTAATTCGCACTACAGTGAAAATTAACGCGCGCGCTTTCGCAAGTTTTCTCACCAGTCATACAATAGATGAGTAATCGTAGGAAAGCTCGAACAATTAAGGATTTACACAAAGGCTCGTGCAATTTTGAGAGAATTTTCAAATATCACTTGTAGTGTAAATCCTCGCATTCAGTTGATTACCTATACTAATGCGTTAAGACACATGCTTTTTTTTATACATCTATGGTGTTTACTTAGTCTAGAAAAACCTTCATATTAGCCTTCGAATACTGCGCCTACTACTGCTTTCAGCCGCTCTGTTTTTCTAGATAACGAAAACCTTGCCAAAGAATTGAAAAGTAGACATTTTGAATCAATAAAAAATAGTATGAAAATCAAATGGGTTGATCCATTTTTTAAGCAAGTGTTATAAATTGGGAACTACACTGGCTCCATGCTTTCGATCAGCGAAAAAAAAAAAACATGTTCAATCGAGGTAAACAGAGTTATAGCATTAATGTATTTTTGGGTTCCGGTAGCCAAGGCTCATATGACTTACCCTGTTCCAGGCTCTCGGTCAGTGGGGAAGATCAAAAAAGCGGGCGAGCGACATGCGGGGTCTGGGAGATAAAAGGAGAGGCGAGGGGCCCTGTCCGTTTCTCTTTGGGACCCCGCCCGTCGCCTTTTCCGCTCGTCCCCTGCCACCTTTTTCCATCGTCCTCACTGACTAATACGTATTGCTGTTTCAAAGAGCACAGACAGATATTATACATGGATGCAGACTGAGTTATTTGCTGCTGCTTGAAAAGTCCATTAATGTAAAGACTGTTGTTTTCTTGAATTGTCTGTAAAGACAATTTAAGTGTGGAATCGGATTGTCAGGTTAGTCAGCGGAATCAAACTGAAGTTTTACCTGCAACAACGACATTAAAGTGAAAACCAGCTTCATCGAAGCAAACGAAGAAAACAGATATTAGTTCTTTGTTTTTGTGTGCTTAGTGACCGCGCGATTGCATTTTGGACCTCACCCCGCGCCCCCGGGGTTGCATGTGAAGACAAGTATTTCTTTACCACGGGTAGGTGAGATACCTCATCTCCCCGGGGTCCCACGCTTCCTCGTGAACAGGCCCTTAGACAACGAATCCAGCCTGCTGACCACGATTACTGTATGCAATGGTATTCGGACGGTACCGTTAGGGCCGTCTTCCTTTTGATCTATCGATATCAACCAAGATTTTTCAGAAGAGAGTTCTTCAAGGACTCTTCAAGCAGCAGAGGGACTTAAGGAGTTCTTGAAATCGCATATGCCATCTTAGTGTGTGGTGTGGAAAACGCTTGAACCGGCAAGGAGCCCGGCATCGCCGACCACAACAGAAATCTCCAAGCTCCAAGTCTCTCGAAGAGTCAAGAAACTGGTGACCACGGTATATAATAATAATAATTATATAATAATAATGCTCCGGTGGAGCTGACCTATTACAATCAGGAAAGCCTATCGCCTATGTAAGTCGTGCCTTGATACGGATACTGAGACAAGATACAGTCAAATACGAAAAAATATTGACGAACGCCTTCTCACGCGATAAACTTCACCAGTACACATTTGGGCGACCGTTGGTGGTTAGAAGCGACCACAAACCACTATTGCAATCCGCTGTCGAAGATCTCAAAAGGCTTCTGCTACAAAATGGTTACCCTCAGGGCATCATCACTTTTAATATCAATGATGTCCTGAACAAGAAAAAGAACAAGCCAAATGAACCCACAGCAACAGTCCCCAAAAAAGATGTTACTATTTTATTACCTTATATAGCTCTCCATAGCAATCATATTACTAAGCGTCTGAAATCTTGTGTAAATCGTATCTACTCTTTTGTTAAGAAGACCGTCTCAACCAATCACAATTATCCAAAGTCATTTATAAAGCTGGTTGCTGGGACGGCAATGATTTTTGCATTGGGAAAACGAAACGAAGACCGTTCACGACCCGAAAACAGAACATTTCAAGGCCCTTTCGAAACGTGATCACTCTTCTGCTAATGCTGATCGCGTCAAAACAACTGGTCACAACATCAAGTGGGACCATTTTGACATTTTGGCGTCCGGCAAAAGTGACCATCATTGTACGGTTAAGGAGACCTTGTTTATTCTGGAGCTGCAGCCAGCATTGAATGTCAATGTCAGCGGTGAAAAACTTTTACTTTATTAGGAAAACTTTTCCATTGTGCAACGTTACAGACGGTTTCCATTTGAAACCTCTTAAATTTCTACTGCAGATGTTTTCTGTCTAGGTTCCAGACCCCCATTGATACAGTATAAATAGCTTTTCAAAAAATTTTAACGCTTATACTTTAAAAATGTATGTTGACTAGCATACGAAACGTCAAGTTCATAAAATGTATGTTTTTAAAATGTTTATCACCGCTGTTTGTTTTATATTTTTAATCAAGCTACGATGGCCGAAGACCAAGAGTTTATATGACCCCAACTTAGCTATTCTGGACTACAGGAACACTCCGGTCCGTCACAAGGGGTTGGATCCAGCCCATCCCAGAAGCTGATGAGTAGGAGAACCAAAACCCTGTTTCTAACAGCAAAACAAGCTCCTGCAACCCCAAACTAACAAGCTGGCTGAACAAAAAGCGAAACTGGTCGAGTGTCAGAACAATCAATCAATCTATCAGTCTACCAATCAATTAATCAATCAAAAACAGACAGAAATTATCCTACGATCGCACTGCCAAAGATTTTGTACGGAAGCTCTACGTCCCAACGAGAAAGAACGGCGTAACGAGAGATAAGTGCTCGTTCACCATGGAGACATTGGACGGTCGCAGTGTTGCCTATCGTCGAAACCGAGCTCATCTTACAGGAGCCTCCTCCGACCGTGCAGCAGAACCAGGAACTCGCTGCAGACAAGCTAAAAGCAAAGCCCGACGGCACCCTAACGACGTCACCTGCAAGTCTTCCAACACTGACGTCAACTGTCACACCCCGGACGTGGAGAATGACAAGACTCTGAGCACTGCGTAAACACTTTGCCGAAACGTTCTGTAAGACCCTCACGAATTCCCTGCGCGTTTTAAAGATTTTTAAGGACCGTGTTTGTAGCTGAACAGTTGAACAATGTTTATCTGCTTCACAGCCATTTTCCTAATGTTTGTCTTCCTTTACTTGTGTTGTTATTTTTTGTGTTTTCAAAAGAGAAAAGATGTTATTGCTGGTATATGATATTCTATAACGAGGTTGGCGTGACATTTGAAGTAAAATTAAAGCGTCCTGTAGATAACGAGCGGTTCTGAACGGAAAGTCCAAAGCCAGCAAGCTTCACTTAATTATAAATAGGTAGACGACATAAAGATCGTGTTCATGAAAAATAGTGACTTGGATGTAAGCGTTCTCCAAAAGTATATTAATTTTGTGATATCCAAATGCTTGTTGTTGTCTAGCTGTCGAGAGCGCAAAAGTCAGCTGGAAAGTATATAAAAATAACAATAAAACAATTCCTCTAGAAGAGAAAGCTAATTTAACAAGCGATACATTCGGTTGAACTAGCGATATTTCCATACCGTAGAGATAATCGATCCATTTTAAACTTGTCCATAGTGTTCCGTAGCTCGGTTTTGTTTTACATGAATTCAGCAGCGACAGGAAGACCTTTGATTCACACCTTCTCGTTACGACTCGAAAGACGACATCATTGCTTCGAAGTCATTATCGTCCTCTTAACCATCGATTGAGTCTTCTTGATGCTTATTCCTCACCATTTCGAACTCTTTAAAGGTGTGTTTTGGTTCTAGGTACAGAATTTTGCCATCTACGAGAAAACCATGACACGCGACGCCATGTTTCTTTTCAAAAAACTTTCCCTTACCCCCTGGAATATGCAAATTAAAGGACCACTGAAACGCAATAGGTACTAAAGAAATCTCTGGGGAGTGGGAAAGAGGCAATTTCTCAGTATTTTCAAAGAGCCACTTGCCTCACCTACCCCGCAAGGAAATTTACTTGCGCCCAGGCCACCCCTAAACGAAGTTAACGGCGTACGTTAACAATGGAAAGTTTAAGAGGTTTCTGTTACGCTCTCTTTTCTTTTTTTTCTCTCTGTGTCATATTGTGTCCAGCTGCTTACGACATTATTGACATCTGAAGGCCACGTTTTCGATCAGGAACTAGCATTTCGCTTACTTTGAGTACCTTTCCCAATATTCTAACCCTAATAATTCTCCGTTCTACTGACTTCGCACTTAAAATAAAACCAAAGAATCCAACAAGAAGCTACATCAGCCTGGTGTTCAAGTGGGTCCTCTAAACGGTCGAATTAGAATTAGATAGCTACTTGTGTACGATCACGACATTAAAATAAATAAATAAAAATAAATCACTTTATATAAGTGTTAAAGTCTTAAGCACTACTGCGCTAATTGAGGACCCTGAAATGAGCAAACAAATATTGTAAATTGAACAGAAACATTTTAAAAATCCCAAATGGCGGGAGACTGACCAGTTGGGTATTTACAAAGCGTGGAGGAGTTGAACCTGGGACCACCAAATACAAACCCATCCAGGGGCAGGGAGGAGGATTTGAACCCAGGACCTCCAGATTACAAATCCCGGGCCCTTACCAATAGACCACGCTGCCTCTACAATCAATATTCTAGCATAAAACCTAACTCCGCTGGCTGAAAAGACTGCTGAAAAATCATTGGTGTCTCCTCACAGTAGACAACTGAACTTGTGACACTTGGTACTTCTGGTTATAAAACGCGTAGCTGTGAGTATGACTCTTATGATTGCTTTTCAATGCAGCCGATAGCCGTTCTTTAGAGGCCAGCAGTAATAAGAGATTTATCCGGCAGTGCGTTCGACGCTTTCGATCAACTGGAACGAAGAAATTGTTTGGGATAAATGATTAAGTGCAGTATAGTGATAAAAGCGATAATTTCCCTGTTGATGATATTTCATTGTTTCCGAAAGATTTTTAAGCACGCTTCAACGTAGGTTTCATGTCCATTTTTACTTTCGTGCACGCGCTCTACCGGAACTAAAGTAACAGACATTACGCCAACCTGTCAGTTTGGTCTTATAACACTAATTGAAATGTTTGCATGACTCCATGTGTGACTGCTTCCCAAGGCGGCTAATGACGTATTTGAAAATAAAAACAGGAATGAAAAAGCGCTTGGTCAGTTAGGCTTCCTAATTCTTCCGGAAACTTTGCTCTTATTTGCGTGAATTAAATTAATTAAGGCTCCCTTCATTCCTATGAGTTTAATTACATGATCTTGCTACGTGCAGAACCTGTCCAGGCAAGTAGATGAAACTAACAACTGAGGTCACTTGGAAAATTCCCGCGAACTTTGTTTGACTCACGCAAGTCTCGAACGTTTTATGACTCGCGTGACTATTTTTCAGAAAGGTTCCCTGTGCTACGCCGGGCCATTTATACAAATCAAGTGACTTTGAGCGCTGAAATTCTCATGTCAAGATCTAAGCTCTTGGAGCTTCTCGTTATCCAGAGTGGTGAATGTTGAGAATATTACTCAAGATGAATTGTTTCCGCGTCCAGATCACTTAACTGTCAAATTTCGGTTTCGTGCTTTTGCTTTTCGAGAACGAAAGGTCTTACATGTCCTGACAAAGACTACCCGCCGAAGAGTTACGGTTTATTTGACTGTGAGCAAAAGAAATTAATTTTAACATTAACGGCACTATGTGAGTGGCCAGTTATCATTTCCGTGTGCGATCGTTCTTTCGCGATGATCAAGACATTTCATTCGCAAAGTTTGAGGTCAAGTTTTTCCCCTGAGTCATAAATGTTAACCGTGCTAGAATGAAATTAGGGAGGCTAAACACTTCAAGGTTTTGTCCAAAGAATTTCAAAAGCAAAACGTCGTAAGGAGCAATGAAACTTACCTTTTGAAGTTCCATGATTGTGATATTAATAGAGTCCCAACAGTCCTTATATCAAAATTTACTAGTTCTCTAATGCAAATGATGCTCGGCGGGAAGAATAGGAAAGATGTCTGTTCAAAAACGTCGTTTTTCGTTATTTAAAAATTTCCAACCATATATACTGCCTTCGGTTACGTTCACCGGGAGACTTCAGTAGTATAGCTTCAGCAAAGATAAGCTACGTTTTGGATTTCACGCATACTAATTAAGATTCCTTCCTGCTAAAAAGTGAAAGGGTTTTTTTAACCAAGGAACAACAGGCTTGCCCAGACTTGCCCGCTCGTAGTCCACAATCTATTTTGGCTAGATATATATATTTAGTATACAAAAATTGGACATTCTGATTGGTCGAAAAGCTCATCATATGACGCTATATTCACCCCGCTAGAGCTTGGTTACTAAGCTCACCATCTTTGCTCTCTCGGCAAGTAAACATAGCGGACAGTTGCTGAATGAAGTTTTCATTTATTCGAAAGACATCACTTCGAGTCCAGGGTATTTGGATGGACGTAGAATTTTCAAAATGACTGCAGTCGCCCTTGGACCAAAAATCTTTTCAAGAACTCGTATTCAAGGCTTTTAAGAATCGTAAACACAATGCCAGCGGGTCAGGTCGATTGACCGAAATATAAGCTTATTTTCTCTTCAAACTAAAGCTATTCATTTTTAGGCGATGATGACAACTGTGAATGAAGTCAACAACGATAAAATAATGGTACCGGATGAATTTATTTTTCGTAGTGTTTCGCTCGTTTGTTTTACTGCCAAACTCGATGAGTAAATTGATTGACAATCGACGTACAGCTTTCTATTAAAACTACAGCTGCATGCGTGTATGCACAGGAACAATTGCGTCTGTTTTTTATGTTTTAGTCTGTTATTTTGTAGTCCTTGATATTCACCTCTTAAAATTATACTAAAACAATTATTCGCCTCAGGCTCAGTGAGCGTACGTGAATATTCACCTCGACTTCGTCTTGGTCTTGTTGAATATTCACCAATGTTCACTTCGCCTTTGGCGAGTTAAGCGCTCTTATCAGTTGATTTATGGTCACGTGGCAATTGCTTAATCTAAAAATACACAGCTGAACCAAGAGGACATCTCAACGCAAAATTCGAACGCTCAAATGTCTCAGGGTTGTAAATGTCCAGTGAATAAATTTATGTCGTTTTCAGTCTTAAGGCAGGCGTTGTGAGTGAGGATAACACATTCGCTCTCCATGCTTGAATGCAAATATACTACATAACATATATTGCATAACCTTCCATGGGGTTAGTGTTCTTCTATGGCTTAAGTCTGAAACTGCATTCCAGAAACTTTCAGATGTACTCAATCCTGCTTGTATGATAACCTAGGTATAATTTTTTTTGCCTTATTGCTACACACTTAACTCCAGCCATATAACAGAACAGTGATTTAATTACTGATCCCTTGAGAAACAGAAAGTTCTGGTTTCCCTCGAATCTCGATGTTTCCGTTGAATTCATCACGGGAAACTTTGAGATTCTCGGGAACACATAATAAAACTTTACTTCAAGTCCTGTCGAATGGATGATGTTTTTTCTCAGCACGAAAAACTCGTAAAGTGTTGTTGACGCTTTTCTTTCCTTGAAGATGAACCGTTTAAGATTATTCAACAATTGGTCGGTTTCCTCTCTTGACTACAACGTATTCTTTTATTAACACAGGCGTCAAGCAACGAGGTTGCACTGGAAGACAATCTGAGATTCAGCGACTTTTAAGCCCATTTAGAAGAATTCAAGCCTTGTAGTTGTTGTTTTATGCTCGACTGAGTAGTTCATTATGTTAATTTTGACTGAATCTGGACTGAATTTGCATGAAAAATCTGTCATCTCCGTAAAGAAACAATTCGAAGCCTTATGCGTAGTAGTTTATTTGACAGACGAAGAAAATTTATCGAATCCCTCGGAAACCAGCCTTTATTTTATCAATTTTTACGTTCTGGAATTGGAATTTGTTATGACAAAAAGCTCAATACTCCTTATATATTACTACTCAGAATTGAATTCTCTTTGTGTTTGATCGAGCGAAGAGAGAGGCAATTAGAGACTTTAAAGGAAACAACAGATGCGACGGAGAAACGGGAACGTCACTAAACAAAGGGTTTAATTAGTGATACAATAGGAAGCTTAAACAACGACGACGACGACGCCGAGGACGACGCCTGTTAAAAAAATGAGTTCGTATTTTACCAGCGAAATTCGCGACTGTCTAGATCTGTTCACTTCGCCAATGGCTCTAAAAACGTGCTCAGGCTAAAAATGCAATGACAACGTCCAGTTCCAAATTGAAATGCGAAAAATTAGCCGTTGTCGTTCGGGTTCCTCAGACTACGTAGAACTTAGTCATTTCACGTTGTTGTTTTGCAGAGGACGGCAAACAAATGTGCAAAGATTTATAACGCACGTGCACAGCCATTGTTTTGCTCATTAAATCTTTTGTTTGGTGACGTTCGTTGCCGTCGTCGTCGTGGTTCGCTTAAGCTCCCTAATGACCCTTCACGTGCGTTATAAATCTTGGTACATTTCTTTGTCGATCTCTGCAAATACAACGTGAAATGGCAAATTCTGCAAGGTCTGCAGAACATGAATTACGATGGCCATTTTTTTAAATATTCATTTTTCGAATCAACGCAGCGTTAAAAATGGCGAAGTTTGCGGAATAAGAACAAACACTATTTCGAGGCAGATTTTGTACATTTCCGACAGTTTTAACCGTGTTTATGTTGTCGTTGCCAAGATGGGCCTGTTTTGCAACGAACGTACCTTAATGTTTGCTCGATATAGGTTTTGGAAGAGATAAGTAAGTTTAATACTTAGACTAAGTATTAACTAACGATTACTGGACAAGGTGTAGCAAAATATCGTAATTTGTCAGTGGCGGGCAGATCAACTATTTGCCGAAACCAAAGACTAGGCAAACAATTGATCATTGGATCACCAAGTTTGTTTTTGTAGGTGAAATCACTCACTGACAGCTTAGGAAAGCGATCTGCCATTTTTCAAACAAGAGCGTGGTTACAATTACGCGTGAGCAAAACATTATTTACAGCAAACCAAAATTATACGGCATTACGCTTGAGCAGATCATTATTTGTAGACAGTTATTTGCAGGTCACGAGGTGAGCTCTTGACCGATAAAAAGGAAAAAAGTTGCATCGAATGGTGATATGTAAATATTGTAAGATAGAGAACCAGGGAGAAAGAAACAGCGTAAAGAGCAACGGTGTGACTCCCGCGGCAACACCATCACCCGTCAACACCATCTGCAGAACTATCAACGCATTTACACTGTGAAAAGACGCACGAGTTCCCGAGTGCGAACAACGTTTTCACGCACGAAATCTAAGAAAAAAAGCACCGATCTCAAGGGGAACGAGAAACAAGTCGCCGAGCGCGCATTTAGCTGCAACCTGCTGTAATACACGTGGCGAAATATTTAACAATCTTGCGCCAATTAACGCCAATATATATTCGCCTCCGGCGAAACAAAGTCAAGAGGACTGTGCCACCTTCCTCAGAACCAGCCTACAGAAAGAAACCAAGTTCCTGGCCTCCAGGTTGACCGCAGCCGCAAGTTTTCCGAGCGTAGTTTTTCAACTCCTGCAATATTCGAGGCAACATCCAAGCTTTTCGGCTCACAGGGCTGCTCTGATGACAAAAACTGACTTAACTTATCCAGCATTTTCTTTAAGATTTGTAGATTTCGCAGTTCAATTCTGCTTTCGCTGTAAGTTTTCATTCCACGAGAAGCGATGCTGGAGTCAAGTCTGACAGTGGCGTGATTTTCCCAATCACAATTCTTTGCTACGCATAGCAACCAATGAGATTGCTTCAATTTGTATAGACAATAGATTACGTCAAATGGCTTTTTTCGTGTTCGCCAAAGTGGGTAAAGGCCGGCTTTCGAGTTATGTTGAAAGATTTTGAAATAAAAAAAGCTTTATCTGTAGTAGTTTGTTTCGTTATTATATAAAACAAATAGATTCCATGTTGCCGTGCGTCTGTTCAGTAATA
>Ga0126338_10001572_pt1 | contig 14943 bp, 12 predicted proteins | sample OrbCmetagenome_2_FD_92529 | JGI IMG/M metagenome (GOLD analysis project Ga0126338, IMG submission 92529) | Coral microbial communities from Petempiche,Puerto Morelos, Mexico - Orbicella C C metagenome | ecosystem: Host-associated > Invertebrates > Cnidaria > Coral | place: Petempiche,Puerto...
AAATAATGCCAAAATGGGGCATTTTCAATGCCTCACTGCTCCTTAAAGAGCATGGGCACCCCCCTTTTTTATTTCAAAATTGAAGTTATCATATGACAAATATTCAGTGGACAAAGTTTGAACGCAAATCTATGGTCACTTTTATTTCAGAGTAATTACCTTAAGAGACCACAAAAATGCTCTTAGGTCCAGAAAAATTGATTCAATAGGTTTGAACAAAACAAACGGTATAAGTTCCTTAAGTCATATCTAAATGAACAGCATATCCAATTACGGCCAGCACAACATTAAGGAAATTCATTCATTGAATCTACTATTCTTATGTCTTAAAGTAGTCTTTTCTATATTTACTTGTAGTTAGTTTGTTTCTCCTTTCCATGTCTTTTTTTTCCCCTTTTTTTCAAATATTGGTGCTGTGCTTTTTCTAGTATTAGGTTGTTTTGAGTCCTGCCCCCATCTTGACAGGCATTCTTTTTTATTTTATATATCACTGAAAATAAAAGTTGTTGAAATTTTTGAAGAAAAGGATGGCTTACCTTTGGTCGTCTCACCTGGAATTATTGGAAGATGCTTAGAGTCCAGAGATGGACCTCAAATCAGAGTTGCCGTTTCAGTCTTTCTTGGATTCTATCCATTGAGGCATTTTCCTCCTTTAAATTAAGATGCAGTTGATATTTCTCATACATGTGGCCAGCTAGAGTTATTTCATGGATACGAATTTTATCTTCAAGTGTTCAACTCGCAGTGAGATATTGAGTTGAAAATGAGAAGATAAAATTCTTATTCACAAGCGGGCATGTAATATTCTGTTTATTACATAAACATACTATGACGTTTTTGACGATTTTCTGAAGGTTTCCGACCACTTTCTGAGGATTTCTGAAGATTTTCCAAAATTGTTCCAAAGGCCAGATGAAGGCTTCCGAACATTTTCCAAACATTTTCCGAATACCGAAGATTGCCGAAGATTGCTGAAGACGACCGAAGAAGATCCAAAGATGTTTCAATCATACATCAACAAATTTAAGTGTAGTGAAAGGGACAAAAGAAAAATGTTATCAAAAAGGAATGATATCTTTACAGTGTGAAAGAGAGAAACAGTATCGTCACTGTGTGATGAAGATGATTTTTTAGTAAAAGGAAGAATCTGGTATTTCACTGGTGTTTATATAATAAATCCTGATCTTCCATTTAGGTCTTAAAACTGTTTGCATTCCAGGTAGTGGCTTTTCTTTTGTTGTCCCTTGTCTATATTGAATGTGCTGTTTAAAAAAACTGCACACAAATTGGGATGTCAAGTCACCTTGGCAAACATGCATATCTGGTGTTATGCAATCCCAAGCTTCCTCTTTTTAAAAAACAGTCAGTAGATCTGATCTTGACCTTGCCTTTAGGTCATGAAGGTTATGCAGTCTTGGGTGATAGTGGTATAAATGCATAGTCTAGATCTAGAATAAGGATATAGTTTAGAATCACTCTGTTGTAAATGCTGTGTCTTAAGGGTTACCATATGCCTTTTGAAGTGTTTTGCATCTAAGCAATGTAGCTAATTTGACATGAAACAACAACAGGGAATATTTTATTTAGAAATATTTTTTTCCCAAGAGTGATTTATGTACAATCACTCCACATATTTCAAAAATGTTCTGCAACTTTTCACTGAAATTGAATATGGCAAAATGCAGACACACTGTTTAAGCACTTTGGGTCTGGAACCTGAGTAACGAATTAAATTAGCAAAAATTTGCATTGACCTGTAGCTTTGTAAAGGTGATTTGGACCATTAGGGGGCATGGATAACTGGAAAATTCATTTTATTTCAAAATTCTCGGTCTCGTTGTATAACCAGTTCTATAAGCTTTAATTTGATATAGGGGTTTAGGTATCTACAGTAGAGTATAAAACAGACTGAAGCATTACTTCTCTTGGATGCGAAACACTTCTAAAGGTATATGGTAACCTTAAACCAGGAACTTATTCCTTCCTTCCATTTTTTCTGAAACAATTTATGATACAGCCACCTTTATAGCAGAGCTCCTGACGGCCACCAGAGCCCCATAACCATAGAAAGCGGAGCCCCATAGCTATAGAAACAGAACCACATGCATGCATAGAAATAGAAAACCATACAACTCTTTTTTCATGGTCTACATGGCTAGCGGCATGGATCGTGGCATGTGTGCCCAATGATGCGGAACGTGGCGGCCATACTCCAGCTAAAACCAAGTCATGCAGCCTTGGTTTAATCATACATACATGATATTGGACATCCATGTTATTGTCCATTGACAGCTGTCAAAACAAAGTATCTGCTGACCAGTATCATGTGACCATATCATGGGCTCAGGTTTAGAGCCCATCAAGGTCACAAGTTTTTTTTTTAAGTTGACTGCTGACCAAGTACTGATTTTCAATTGGATCCCGGGCTAAAGCAAGGTTAACTTGTTGATCAGGGCTAGGTTGTTTGGAAGGTATACAAATGTTTGTCACCACTTATGTATAATGTAGTTTGAGATTGTTGAAACTCAAAACAGAAGACCAGACAAAAACAGAAAACCTCAATGCAAAGTGACAAAACTCAAATCAAAATTCTTGCTTATTCTGGGTTGGCTTAATCTGGCTTTGAGCAACCCGGCCCAGGAGCTCCACTTTTAGGCTTAGCTAAATCTATTATATTACAATGTTTACAATTGAATTACTTGTGGCGTGAATTTGTACATGTATTTTATAACAAAATCGTGCATTGCTATTTGCCTTTATGCTGTACATCAATCAATAGTTCAGTTTCTTTTCATAAAATATGCTATTAATACTCGCTTTTAAAATTACTGGAATTCTACACAGCCTTAAGACACTTCCCAAAAGTGCGATACAGTTAAAAGTATGACAGCTGTACAGTATTCAGAACAGCATACAGGAATATAATGGGATCCATTCCCCATCACAAAATTGCAACATTCACAATGACAAAATCTCTCTGGCATAGATGGTAAAAATAACACTTTACTACAGACAATTGAACACACGCGAAGGTTTTGATGCATATGTGCATTTGGTCAGTCAAGCCAAGATATGTTTAATTAACACATCAGTAACATTATAGCTAAATAGATAAAAAATATATCCTAGATGCACCAAAGCTAAACACTTAAAGCCCCCAAAAAATTGAAAAATAGGGACTGTACATCCCTGACCAAATACAATGGCTCTAATGGAATCAAACTCAGTGTAGAGCTTTCTTTGCATGCAGGGTCACTGATTTTGCAGAAAATGTAGTTCATGTTTATGTGCAAAAAGGGGATATGGAGGTGCTATTAGCAATTTACCAGGTTTCAGAAGATTGTATGGATTTAGTATTTTGGTAAATTATATTCCATACTTGCTGCATCAGCGAGTTTAGTGCAATACTAATCATCCACTCGACATTTCAACAAAACCGTGGTAAATTACATTTATAATATAAGCTGAGAAATTTCAGAGTTTTGATTGGTTGATGGTATCACTACTTATGCATAATAGTGGCATAGCAGCAAAAATGGATGGTATAACAAACAAGGCTAACATGACAACACTGAACACAGTTACGTTTTTGCTTTTGTTTTCAAAAAAATGGTGCCAAGGTTCCCGGAAATTTCCTTTGAGGAAATAGAAAAGCCTGCCGAAAAAGCAATAAACAAAAATGCAGTCAAAACTGCTAAGACGTGGATGAATGTTTGGAAGTCGTGGGCAGAAAGCAAGGGTCTTAAGGATGACATTGTCAAATACGAAGCTCAAGAACTAGATGAATGTCTTGTGATTCTTTCCTGAAATTCGCAAAAGCAATGGCTCCGATTATGAGCTGAACAGCCTAAGAGTTATGTTACCTGCCCTCTACAGACACCTCAAACAAAATGACAGCAACATATTCATAGCAAAGGACTGAGAATTCGTCAAGTGCAGACAGGTCCTGGAAGGAAAAGCAATAGCTCTTTGGTAAGGTTACTATCAGTAAAACCTTTTTTGATTCCAAAACTGTTATATGTGTCATCTATTATTGAAACACCGTATGATATATCACGGTGGATGGAAAAGATGATTTACAAATTTTTGTGTAAGGGTCCAGATAAAGTTACGAGAAATTCAGTAATAAATACGTTAGAACATGGAGGTTTGAATTTAACTGACATTGAAACGCAGATCAAAGCTTTAAGGCTATCTTGGATCCTTTCGCATTTTAGATGAAAGGAAAGGAACATGGAAATCGTACTTTAATTTTCTTTTAAGAAACCATGGTGGAGCCTTTTTGCTAAGCTGTAACTATGATGTCAATGATCTTAGCCTAAACCGTACTGGCTTTTACGCTGAGTTGCTTCTATGGTGGGCTGATTTCAGAATGTCGCTTTTCCACATGAGTTGTGTAGAAAACATAATTTGGAACAATAAAGAGATTAAGATAAATAATAGGCCTGTTTTTTATGCAAATCACTACAGTCTGGGTATTACTTGTTTACACGATTTGTTATTTGAATATGATAATGTCACCTCTTACGAGTGCTTTAAACACAGGATTGCATACTAACTTCCTGACCTCAACTGCCTTGCGGACCTCTGTTCCAAAGTCCTTGAAGGCTAGAGTGTTGGTGAATGAGTTTGACCCTGTGGTATTAGAAGATGCTCACAAGGGTTTTGATATCAAGTCTGCCAAAAACAGACAATTTTACAAACTTTATTATCCAAAAAAGCTAAGTTACCAAATATGTTAAATAGGTTAATTACTGATTTTGACGTTGAAGATATGCTCAATAAAATTTATCTCTTGCCTCAAACTGTTGTGAATGAACCCTATGTATGGTCCTTTCAGTACTGATTGTTGAATTACGTATTGTTTACAATCAACCCACGTGATAACGAGATGACAACAGTTTGGGCTAAAAAATGTTTATTGGACAGTCAATCAAACGGGACCCTACTGTACAATAAACCAAAAACTGAGAGTGGAGGGTGGTCGAACTTACGTCTCCACCCCAGATATCAAGACAACTGACACGAAATCGAGAACATTAACTGATATACTGAAATCTCTCACTGGTTAGTTAACTATCATTAACTAGTTAATGATTTCTCAATCAACCCACGTGATAACGAGAGGACAACAGTTTGGGCTAAAAAATGTTTATTGGACAGTGAATAAAACGGGACCCTACTGTTCAATGAACTAAAAACGCCAAGAAGCCCAAACTGTAGGGGAAAGGAGGATTGAAAGGAAGGCTGATTGAGAAAACATTAAATAGACGTGGATGTAAGTGAAAGAAAATATTAACCTGTAACAGAAACGTACTAAAATGTAGCTTGCAGTTTATGTGCCATAGCTTGACACATGTTTAACTTTTGTTTATCAGATAACTCTAAGTAAATAAGGTAGGCATCGCTCTGCCAATCTCCCAGAGACTTGATAATTTCCAAGGGAAGACCACAGTCAAATGCAAAAGTCGCACCGCCACGTCGGAAACTATGTGGGGAGAAAAAAGAAGGTTCCAAATGAAGGAAAGAAAAACGGAAAACTGCTTATATGTGATAGGGTGAAGCTGGGACCCAAAAAGTACTGAGAAAAGGGGGGTGAAACCTGAACCAGGTTTTAGGGTTAAATGATGGCGTAAAGCAGCGATTGGACACAACTGAGATCACGGAATACGGGGCAGTGGCAATGTAAAAGCACGCTGCTGAAACTGAATGGTTTTTGTCGCCCTGACAAAAATCTGGGCACCCGAATCAGTGAAAACAAGATCTGCTCTTGTAATGACCTTAAAAGAAATATCCCGGAGATTATTGGTAACTAAATTAGATATGTGTAGCAAAGTAAAAAAGGCTACCAAAAACAAGGCCCACATGGTCGCACGCAGGGGAAGCGAAAAATCGAAGAGAACAAACATACCATGTAAAATGTGAGGCGTAATGGCTGATTTACGGGAAACAGCTTGCCCCAGAAAACGTTTAGCACCACGTAACAAAAGTGTAGACCGATAATCTGAGCTCCAAGTAAGCTCATATCCTGCTAATTGATGAAAATGCTTAAGGCTACTTATATGGTTTAAAATTGTACCATAGGCTCGCTGATGAGCCACTAAATAAGCAACATGGAGACTAATTGATTTGAGAGAAATAGGAAAAGTACAAAGAAAAAACTGTTCACAAAAGTTCCTAAAACTGCGGGCATGAGCAGCCATATTCTTCTGCGTGGATGACGCATGGGCCAAAGAGACTAGGCGAGACGCCCAGGATTCTAGAAATACCGGTGAGAAAACATCTCCCATCTGGAGTCGGACATGTGGCTGGCCTAGAAAAGGAACAAAAGTCCATGTCATCATAATACATCGAATGAAAAACAAGAGGGCGCAACTTCTTGAAAGCTTAATGTAAGATCCAAAACGCTACACAAGTGATGGAATTTGTCGCAGGCGGAAATGTCAGAATGCCAACGGCTGAGATAACCAGCTAATTGGTTATGTCTGCCCAGAACGTGTTCGACCCGGACTTCAAAGTCAAATAGCAACGATGTAAACCAGAGCTGTCGAAGACAACGTTGCATAAAGGGATTGGCCGAGGCAGATCAATTGATAACAGCTACTGCGGTTGAGTTGTCGGAAGAGATAATAAACTTGGAACCCTGTAACTGCAGTGCCCAATGTTTGACTGCGACAACAATGGTAGAAAGTTCGAGCGTGTTAATATGAAGTGACGAAGACAAAATGTCATCTGGGAAAATAAAGCGTATACAGTCTGATCGACAAGTCGCGCCACCGCCGCATAGAGAAGCGTCAGTAGCAAAGTTAAAGCATTGAAAATCCCATAAGAAGGGCTTGATTAATGATACCCGATTGAACTGGGGGAGGAAATGAAGCCACCACTGGATATCTAATTGCATGTCATTAGTAATTGAGTACCGGTGATGAGAAGCAGCATTGCAGGCTTCAAGACGATTAAGCAGACATGCCATGCATATTCTGCCAGGTTTTACACAGGCAGTGACAAACGAAAGTTTTCCTAAAAGCGACTGAAGTTGTTTTTTAGTAATCGATGAACTTTTTGTCCAAACCCGTAATTGGGTAAGTAACCCCATTACGCGAGCTGCCAGGACCTCGAGAGTAAACGTGGTTGTGTTCACAAGTATTCCAAGACAAACCATTGTTGTAGCTGGAGGACAATCCTCAGGGGATGAATCTAAGCCAAGTTTAAGAAACAAGTCACCAAGATGATCAAAGGCTTTCTTTGCATGCGAGGCAATCTCTGCTCCATAAAAATCATCAAGATAAACGTCCGCTAAAAAATCAGTTTTGGTGAAAATGTGTACTACGGCGCTAGTTGACCTTTGGCAAATCATCGCAGAAGAATGCAACCCAAAAGGACAACAGGTGTTGAAGTACAATTTTCCGTCATAGCAAAAACCTAGCAAATGGTAATCTTTGGGATCTATAGGAAACTGTCTATATGCCCGCCGCAAATCTTTCTTAAAAATAAGACAACCTCGTCCTTTCTGTAGAATAAATTCCATTAATCGGTCGATTCCGGGTAAGTGCAACTTGTAAGCATCACCTAGGTAACTGTCTGAAGGAATGCCATTGTTGACCAAATGACCTGGTGGAAAACTTAAATCCATAACAACTCGACGCGATGTTGACCCTCGTTTAGGAACGGTTTGTAACAGAGAACAAATGGTGGGCTGCGGAAAGGGAGAATGGTCAATTGGTCCGGCCAAGGCCTGCCAATGCAGTTCTGTATTGATGTGTTCGCGCACGTGGGAATCGTACTGTGTTGCTGAAGGGTGATTATGCGATGTAGAGGAAGGAAGTGATGGCACGGTGTAATTAATCGGGCAGCCAAAAGCGAGAAATTCAGCCACAATGTTATCATGATAATCAGGTAAAAGAATTCGCCAGACATTGGTAAGCAGCAACGTTGGTACTGAAACTCTTGCACCGAAAGCATTTGGTTTGGGATGTTGAGAAGTGAGCAGATGTCGAACCACTATGGAGATGTTAAAGCTTGTCCAAAGTTCATGTCCATGTCCGGTCCAAGTCAAAACATTTGAATGGTCGAGATGATTGACAGATTGTTGTCATTGGGGGGAAGCTGGAATGGGAGAACGACGTTTCGGGCAATGCAGCATGGGGTGATCTGCTTTGCAAACACCACAACTATGATCTTTGTAATTCGGTATATCTTTGTCACATTTACAGGCGCCCGTATAATTCCACGCCTTGCATGCCTTAGTCGTGGTGTTGTTGTTAGACATGGACGTGGCTGAATTATTAAAGATGCCCGACCCAACTGGTGGGGCATCTTGTCGAGTGGAATTTTGCAGATCGGAATCACGGAAAAAGGTATTGGCTTGATCCTGAATATCTTTGGTATCTTGCCACGCAATACGTCGTTGTTCAACTTGCTTAGCAATGAACTTGTGAAACGCACGAATGCTAGACCATGTATAGCTTATTGATTTTGTCATCAATAACTCTAACTGGGACAATAAAGCCTCCTTTTCAGCGACTTCATATCCTTTAATCATTAGTAAAAAACCAGAGGCAAACTCAGAAAGATCAAGTTTATCATACTCGCCTTGCACGCCAGGGACGAAATCTTGCTGGCAGTCGATGGTTCGTTTTGGCTTCCTTGCTACAGTGGGATCTTTGGTGCTAGCGTCACCGAGGTGAAGCTCTGAATACATTGAATGAAGAGGGCGTTCCCTTTGGCTTTCCAAAACTTTAAGTTCCAATTCGAGCTTCTCCTTTTGTAGTTGGACTAACTGAAGCTATTGGTTGAACGTCAAAGTTGATGTTGGGATCGTGTTCGCTTATAGCAGGGATGTTGATGTATTTGACTTTGAAGAAGAAACGGGAGGCTGTTCTTGGGATGAAGGAGCTGATCTACTATCGAGTGTTGACCCCAAGAGATTGTCGGAGAACAGAGAGTTGACGGGCAGGTCATAAACAAAATCTACATGGTAAACCGGCTTAGTTCTACGTTTTGGACGAACACCTTCAGAAGCAGACATTGTAAATTGTACTGAGCTTGGAATGGTAAATGTGATGAAATCAGGCTTACGTCTCCACTCCGGATATCAAGACAACTGACACGAAATCGAGAACATTAACTGATATACTGAAATCTCTCACTGGTCAATTAACTATCATTGACTAGTTAATGATTTCTCCAATATTAAGCTTTTAAAAATTGAGTTGTTGACTGATCAGTGTACCTTTTGTGATCTAAATGAAGAGACTCTATCATCTTTTCTTTGAATGCTCTCATGTGCAAGCTTTTTGGGAATGCTCCATTGATATGTGGTCAGATGTCTGATGAAATTTAACGTTGACACTCAAAGATGTTATCTTGTGTTTTTTAGAAAGGAACGACATATTAAACTATCTGCTGATTCTAAGTAAATTATGTATCTGGGAATGTAGGACGTCAAACTGCCCTCTAAATTTTAATTTGTTTTTATATAAGATTGAAGTAAAAAAGAGACAAAGTCATATTGCTGTAAAGAATGGGACTCTTAACAATTTTAATAGAAGATGGGGTCTTTTTCTACACTAAGAACTGCAAGGATGGCTTGCTATGGTCACTTTAGCTTATAATTTTTTTGGTCAAATTAGGGTTTGTTAATGTAATCTGTAAAATAATTAGGCATTTACCTAAGTTATTGTTATGTGTGTGTGCATGCATGTGTAGCCTTTCACATTTATTGATGTAATTAAGTACAATGTGGTTAATAAAGGTTATGAGGAAGAAAAAAAAGAGCTCTTCGTGAAAAAGGCCACAGAAAACAACCTAATACAACTAAAGTACTTACTGTCCAAGATGAAGAGCAGCTATGGAAAAATCGTGTACTTGGTGAACAAAATCCAGTCACTCCTTCATACTCTGTGGTATCTGCTCACCCTTCATTTTGGTCTGCGAGGTTGCCAAGAGCACCATGAAATGTTTGTTGAAGATTTTAGCTTGAACAAAGACGACCAAGGCACAGTATGTGACATTCGAAGAAAACCCAACAAAGACCCGGCAAGGCAGTCTAAGAAAGAAACGAAGAGCCATCCAGCCAAAGATGTTTGCCACTGGTGATCCCCGTTGTCCAGTCCAGTTCTTCAAAACATATCTTGCCCACAGACCTGAAGAAATGCAAAACAGTGGCCCATTTTATCTTGCCATTATTGAAAAAATGGAAATCCAAAGTGTGGTACAAGAAACAGAGGATGGGTGTCAATAAGATCGACTCCTTCATGAAGAATATGGCCTTGGAAGCAGAATTGGATGTAGAGGGAAGAAAGTTAACCAGCCATTCGGTAAGAAAAACAGTTGTGAAGAAGCTGAAGGTCTCGAATCAGCCAAGAAGTGCTATCATCAGTGTAACAGGCTACACAAGCGAGCAGACTACAAGGAAGGTGACGAAGCAGAACAGCGACAGATTTCATCCATCATCAGCTCTCCTGTCGGCCAACAGGTTCAGAATTCCTGCCCAGTTCTTTCCAATTTGCCCATTCAGTACAAGTGTACAGCGACGCCAGCCTGCCAAACAGTAGTCTACCACTTTCATGGCTGTCAGGTCACGATAAATTACGAAGCTGGCGTGGGTGTTTTTCAACAAAGCAGCAATTAAACACTGGAAGAAGCTTGCCCATACCTTTTCTTAATTTGTGGTTTCACTTCACGGCTGCAGTGACTGCAAAAACCATGATTTGAAAATAACTTTCATTGAACTATTTCATGTTGTTTGCCTTCAGTGGTTTGAACTGGTTTCACAAAATAGTGTCAATCATTTTTTTCATTAATGTAAAAAGATTGTTACAAATCCAGACGCCTGTGTTTGTTTTTCCAACTGTAACAAAATAAAGGTCTCTTGTGTGTTCCCGAAAATTTCTTGGCTTTTATTATAAACAAATAATAGCATGACCTGTATGTGGTATTTGGCAATAATACCAGCTCGTAATATTTCAAAATTTTCCAAATATCACTCACTGCTTCGCGGCTTGTAGTATTTTGGGCAATTTTGAAATATCACTCGCGGTATTATTGCCAAATACCACGTACAGGTCATGCTATTACCTATACAAACACAATATGCATATCACTACAGGTGACTCAAAAGAAGGATGACAGAAATGTTACAGAAAATTCGTTTAAGATTGATTATCATTCCAGTTAAAGCCAAGAGATGCATTTAGAAGCCAGAAAATGCCCAAAATCTCAAAGACTTGAGATGTTCAAGTTTGATAATTATTCGCGCTAAAGCGTAATTTGAATATTATTTTTGCCTACAGCTTTGCAGTCCTTTTTTCAGTCGTAGCTTTACCAGTCTTTTACCAATAACCTTAAAAGAAATTCAGCCAAGCATTTCACTAAACCCAATAGATTAAACAAACAAAAGAAGGAAGTTCCATAATTTGTAAACACAATATGCATGGCAACATATGAGCGTCAAAAGCTGTCAAAGATAGCAAATCGATGGTTTTCCTTCCTCCAATGGTAAACAGAAGAAGAAATTATAGCAGTCTACAAAGCGGCTGTCCCTACTAACAGAAAGAACACTTCAAAACTCCCCTGGCGGTTTTACAAATACAGTTTTATTACTTCTAGACATGAGGTTATCGGTATATGGTGAAAAAGACAGACAACTAAGCTTATTTGTTTACAATATGCAACTTAATATTCAACAACAACTGTAGTCTGATTGTTTGAAATTTTTCAAATTTCTCTCCATGTTCCAAATCAGATAATCAGGGAGACTTAAAAACTCCTATTGAAGATATAAGTTTAACTTGTAAGCTTATCTCGCTGAAGCAACCAGATAGTTTTTATGGAAAACGCAAAAGTTTCTTTGTCACAAAGTCGCTTACCACAATTTGGCAGTTGACTTCAGTTTGAATCCTATAGGCAGAAACTTCCAGCAAGAGTTGCAAAGACTGAACTGAACTAATCTTTTCAATAGATCAACGAATTGACCACTTTTTCCCAATCTGTTTTTCCTCTAAACACACGAAACATGTTTAATTTCTCTTGTTGATCACCTGATGAAATTATGCGACTTCTTGCATGGCTGCACATCTCGACATGAAGTTCTGTATTCTTCTGAGTCAATTTTGGTTTGCTCTGCCTCACAGCATTGTTCAGTACTATCTCGCCTCCTTTCTAGCCCTGGCCCACTCTTTCGCGATCTTCCTCGCCACTTTGGCTGTTAATCCTTGCTCTCTGCCATCCTCTTTCATGTTCTGCTTTAGTTAAACCCTATCTTGAAAACGTTAGATCAACGTCTTCAATTGTTTGTTGACATAACAAATAGAAATGAGGTTTTTTCTGACTTTTTTGAAAAATCCCGCCAAGAAAAGATTGCATTCCTTAGGTTCCTCATGAGGGCTATCTTGAGACGCCTCTCCCCCCCCAGAGTCTGTATGGATGGATGGATGTTTGTTCGCTTGTACCCAAATTTTCTCAGCTTGATGAGTTACCAATTCTCCTTACCCATGGTGCTTCATTGGCATGCTTCGTGCCCTGATGCCCTGCTAAAAATTGAAGATTAAGCTTAAAAAGAAAAGAAATTGAACTGCAGGAAGAAATCCAAAGACTAGACCAGCAAATATGTGGCAATCAATATTTCAACTAAAATTTATTGGATAACTACAAATTGGCTAAGAAAGAATTAGAAGATATGTACGATTCAAAAAAAGGAGAGGCTATGTTTAAATCCAAAGCAAGATGAGTTGAACAGGGAGAGAAGCCAAAAAAGTATTTCTTCAACCTGGAGAAAAGGAATCACGATAGAAGGATCATTAAAGGAGAGGGTCACTCCAAAAAGCTTATATTTTTGTCTTCACCTATAGCAAGTAAACATTCAGCTTTTTCACCCATCGAAGTTTCAACCACTAAGTGCCTGCTATCATGAAGAAATTCATCTCGACAGAAGTGACTTCAGAGGCTGCCATTTTGAACTGTCCTTGGCAACCAGGCTGTGTTTATGTGACGTAATTCCGCCCAACTTGAAATTGGCCGGGAGGAGAAAAACCTGCAACCGACTTTGCATCATTCACAAGGTCAGTAAAATGTATTTTTCCAAGCGATTATCCACTTCCTTTTCTTTACTGCTTTCATTTTTCAGAGTTTGGATTGCTACAATGAAGCCTTCCATGAAAACCAACTTTCAATATCACAAAGAAGAGGAATAATTTTCCTCGTACCAAAAACTGAGGAAAACTTAAATGAAATAACATACTGGCATCCAATAACCCTTCTTGATGTCGACTATAAAATTGTCGCTAAGATAATAGCAACATACATCAAACCCTCACTTCCGTCCTTGATTCATTCTGATCAAAAAGGCTTATAAAAGGAATTTACATCAGACAGAACATCTACCTATTAGGTGACCTAATGACCTTACAGACGTTAACAAAATCCCTGGAATTCTTTTTGTAGACTTCGAGAAAGCCTTTGATACTTTAAAATGGAGTTTTCTCCATCAAGCCTTGGAAATCTTCAACTTCGGGCCTAGGAACAGAAAGTGGGTCTCGATTCTGTACAACAATAGAGAAAGTAGAGTGATGAACAGCAGGTACAGGACAAATTATTTAAAGTCTAGAGGTGTAAGGCAGGGATGTCCATTAAGTCCTTTTTTATTTGTACTTGCATTGGAAATTCTGGCACTAAAACTCTGCCATGATCCTGGCTGTAAGGGTATCATACTACATTATACACTTTATTTTCTTGATGTGCTAATTACTTACTTGATGTACTTTACTTGCTTGGTGTACTTAACTTGGTTGAGGTACTTTACTTGCTTGATATACTTTACTTGGTTGGCATACTTTACTTGGCAAACTACTTGCTTGGCATACTTTACTTACTTTACTTGCTTGGTACACTTTATTTGCTTGATGTACTTTACTTGCTTGTTTGATGTACTTTACTTGCTTGATGTACCTTACTTGTTTGGTGTACTTTACTTGCTTGGTATACTTCGCTTGATGTACTTTACTTGCTTGATCGATGTACTTCACTTGCTTGATGTACTTTACTTGCTTGGCACACTTTGACTTGCTTGATGTACTTTACTTGCTTCATGCACTTTACTTGCTTGGTGTACTTTACTTGCTTGATGTACTTTACTTGCTTGGTATACTTTATGTAATAAATCAAGGTGAAGCGAATTGTAGATCTACATGCTTTAATAATCACGAAGAAGAATGAATTGAAATCCTACATTACACAACATGGATATCCGATTACTGATAACATGACTCCGCACGTGACTAGATTATAACATTCCTCCCCCTTAAGACTTTTGCTATTCCAAACAAAACAAAAAGAAACACTGAGCAGAAGCGTAATAAAATCAATGAAATGTTTTTCACATAATGATTCTTGCCGATCGCTAATCAATGTTCAAAAGCAGTGTCATAAGTTTTAAAGTTCATAGTCTTTGAAACGGTCGGGTAAACGTCGGTCGCGGACTGGGCGTGATGGTTTAGCCTCTTGTGCATCAGACGAACTCACGACCGGCTTGGTTGGGCTACTCGGTTGGGTTGTGTCTGTTGTGCAATCTACCTCCGACCCCACTCCTGGTACTAATATCTCAGGATTTGACTTTGTTGGGTCTTAGCTGTGGCTTTTCCGCATATGGTCCTGATGTCGTCGAACAACTTGACCATCCGGTAATTCGACTAGGGCTGAGACTGGGCCCGTCATCTGCACCACAGTTCCTTTTTGCCAGGACTTGGGGGAACTGAAGTCCTTTATGAACACAGGATCACTGGCTTCAAAGTCCCTGTGTTTGGCGTGGTGGTCGTGGGTCTGTTTGATGTTCTTGCTTCTGTCTCACCAGACTTGCAGTGTTGGGCACTATGAGGTCAAGCTTAGTTCTCAGCTTTCTCTTCATCAGCAGCTCCGCTGGTGTAACCCCTGTTGTCGTGTGTGGTG
>Ga0126338_10001573_pt1 | contig 14934 bp, 6 predicted proteins | sample OrbCmetagenome_2_FD_92529 | JGI IMG/M metagenome (GOLD analysis project Ga0126338, IMG submission 92529) | Coral microbial communities from Petempiche,Puerto Morelos, Mexico - Orbicella C C metagenome | ecosystem: Host-associated > Invertebrates > Cnidaria > Coral | place: Petempiche,Puerto...
ATTACACATATTCAGCACTGCAATCTTACTATCCCAACCCATCCATGGCACCCCTACCTTACCCCCCTCTGATGTACCCAGTCCCTATGGTCCCAGTTCATCCTGGGTATGCTCCTTGGCTTGTACCTCAACATGGCTTCAGTGGCATGAACTATGGCCCTAGTAATGGCAGAAGGTAAGGAATGGAAAACTTTTCCTGCAAGTTTTTTTTTTTAAATGTTATGTCGTTTGCTAGATAAGGTAAAAAAGCAGTCCATTAATTTCATTTTCAATACAGTGGAGCCCTGTTAATCTGGTCACCAACATGGCTTTATTGAAGGGTTTTTTTTTTTAATAAGAAAAAAGACTGACTGAACTTTTGTTTTGGCCAGATCAATAACGGGGTGGCTGTATTAATGGGTGGCTGTAAGGCAGGTTCCACTTTAGTACATAGGTCATAACTGGTTATTTCATCAATTTCATTGTTTTAAATTATGGACTTCAAATTTCTGGGTTTTCATGATGTAATCATGTTTGCACTTTTTGTGAAGTTTGAGAAAATATCCATATCCATGAAAAGCCACATGACATTTTAAGGGGTGTAGGGTCTCAAAAGCCAGAATTTGGTAAGTTTAGTATGAGGCTTAACTGGGATTTCCTGACAGGTAAGGTAGGGGTCCTAACCAGACGAATCTTACCAGTGGAGAGGGTATGTCTATTGTTTATTTTCTGGAATGACAAATGAACGCATTCTTTCTTTTATTTCCTAATAGCTATATTTTTCTCTCATCAGACCCCCAAACCAATTAACACGCTCTCAAGCGGCTGTAATACTTCAAAAATATATCAGAGGCTGGCAAGTTAGAAAGGTACTCATAATAATATTATTATATATGAATGATCAACAGTTAACTTCTTTTGACAATTTTAGTGGATTGAAAAATGGCTGTGAATAATGTAAGTTGAAGCAGTCTTTTGTACTTTATTTTAATTGTGAAAAGGAATCAACCTTCCATTTGTTTCTTTATAATGTTATAGAGACTTAATAAGGGTGGCAAATGGTCCTTCCAATAATGCATGTCCCACAGAATTTAAGTTTAATGTCATGGCTCTTGACATCTTGAATTTTTTCAGACACTGTCTCAGAGTTTTCATTCTATCTGTAGGGCTAAGAAAGTTTCTGGCTCATCGAAAAGATAGAGGTGTTGCTGTTCTGCAAAATCTTGGGTTTACCAATCCCCAACCATAAAATGCTATGCGATTTCTCTCCCTCAAATGGCTCACATTAGTTACAGTCTGCGTTATTTACAGCCATATAGTGAGAGAAATGACATAGCTCTGATCTTTGCAGAGTGTGGAAACATAATTAATTTATCACGTACATTCTTTTTTCAATTTAACAGGGCCCTCAGTTTGCACTCTGGCGTTACATGTGTAACAAGAAATATTCTAGAAGATTTATAGAAGGACTGATTGACAGCTTTCTTACAGAAGAAATTATTCCAGATATCTTAATTGATGTTTTCTCTGGTCAAAAGTTCTTGGTGAGCATAATGACACATACTTTCCTAATTTCTTTCCCTGGTTTTATCCACCTTACTAAAAAATCGGCTCTTTAGATATATATGGTTAGTTAGATAGTTAGTTATAAATATATATATCTGAAAACACTCCTTGCATGTGTTCTATATTTTTTCCAAGGTATTTGTAGGCATCAAGAGTTTTCTATTGGAAATCTGGAAATACTGCTGTCTATTCTCTCTCTGCAATTTCATTATAACTTATTTATTTGTTAGTATGATTTTTTTTTCTTTTTTAAATGACAGTCAATTGGAGATCCAAGATACAAAGTGAGTGAGCGAGTTTGCAGAGAAATCGTTCATCAAGATGTTACTGCTTTTATACATGAAATTGCTATGGGAGTGTTTTATTCTCAAGGGGGAAGGTGAGTGCCTGAGGTAATAATAATGGATAATTAAAAAATAAATAATAATTGTTATTTTAATTTTTTAATATTATTTTCACAAGAATCAGTTAGACTATGACAAAAGTCTCTTATTTTTGTTAGGGATAGTCAAGTGGGTGAACAAACAAATGCATGTAAAAATCACCATCCATGAGGAAATGTTATGCATTAAGCCCGAGAACTTTATTATTGAATCTTTACCCCTGTGTGTTGCATTTCCTTGTGCAAGGTGATATTATATGCAAAACTCACCTAGAAGGAGGAGATGCAACGTTTTGGGGCAGATTTTTTTAACCTCTGTGTGGTGTGCATCCTTTTGTGAAGTGATTTTTGCACACACACTCACCTGCTCAATCACTTGACTAACCCTTGAAAAATGAGAGACTTTTTTAGTCAAGCAATCAACACACCTGTCTGATATGAAATAGTTCACATTGCATCGGCAGTTATTTAATGATTAGAATATGAGCTCGCGATTTTTATTGGATGATAGTTAACAAGAGTGCAGCCTGAAATCATAGAAATCAAGAGCAAATAGTGAGTAATATTGTTTCAGTATAAATCTAGTAGTCATTCCAAAAATTAATCTAAATCCTCTTAAAAACACTTTGAAAATGCAAAGAGGCAACCCGCAGTGCACACTGCTACACCAGTCACTATCTACAACAGAATAGATAGTGAGTAGTGTAGGCAATCAGAGAATAGCATTCAAGATAGAATGCTAGAAGATTTATACTAATTTAAATTAATGATTTTTTTTTGTAGCGATCTACATCTCAAGTGACTACATCGTGAGACAAACGATAATACACTTTGTTATAACTGTTTTTTTCTCATGCAGTTCTTTGTCTAGAAGAGATCCTCTTGTTAAAGTGTGTGACAATATCATAAATGAAGTTGTGAAGGAATCTACAGTTCAACTTGTGCGTTCTGCAGTAGATGAGGTAGTGGTAGGTCACATGGCTGTCATCAAATCTGGAGACTGGTTGGAGGACTTAATTTTGGAGACAATTCAGCCCATGCTTCCAAGAGTGGTTAGGGAATTTCTTTGTAGTGTTTATGCTTCAGAGGTGACTTGCGATTGCCATCATAAGTGATAGTGTCTTACTATATACATTTATTTATTTTCCAAGTGCAGGTAATCCATCATTACTAATAAGTAATTAGATTATGACCTCAAGATTTCTATCGTGTTACAACTATCACGCATGCAAATCAAGAGCGAACAATCTAATTAATTAGTATAAGTCTACAAGTCCTTCAAAACTTTATCTAAATCCTCTTCACAGACACTTAGAAAATGTCAAGAAGCTGCCGTCATTTTGTTAACAAGCACACACTGCCATGCTACTCACTATTTAACAAAGAATAGATAGAACGCTAGTAGATTTATACCAAGAGTAATTAGTATAAATCAACTAGTGTTCTATCACGAATGCCGTTCTCTGATTGGCTACGCTACCCACCATCTATTCTGTGTTAGATAGTGAGTAGTGTAGCAGTGTGCCCTTGTTAACAAAATGACGGCCGCTTCTTGGCGTTTTCAAAGTAGATTTCAATAAAGTTTTGAACGACTAGTAGATTTATACTAAAACAATTAGATTATTTGTCCTCAATTTCTATCAGGCGATAGAAATCTCAAGCTCATAATCTTATTGATCACTAGACTGATAGGAATACAATTCAGGGAATAATTGCGCAAGTAATTTCAAAATCTAACAAGTGCAGTGTGAGGCTGATTTGAAACTATGAGGATGATTATTTCCTGTATTTTACTCCTCTCTGTCCAATACTAATTACCCGCATTAACAACAATTTTGAGCTTCTTCTTTGAAGCAAAAAAGTCAGCAATGTTTTCCATAAGTTGTAAAACCTGTAGGGAACATTGAGAAGGAAGCCATTAAAACTCAATTAATTAACATGGGAATGGTATAAGTATCCAGCCTCAAAAAGATGAAATTGGATACCTGTAATTGGTCACCCACGTGATCTGCGCCGATTACATGACAACTCCACAAGGCTGGGATTTCTTGTGTTGTAAGTGAGTCAGAAGAGTGTATCCTTCGTCAATTTATGAAGCAATTGCGTTTGTACCACTGTAACTAATCCAAATTAAACTGGTAACGTTAGCGAACCCTTGCTGACAGACGTCTGTGCTGTAGACTGCTTGCTGATACCATAAGTCTCTATACCTACCACAGGTCGGAGGCAGCGTGGCCGAGTGGTCAGCGTGTCGGACTCGCAATCCAGCGGTCCCGCGTTCGAGTCCCGCTCTGACCACTACCTGAATTTGTTTCTCGGTAGCCCCAAGATCAAATCCTCGGCTACGCTTGTAAATAACCAACTGGTTTGCCTCCGGCCAGTTGGGATTCTTAACAATGTTATGTTCAATTTGAATTATTTGTTTCAGTAGTTTGCTCGGCCCCACTAGCACTTGTGCTATAAACATTGCCGAGGGTAAATAAAGGTTATATTATTATTTTTTTTTAGGTGACTGAAGCCATGCATGGTTTCCAATTTGACGTGGTAATCGATGACATCATTGATGAGGTCATGGAACCTCAGTTGAGGCCAGTTATCATCGAAGCTTGGCGTGATGTAGTGGACGTTGACAGAGATAAGCAAGTTAAAAAGGTACGTTTCAGAGGAACTCTCTAGAGTCATGACAAATACTTGCCGTAAACTGATCGTCTTTCTGTTATTTTTTTACATGAGGGGTTCACATGAGCGTGTTTGACGCGCGAGTGCAATAAGGCGCGAGTTTGACGCGCGAGGATATGGTTCATCACTCACGAAAAATTGCAGACGATTTTAATTTCCGAAATAGTGTCCGAAAATAAAACCGCCGGAAATTTTTAAGTGTCCGAAATATTAACAGTACAGTATAAAATTTTGAAGTAACTCCAAAGCTCTTAGTTTCCTTTATTAGGCAAATTTTAGTTGAGACGCTGCTTGAGACACGTAACGGCTAGATAAAATTTGTGCTATTTTTTCCTCGGTAAATCTCTAACACCTTAAGGGTGCAGTAAACCTATCATTTTCACAGTTGTTGTTTCACTGTTATCCGTGTTTTGTAGGCGTAAATTTACTTTAGTTATGTTTCATCGTAGTGTCCGAAATTTTTTCCCCAAATCCGCTCACTGCATTTACGTGCCTGTTCTCTCGCTAGGTTTCTACTTATGCTGAGGATCACATGCTTGATGCATTGTGCCTGCAGCATCTTTTGGGTCAGTTGGCGGGAGATAATCTCTCATTGTACTTTAGAGATTTCACAGACCAGTCATTAGATGGTAAGTCAACAAAAAAAGTGGTTTTTAATTGAGATGATTGATTTTTCGAAGCAGTTGTTTGTGCTCTGGATTTCTGTTTGTTAAGGTCTAGTTGTAAAGAAAGAAGACTCGTTCAGCAAAATCTGTTAACTTAGGGAAAACTGGCTATTCTGAGGAGCAAAAATTAAGAGCAAAACCAATACGAACCATGCGTTTTCCCTCGCTTGCCACGGGTTGCATTGTTTTTCCCGCGCTTGGCACTTTTGCCTGTTTTTCTCCCGTTTGTTTCCTACACTAGACACTGGCCACTGGTCGAGTGTTTTACCGCACTTGGTACCGGTTGAATGTCTGCGGTGCGCTCGGCGCTGGTAAGTTAACCATCTGCAGGCTGGTTTCCCGGTTCAGTACTGCTTTGTTCTGATCGGTTCTGCCTTTTGTAGCATGGTCTCACCACGGTCAAACGTAAATGCCCAGTTTGCCAACTCTTTGTCCGTTAAACAGACCTAACCACTGCCTCATAAATTTGCCTGTTCCTCAGAAAAATTACAGACAATCTATTTTGCACCACGTCAGGTCCTCTAACTGTTTGAATTCAGTTAGGGAAGAAGACGGTTTTGGTTACACTTTCATCCAGTAAGAATGTTTTCTCGACTTTCAATAAGTGGAACGATCTGAATTTTTTGTGGCACGATCTGACTTGGAACGATCTAATCATGGAACGATCTGACCGTAATCAGAAAATTACAGAGACTCTGTTTTTTGGCATTGCCTTAGACTTAATAAAAGTTGTCATTAAAGATGTGTCTATTAATCATCGTGGTGTAAGATAGGACAGATGAATTTTACTCGTTTGTCTCACGATAGAGTCACTTTGAGATATAGATCGCGTCGTTTCGACTGCTATACTGCTAGTCTTCATCAGGCGACGAGGTCGACTGTTTACGTGTCGCTATCACTGTCTCAATCGTGAGACACACGAGTAAAATTCATCTGTCCTTTATAAAAGTTGTTTTCGATGCATGCCTTGCTTGGATGGTGCTTCCGGTTAGGTCGCGAGTCCTTGCTGTTACAAGATCGTCGTTGGGAACCTCGTGTTTCGACACGAAAAGAACTGTCTTTTATTTTAACATAAAATAATCATAAGCTACTAAGAAGTTTCCTTACATCTAACGTGTGTTTTAGCCTGTGTATATCCTCAAATTGATACCGAACTGACTATATTACAACTCCATGTCTTCGCACAGGCATGATTTGTGGATTACTGACTCAGCAGTATTTAGCGGTGAATGATGAGCAAGAAGCAACGCAGAGTAACTCGGCTGTGAGAGAGTTTCACCAAGACGTGTTCTGTGATGTGGTGAGTACAAGATTTCAGCCACAGATTTCATGGGCTAGTCTGGTCCTGTACGAACTTTCATAGAGTCTTTTCTCTCCAGTTGATATGTGATCCCATCAAATCGTGCGGTTTCTGTAAATACGTTGACACAACGGCAGTTTAAACAAGCCTTTGCACTTTTCTTTTAGGCACTGGATGTTGTATTGGAAGAACTGACAGGACATCTAGATGAAGACATCCAAGAGCTGCTAGAACGCGAAAAACAAAGAAGCATGTTCGATCTTTAGTATTCTTGGACCTTCAAGTGTAGCTCATTTGTTTGTAAGCGGAGTCATTTTAGTCAGTCATTCCGTCTTTCCCCGGGGTCTTTCCATCCGTCCGTGAGTCAGTCAGTCAGCCAGGCAATCAGTCATCAATCTGTCCATCCGTCCACCCGCCCGTTTGTCCGTACATCCGTCCATTCGTTTGTCCATCCGTCCGTCAGTCAGTCAGACAGTCAGTCTTAAGGTCTGTGTCAGTCAGTCAGTCCGTTAGCCTAAAAATCTGTCTGTCTATGTTAGTCTGTCGGTCAGCTGAAGACGTGTCAGTCTGTTATTTACTTCACAAAGTTTCTTCGAAAAATGAAAAAGAAACAAATAGCTGTGAAAGTTTCATCCACTGCGCAAAACAAAGTTCCAAACAGAACTGACAATGGAATCCTATGAATTCCATGCTAGTATCTGAGTGCAGACAAATGAAGTGTCTTTGTTTTGAAAGTCACTGCATGATCTCTCTGAGAGTTTCCCGCGGAAACATGTCTATCAAAATAGGGTTGTAAATATATACGTTTAGAAGGTTGTAATTAAATTATTTTTATTCTTTCTTCGCGATGCAACCGATGTATATTATTATATTATTTTTTTAAAGACGTATTTTAATGTACGTAGGGAGCAATAAAACAAGGATAGTAATACCGTTGTTATTCTCGTAAGCTTGAAAAGAACTGAATAATTTCTCAATTCCACTCCACTCCAGTCTTACGGGTATGGTATAGCCCACTGAAGTAGCGGTATTGGTTAGGTCTCGGCAAAGCCCGTTACGCTCTTCGTTATTTTTCGCGTCTCTGCCCAGTCTCGCTCCAGTGGTTTTCACCAAACTCCAAAGAGTGATTGATTGTTTACTCCAGACATATTTTGTATTGAGTATATCAGTCGGCTGTCACTCTTTCATTATCTAAAAAACTTTGACAAATGATTTCATTCCAAACAATTTTCGAGAGAGCATGTCAATCATAGCTTTTCCAAAACTGACAATTTGTGTCATGTTTATTATCCGTGGCGAAAATGGCGTCAATGTTATTGTCCATGGCGAAACACGCACGTCCCGAAGAGATGGAATTGACTGGTTGTCAAACTCTCCAGGGTGGAGTATGGCAGTTTCGCTGGCAGTCACAGGATTCCCTTTCATCTTGTAAAACGTTTCGCAGAAGGATGAAAATCCGGGACGAAAATAGTTATTCATGAAACATAAGGCGTAAATCATGTGCTAGGACATACTTGCACCTTATTATTGATGGCTGCAAATTACGAAATTATCAAGGTCTAATACAATGGTCATGTCAATGTTGTGGGCAGGCATATAACTAGGTGATTTTGTTCAATTATTTAAACTCGAAGTTTAGTAGTGAAGTATGAAAACAAGTTAGCTGTTTTTTCTTTTCTTTTTTCTTTTCGGGGTTCTGGTGCCTCTCTGAAATTTTTGTTTCTCGCCAGAAAGAAATAGGAAATCAATAGTATTTATTTCACTTGATTTTTTCATCTCTCAGTTTTGAGCCAGGAGGAGCAGGTGTCAGAACAGGACTAGTAGGGGAGGGGTAGGTACGTAGTTTGGTGAGGGGTGGTGATAGACATACTGACCTGTAGAAATGTTTTTGAATGCCGATACATCACGCCCACAATATACTGGCCGCATATCTGTGAAGCCACCCGTTCTCGGACCTTTTGTTGTCAAAACACTTGGCAAGAACCTCCCACAATTAGCAAAACCGCTCGCAGGGTTTCAAAAGATACGTGATTTTTTGACTTGAGTGTGAGAGTGAAAAGAAACAAAACAAGAGAGGAAATAAAAATTTACTGTCTGCTAAAGTTTTGCTGCGAAGCGCGCCTGCGGCAATAAATTTGACGATAAACAACGATGTTGTTTTTGCAGCTGATTAGCCTCAAAGACACGAAAACTGACCGGAGCATGAAAAGAATCATTAATTATTCAGTCATAATTATTCCCCCGTGAGCGACAGGTATATATTAGCATGAAGACAATACTAATTATGTAAAAATTTGTAGGTTGGCGCTGTCAATCAGGCAAGGCAAAGCCGCGCCAAAAGGAGTTTTTGACGTTGATGAGTGAGTGACACCGTCGCTGTTCCATCGCCTCGTGCATTTCTTTTTAATAGTGACCAATTGTAAGTCCTTTCAACCTCCCATACAAACACATTAACACTGGAACGATTATCATTTCATTTGGTCTTCCTGCCGGGAACGAGCGCTCAACATGCCTTCCGCATATAACTTTGTGTTTTCTCTTTTCGTAGAGGCAGCCATCGAATGGAAGGGCTTGCGAATCGAGTGGCTCCAAGTCACATGCTTCAAGCCCAACAAAACATTGCTGGTTCAACTCATTACGGAACCATATCTTTACAACAGACACAACCTGAAAAGATGCCACCTCCATCTTATGAAGAATCCCAGTTAGCCGTACAAGCGGTCGATATGCAACAGATCACAAACATGGAGGCAGAAAAGCAAGCCATTTATCGACATCCCTTGTTGCCTCTTCTTGCTAAGCTGTTCGAAAAGTGCGAGCAATCTACACAGACATGCGATTGCTCTCCCGCTAACGCTTTTGACAACGAGATCAAGAATGGTATTTTACAGATGAACAGGGAAGGAAAACCCTTTTACACCGACGATCGAGACCTTGACAACTTGGTGAGAAGAATATTTTTTAGTTCGTCTTGTTCGAGTCTTTAGAATCATGAGTTATTCCTTGACGTGGGTGGACAAATTCAAAACATGCTAAACCCCCTAAAACTTTTAGGTCACTCGTGACAAACACTATCAAAAGTAGAAAGAGATATTTTGATGGATTAAAACGTTCAGTCGTAAATCGATACAAATTTTGTAATCAACGAATTCGTTGTTTTTGCTTTGCTGGTCAGAGCTTGGTGTTGTCTCTGAGCTCCAAGCCGATCTTTTTCTCGATTGTTTTCACTGCCCGCCATGTTTTTATGTCTAGAGAACCGCGGGTGGAATACTTATTTTATTGAAAACACGCACTTCTCCTGTGTTCTTGTGCAGGTACCACGGATAATGTTTTCTGCTTTGGCGATGGCTGGGATAAGTTTTAATCCAGCTTAAGTTGAGCTTAAAATGGCGCCTGAAGTCGAATTCTCGTCGCCAAATTGATGAATTTGATCTTATTTTGGAAATGTAGTTTTTCGCACACCACCTTAAAAATTAGGTTATCTTCCTTATAATTGCTAACTTTAGTCTAATTATGGATGTTACAGGCCTCCTTTGTAAGTGTAGGTTTGAGCCATTTTTTTACGATTTTATTTGGATGAAAATGCTTTCTGTAGCTGAGTATTTTTGTGATTTTCACTTGGTAAAAATTCACTTGTGGCGAAATTGATTTTTGTGGTTCCTTAACCGCTGGTAGATTTTTTTTAAATGTATTATCTCTATCCCAAAAAGCAAACTGTATTAAGTTTATATAGTGAAATTCTGGTCTAACATTTATTTCACAAAGGGTAGCAAATTCAATAAAAATGTGATTTGCATATGCAAATGTATATATTGAACGAGGTCTAAGTTACTTTCGTCAATGTGAATTTGCTGTTATAATATTGCAGCAAACTTGTCAATATTATTGTCTAGCACCTGCTCTTTGACGTACATTACTGTAAGGTTGATATATTTGTGTATAATTCATGGTTTTCAAAGACCCATTGACTTTATTTTGTTAAAATTTAAATTACCATTTGAAAGGGAGAGTGATCGGCAATGAAATTTTTATTATTTTTTTCTATAGAGACAAACAATTTTATTGAGTGTTTTCAGCAGAATTCATTTTTTACCATTATCTTTTTATCAACAGATGGTGAAAGCTATTCAAGTCCTCAGAATTCACCTCCTTGAACTTGAAAAAGTCAACGAACTATGCAAAGATTTTTGCCAGCGGTACATAGCTTGTCTCAAAGGGAAAATGCAGAGTGAAAACTTACTACGTAGCCCTCTTCAGACAGCTTACTCTCCTGCAGTAAATGTAATAAACTCAAATGTACAACAACAGCAACCAACAACACCAATCCAGGCACAACAGCCGACTTTCATTCCACAGCAACAAATTACTTACTATGCTGCACCAGCTGTGACACCATGTACTGTGGCAAATGCAACTCCAAGTGCGAGTGTCATTGCCTCTCCAATACAACAGCAGGTTGCAACAGTGACATACGTTCCCCAGGGAGTAGCACCTGGGCAGCAGATTGTCATAGCACAGGTACCCCAACAACCAGCTGTGGCAACTAGTGTGACTTATACCAGCAGCACAGTACCGGCAACCATGACATACTCTACAGTGCCGGCAAGTGTGACATATGTGAGTACACCAGCGATCGAGACTGTGACACCACCCAGACCACAGACACACTCCTCGGGAGATGAATCTCCAACTGAAATCACTGTTCCGTCTAGTGTTCCGCTCCCTGCATTGGATTCTCCAACAGAAGTAACTGACAAGAAGCGAACAAGACGAGGGGTTTTACCAAAGCAGGCAACAAATATCATGAAGACATGGCTTTTTCAGCATCTTGTGGTGAGTTGTTGCAATAATGTTGTCTTTCTGAACCTCACGACAGTCTAATCTCTCCTTATGGACACCTCTAGAATAGTTAATTAACCTCTTGTTGTGGACGCAGTGATATGGACACTCCATGATTTAGACATCTCTAGATGGAACCTCACAACACATGTGGCATGAATTGTTACTAATTATTAGTAACAATTCTCATGTTGAAATTTTGTGACTTGAAAACCATGTACTCCTTGACTGTGATCTATTGTCTTATTCACTTAAGAAAACGGATTTATTTTGTTCTGTTCTTAACTAGCACCCTTACCCGACCGAGGATGAGAAGAGAACCATCGCTGCACAGACAAACTTGACGATACTCCAAGTCAACAATTGGTAAGCTGTGTATTATAATCCTTTTAAATGTTGAAAGGGGTCAAAGTATACTGTGTAGCACTGGCAAGAGATAAATGAATGTTCAATAAACGTCAGTTTCCTTACAAAACTAATGCCTGTGCATGTTTATTTCAGCTACTTTTTAAATCCAAATATTTTGGTAAGCATGTCACTGCTACAGCAAGTTTGATTTTTGTCAATTTCTCAAGAATTTCTGTTGTTTCTGTTGCCTATTCTCAATTCATCAGTTCATCTATTCATCTACACTTTTTTATTTTGTGCATATGAAAGGTCATTTTATAACATATCTGGCAAAGCGGCACTATCAGAGTCAGTATAAATACATAAGCATGCTTCATAATTGAATGATGCATATGCATGTTCATGTTATGAGAAAAGCCTTATGCTTCTTCTCTGCTCTCCAAACTTCCCATGTATATTGTAAGTTGAAGATACTTGCTAAGGCATGAATCAAAAGTTAATTTAGTTTAAAGATATTTTATCTCAGTGTGACTGACTTGTGGTGATATGTGTCTAGGTTTATCAATGCAAGACGTCGTATTTTACAACCCATGTTGGATGCTAGCAATCCTGAAGGACCGAAAGCTAAAAAGTCAAAAATCCAAAGTAGACCAGCGCAGAGATTTTGGCCTGACAATCTTGTTCCCAGTCAGTTCAACACCATTCCAATAGCACCAGCACCAGTGACTGTCCAGGCGGCCATGATGCAGGGAGCCGTCCAAATGCAGGCAGTACCTCATGGTGCGACAGTCACTGTGCCGCCAGGAGTGGCATTACCAACTACTATAACAATACCTAATGTGCAAGGGACCACAGTTATCCCAGGAACTGTCACTTTGCAACAACAACCAGGCACACCAACCACAATGGTGGTTGTAACATTACCTCCATCAGCAAGCCATATCAGTACCGTGTCAGCATCAGAGAGTTCGTCAGCTGTAACAACACATCCCTCAATGATTGCATCAAGTGTTTCGTCGCAAGTTGAAACTGTTTCCGTCAGCAATTTATCTCCCATGTACAGTAACATTCAGCAGGGAAGCCCATCAATGCAGAATTCGCCATTACCAACCATGGTTCAAAATGGTTCTATGGGGAGTGGAGAGAGTACCCTTGTAAGTTCTCCGCATCACTTGCCGCCCTCAAGTGTTAGTATTGCTGGTGTTCAAGACAGTCTGGTGGGAGTAAACACAATACCATTAGAGTCAACAGCAGTTTCCAGAGGTTTAGTGAACTGACCTCCAGAATATGTTGTCTTCGCATCTTTGTGGTTTTTTAAATCAAATCTTGTACCTTCTACTCTCAAGTTCTTGTTACTGTAACTAGCTAGAGAAGTATGCCTCTGGTCATTTCATAGAGAGAGACATAGATTCAAACTGAAACATTCCCAGTATTTCAGTTCTCTCTTCTGGCTTTGATTTAATAGTTTTTCCAGTTTATGAACAACCACTGCCAATGCATGGATTTTCAGTTGAATCTCAGATGGCTCTCTTATGGAAATTGTACATCTGTCTTCTCAGGCTTGACTGGTGTACATGTAATCATTATCTTGCTTTTCCAGAAAATAGGAAATTTGACTTACCAGTTACTCATTTGAGGTGCAAACTTTTCAAACTCAGTTTCCTTTATTAACTTTTAAGGAGTGTTAACGAAATTGCCAACAACCATAAGTTAAACTTACAACATGCCCTAGTCTTGATTAACAAGTTTCTTCAAGGCAAATTCAGAGCTTTCTTAGTTCTTGTATCCTGTAAGATACAGTGTGCCAGTCGAACTTCAGCATTATCCCGATTTGCTTCAAGTTCTTCCTGATGGGCTAATTTCAATATGTTTTAATTCTAACATTGTGCAGTGAGGTTTAGAAGGCTAAAACAAAAGAAATTATATATTCATTTCTCAATGTCACTGTGTTTTGTTCACTTTAAGTCCCCTAAGCCTGACTGCATCGTGTTAATTTGAACATATTGAAATTGGAATACTATTTTATTTTTCTATTCTGAATTAACTTAAGGTACAATACATGCATCAAAGTGAAAATTAAGTGTAGTAAAGAAAAGGATCTAAACATGCAAGTCTCTAATACAGTTTGTTTGGTAAAAGGTCTTGAGGTGATGTCTTTTCTTGCCCATATGGTGTGTTTTTGACGTGTTACAGTTCAATAGTGGTTGTGTTGTTTCCTTGTGAAAGATAAGTACAAGGAAGCTAGCCATTTCATTGTACAACAAATTCTTTTTGTGGTTTTCAACCCTTAAGAAGGTGCTGGCTTCTAAACAAAGTCCTGTAGCTGTGGGGTATTTTTGGTAGAATTATGTGTTCAGCGATTCATGATTGTTAACTGTATAATAAAGTGAAAAATAAGAGTTTTTATAAAAAAAAATAGCTTAAACAAGTATAATTTTATATTGTACATTATTTTAAGGAGTGAGCTGTATATTGCAGTTAAATTATTAACAAGTGAATATTTTAAGGCTTGTTTGTCAGATATTCTTTGAGCATTCGTGTATATTTTTAGTTGAGTGAAAATTCAACTTAGATTGAAGTAAAAGTGGAACCGAACATAAGATAACACTGAATATTGATTAAAGTAGTACAGATTATGTGATTAAAACAAGGCTTTGACATGGCTGAAGTGTGTGAAAAGCATGGTGACTCCAGTGATAGTACATTGGACTGTGGATTGAGCAGCTGGGCTTTTGAGTACTGGCCATTGTCTGGGGCGGATACAGGATTTTAGAGAAGGGGCAGATCTAGGGGGAGGGTGCAGGGGGTGTGCACCCTGTCCCCCCTGAGATGACATGCGGCTTTTTAATATACAACTGGTATTCTGCCCCCCCCCCCAAAAAAAAAACAAATTCAGGTATGCCGTTCCTTAGTAGTGCACCCCTCCTAAGAAAAATCCTGGACCTGTCCCTGTAGAGAGGGGGGTTTAGGATAGGCAGTCCCCTATGGGGGTCCTCAGAAATGGGATTTCTGGCATTCTGATACCTATGTTAGCGTGTTATAATGTCTCGTACTTTTTTTTAATTTAGGGGGTTTGACCCAAACCCCCCTAGATCCACCCCAGATTGTGATGTGTTGTTGGGCCAAACACTTAAATCTCACAATGCCCCTCTCCACCCACAAGCATATTAATCAAA
>Ga0126338_10001576_pt1 | contig 14925 bp, 5 predicted proteins | sample OrbCmetagenome_2_FD_92529 | JGI IMG/M metagenome (GOLD analysis project Ga0126338, IMG submission 92529) | Coral microbial communities from Petempiche,Puerto Morelos, Mexico - Orbicella C C metagenome | ecosystem: Host-associated > Invertebrates > Cnidaria > Coral | place: Petempiche,Puerto...
TAATCTGTCGGTATTTAATCTTGAAAGAATCCAGAATTTCCGTATGAAGAATTTATGTGAACGATCTTTGTATCGACCTGGTTCAAAATGCTTTTTGTCAGCAGAGCGTTTTAGAATCGATCCTGCCTGTAGCTGAAAGAAATATTTATAATAAAACAAACATTACCTTGAGTTCCGGGTTGTATGAAGACATGAAATAAACACCAATTTGCAAATGTGCATTTTATTTGCTCGATAGCTGCTTTGAAGACACGTAACAATCGTATTTCCAATCAAAACCTTGCAAGATCATTCGAGAACAATGTTTTGGCACATTCGCTGATAGCTGTGCCTGGTTATATCAAAAAAAAAAAAAAATAGAAAACTTTGTCTACCCCCCAATTCGCGTCACTTCGAAGAGCGTGGGAAAACGAGTCTGCAATGTCATACTCCCGGTCAGCGGTTAGAGATCGTAGTCATTGATAGTGCTCCGTAACGCTGTGCTTCTGCTAGTAAATTCGCATTTTTTTTCTCCGTTTTGACAACCAACTCCTTCTTACGAACATTGACAGGTTTGACTAACCGAAAGCCTACCGACAAATCAATCGTGACTATTCTTCACATATTTTGTTCCTTTCAATCGTACAGTCGGTCATTCGGGCACTAATCGGGAAGCGATCTTCGCACATGCGAAGTTTGATTAAGTACGAATATTCTTTTGTTACACGATTTTTGTTAACGGACACGCTCGGTGACATAGAATCTACGGCCCTCCGGCCGTAGATTCAAAAATGCAAATAATCACAATAGGTTTAGTTTCTTATTATAGTGAACACGTAAACTATTCTTGCTCAGTTGATAATTTTAGCTGTTTCTAGAACAGTTTTTCAGATGTCCTTTATTTATCAACACTGGCAAAACATCACTTTAGTGTACTTGAAGTACGTTCTCTTATCTTGCCCATGTTCGTCATCAACCAATTATTGCTAGTTTGACATTATTGACCAAGGCCAACTAACTACTTTAAGCTATGCTAGCTGTTCTTCGTATTCAGTGATCAACAGCCTCATTACCCGCCACTGTTGGGTTGTTCGGACATAGTAGATCTAATTGATACATTTGTCCCTGTTGTAGGTCTTAAAAACCGTAATTACATGTAGCATGCTAAAATTACCAGCGAGTTCATTATATTTTCATAATATATTCATGATGATTTTCTCATATTTGCCCAGCTGAAGTTCTGAGTTAACAAATAAAAAAGCCGTTAACTGCGCTTTTTTATTTTTCAAGAAATTTGTTTTTGGTTTTGGGTCAGAAATAACTATTTTCAAAGCTTGCTCGACTTCTGCAGATCTAAAGATGTGTTCTTTTTTAATGGGGTTATCGTTAATTTTTCAGCACCAATATAACCATTAAAATCACAGTGTTTGATTTAAGTGCAGTGTGAAAATTGGTATACATACAAAACACAACGTCTTTTTTTCCGCTTTATCCTCCATTCCTCGGTTGGAACTCACCAGGCTTGATTGACAGCTTACATTAAAAACATTTGCGTGTTTCAGGGGGTAAACTAATTATTTACTTGCGTTTGAAATTGCGAACGTGACCGTGTGCGAATTCACTTTTTGTCGGTTTCTTCTGCGAAAAATGCGTTGGAGTTCCTTGCGGAAATCTCCGTTGTAATACGCATAGATTAACGGATTTCCCAGTGAGCTTGTATATGATGCAAAGTCGACCATGCCACTAACCAGCAGCATAACGCCAAACGAAGTCTTGTTTAAAGCACCGTACGATCTCACCATGGCAAAAACCACAGCTGGCCCCAGAGACAGGACATAGCCAAATACCGTTACAATGAGCATGCGCACTGCTTTAGATTTCGATTTTGCCGCCACTTGGTTCATCATTCCACTGTTGCCTCTGTGACGCAAGAAGATGGCGACCTTGGCGTACAACACAGATATGATGGTTAATGGAGCGATAAATGCAAGAAGAAAATACAACGTGGTTGAAGACTGCCCCAGCGAGTTTTGTGGAATGTCGCAAAGTTTCTTGTTAGCACAGTCCTCGCAGTCCATGCCTTTAGCTTCTGGAATTTCCAAAACTGAAACACCTTTGACGCTTATAATGGAAGGACTTGACACAATGACAGCATACAACCAAACAAGCCAAAGAAGCAAACGAGGCTTTTCCTTTGACTTCAACGCCTTCAAAGGGTGAACAATGCTTTGATATCTGTCGGTAGCTATGGCAACCAGGCTGACGAATATGGCCGAGGCGGAGGTCTTTGAAAGGAACGCTGTAACTCTGCACTGGAACGTGTTGATTCCTGATGCTGGAACTGCAAAGTAGATGGTTAAAGGGAAGACAAGAAGGCGATATACCAGCTCCACCATGGACAAATGCGTAATGAAGAAATTTGAGCTGTTTCTTTTGTAGCGTTTTCCACGCAGCATAACATAACAAATGGTCGCATTGACGATTACTCCCAACACGATAATGAGCAGGTTTACAGATAGACTGATAGCGAAAACATGCCTCGCTTCTTTGTATGATCGAATAAGCAATATTGTTGAGCCACCGCCGGAAAATTTGTGGCTCGCATTAGTGCTTGGTGGCTCCTCATCGCCCATTGTGAATAATCACTGAAACGCTATCGATTTCTTGTATGACTAGTTCTCTGTTTATTGTAGAGCCATTTAGCTTCCCAAAATGAAGATGCTTGCCAGCTTTTCAGAAAAATCGTTCAATCCTCTTGTGGTGTAAGTTTAAGCCTTTCGGTATCTTCTTCACTGGCACTGATTGACCGCACACAAGCTCTTCACTTGGCTATGGATTATCGTGCTTGTGGGTTGAAATCTGAATTTAGTTGTTTTTTTGTTCGTTGCACATCAGAAGAGCAAACACTATTAGCAAGTCTAATAAATGCTATTAAAAAAGCTATTAAAAGGTTTACGCAGTAAATTGAAAAACAAAACTGATAATAAACAAAATTTGGCAAGTCAACAATCCCCAAACACGATGGGCTGTGCTGTTCGGAACATGACTGTATTATAGCCATTTTGTACGTATCTACACACTTCAAGTATAGATCTGAACATTCGAAATCAGACAGAGTAGTAATAATTGCTGGAACTAAATTGGCAATAAAAAAAACATCGAGAGTTACTTGGTAGGGAATTTTGAATTGAATTTTGCGTTGGTGACTCCCACAGACTGCGATGTGGCACGTTTTTCACGCTTCTCCGTAAAGAGTCATTTAAGAGCAGCAGTTGCCTTATTATACAGCGAATAACTGAAATCTTTGTGTTTTCCTTCTCGATTCAGGTTAGGGACATTTTGCGAGAATTTACGTTTGAACACCTAATAAGTTAGAAATATATTAATGTTAAAAAGTGGAACTTAATTATCTAGAAAACTATATTCAAAAAACAAGTTTTTGTTAGAAGCCTTTTATTTCACAGCTTTATTTTACAGTTTTTAAAAGACAGTTATTTCATATGCTAATGGCATCTAATCTGTTTTGTAAGCAACACTGACTGTTATTTGAATTAAAAAAAAAATCAATGCAGTTGAACACGACAGAGTTAGGTATAACTGCTCGTTTCAAGTTTAGATTTGCCAGGTTAAGCTTGCTTTAGAAGTAAACTCAGAATAAACTGGCGAATTATAACTGAACTTCAGGTCTGTCTTATCTTACTCTTTAGCATATATATTATTTCAGTCATGCTTTTAATTAAAAGGCCGTCATTGCGATCACGGATGCTTAAATAAATTACCCAAAAAAGTAATTCAAAATGCCTCGATGCGTACAAGACATTTTGCCGATAACCAAACAATTTGCGGGATAAGATCAAGGGATCCAGAACTAGCGCTATGGACAAATGAGAATACACTTCTCTATCCACATTTCGTCTGATAAAAGTCGTTTATGATAATCCATGCTCTAACGAATAAATATTAACGCTATTTATTTAGTTGCAAAGATCGCGTTATTAAAGTTTACTTTACAGTTTTAAATTCACAATAGCAGCCAAACTGACTAACTTTCTCGACTGGGCACCCTGGCACTTATTAAATTTAAGGTTTTCTGGTGTCCAGCCCCCCAATTGAGCAAATTTTTCATGGGGGCAATTTTATTTTTAAAGAGAACCTTGGAGTAATTTCAGCTTCTCTTGCTTAGGTCAGTGGGTTTATAGTTTAAATTTCGTGATTCTGTAGGAGGTTTGAAGTAATTTAATTATTGGAAGTTGAAGGACTGTCAGAATTGGTTGAGGTTGCCTGTCAGAGCGTAATGCGGCAGCTGGAATAAAATGTAGTTGCATTAATTTTTTTATTACATTGCGCACGGAACTGTCCAAATTACATGTTAATTAGAACAAGGGCCAAATTTAAAAAAAATTGGCCAGTTGCAGCATTAACCAATGATAGTTCGACGTCTTTGTGGGATTCTGGGATGACAGTGTAATTAAGGTTAAAAGTGTAGTTTTAGAGGGATGGTTTGGCCGGAACTTTAGCCGAAGATTACATTAACGCCTGATGAAATCAATTATTATGTTCAAGAGAGGATCCTCTGTTGTTCTGTCTGGCCGCCACCTTGTGCATCTCCCACTGCTGCTTCTTTGATGCAAGAAAATAGCAATCTTCATGTTAAGCACAAAAATTACGATCGGCGGAACGAGAAACGCATATACAATGTAGATAGTTGTTGAAACTTGAATCACTTTGTTTTGTGGCATATCACAAATTCTCATGCACGACAATTTTTGCAGTCCATTCCTTGAGCATCTAAAATGTCGTAGGTAGATATACTTTTCGTGTTTACGAAAGCGGGGATTGATACTTCTGTACCAAACCAGAAAAACGGAATGGCGGGAATGTTTCTCAGTTCAAGGCTTTCATTGGGTAGATGATGTTATGATATCTGTCGGTAGCAATGGCATCTAAGCCTTCAAATGTATTTGTGCTTGAGCTTATGAATGTAACCGTGGATGGTCCTACTTTTCTATCACTTCTCCTACGAAAGAAACGGACGATCTCCTTTCGGAAGTCTCCATTATAGTATGCATAAATCAAAGGGTTGGCCAAGGAACTTGTGTATATAGCAAGATCTGCCATCCAATTAACCAGAAACATAACGTCAAACGATGAATTTTTGAGAGCGCCATAAGACCTCAACATGGCGAGAACAGCAGCGGGGCCTAGGGACAGGGTATATCCAAATACAGTGATAACGAGCATGCGCACCGCTTTGGATTCTGATCTTGCCGCCATTTTGTGCATCATTCCACCGTTGCTTCTGTGATGTAAGAGGAGGGCTACTTTGGTGTCCAGCGCAAATATAATGGCCAGTGGAAGTGCGAACGCAACGAGGTCAAAGAAAGAGGTTGAACTCTGACCAAGAGAATTTTGCGGAATGTCGCAAAGTTTCTTGTCGGCGCAATCCTCGCAGTCCTCCAAGCCTTGAGCCTCGGGAATTTCCAAAACTGAAATGCTGTACACGCTAAAAACAGAAGGACCCGACATAATGGCAGCATACGACCAGACCACAAAAACAAGTAAAACAGGCTTTCTTTCTGCCTCAAAGTCTTCAAAGGGCGAGCAATGTTTTGGTATCTGTCAGCAGCTATGGCAACTAAACTGATAAATATGGCCGAAATGAAGGTTTTGGAAAAGAACGTGATAACTTTGCACTGGAAACTTTGAATTTCTGATGGTGGAACTGCAAAGTAGACAATGAAAGGGAAGACAAGAAGGTGATATACCAGCTCCACCACGGACAAATGCGTTATGAAGAAATTTGAACTGTTTCTTTTATAGCGTTTTCCACGCAGCATAACATAACAAATGGCCGCATTGACGATTATTCCCGACACTATAACAAGAAGGTTTATAGGATGAGCAAAAAGGTCGAGCCACTGTTTGCATAGGTGCTGATATTGATGCTGCTTACGTTTTGGACCATTGTGAACAGATATTAAATTTCCTTGTTTTTCAATAAATCCATTTTAGGGCTTACGATCACGTTAACTACGTGCTTGGGGCCTTTTGTTAATAACCTCGTTTTCGTTGTTTTTGTTTTGGTTTGGTGGCAAGTAGTGATCTTTGAATCGTAGAGCTTGTGAGATTTTTGCAGATCCTTTCCTTTTTTACCAAGCAGATGCCATATTATCAAGTTGCCAACCGGCAGACTAAAGCATCCCGGCAATTTAAAGCTTTTTGTTCAGCGCTGCTTTTAAGTATTAATTACCAAGCATGGTTTGCGTAGAAGTCGAATTTAAACATTTCTGTGACAAATTTCATTAATTGCACTACAAACAAACTTTTTCGAAACTATTTTTAATTAAATACTATTTTAGAAATACGGATGAATTTTAGAGAAGTATTGAGGTCCACCTCGTTAAAGAAAAACAGTGTAAAAAGTTTTCGGCTAAATTTTACCAGAAAGAATATATATTTTTTAGTTGGATAATTAAATGCCCGATTTGGAAATTTTTACATTTTAGGAAGTGGGCAGGTAGACGGTTTGTTTAACTTACCAATTTCAGGAAATTGTAACATTTGCTTGCTATGCTAATATTGAACAAGGTCGCAGAACATGATAGCAGGTATTATCAAGGCAAAGGTCCTCTGGTTTTCAAAAGCTGAGGTCAATGAAACGTTTAATGCTTGCAAAGGCCAAAAGAGACTTGATTATACAGAGAGTATGTTCTACTGTAGAGAATTGTTCCAAAGTGAACGCGTCAGAGGTTAAAGAAGCTGTATTTCCACTTAGTAGATGTTCTAGCTGTAAGACCGATAGTCGAAAGTGACCCATTCATATTTCTGTGCGCATAAAACTTCATGTTTTTTTTTGTTTGAGGCCGGACGTGTACTAATGTCCGTTTGTTTGGCGGGTTATACGTCTCCGGAGAGAGACAAGAATGCAAGAACATTCGTATTCTCTTTAAAGGGAATTTACTTTATGAAAAGGGAATTTACTTTTATGATCCCGCCCTCTCTTTAGAGAACATTTTTGGATCATGTTCTTAATTGGCTGAGAGTAAACAAACTCACTCTAAATATGACTAAAACGGAATTCATGCCTATCGGATCTAGGGAGAGGCTAAGTTCTCTCATAGAATTCCCGACACTGGCAATTAATGACTTTCAAGTTAGCCAGGTCACTACCGCAAAATCACTTGGAGTGACCATCGATGACAGACTCGATTGGAGTAGCCATATCGAGAACGTAACTAAGAAAGTCCCTTCTGGTATTGCGGCCATAAAACGAATAAGGCACCTTGTCCCTCAGGCGACCTTACATCTAATATACCAAGCTTTGATACAGCCACACTTTGATTATTGCATTATTGTCTGGGGAAACTGTGGGATAACTTTACGGAATAAGGTACAAAAGCTACAAGATAGAGCAGCCCGTGCTTTGACCTACTCAAACTATGACGTAGACGCCAGCAGCAAATTCAAAGAGCTTCGATGGTTTACAGATCTCTGCACAGGTTGGCTCCAGACCACCTCAGTTCTAAATTTGAAAGGCGAGAAATCGCATATGACCTAAGGGACTCTGTGAATAAACTCAATGTTCCATTACCGCGCACAGACTATTACAAAAATAGATTTAGCTATAGTGGCGCCATTCTCTGGAACAGTCTTCCTTACAACTTAAGGGAAGCAGAGTCCCTTGGGCAATTCAAACGACTACTCAAAGAAGAACTGTAAGGCACGGCATTCGTGGAAAGCAGCTTTTTATTTAAATATTTCTCATTATATCAGTATTTGTATTTTCATAGATATTTTTAAAAGCTGACGAATTTTGTACCGTGGATAAATAAAGATTATCTATCTATCTATCTAGTCTACCAGGGGACGCTATTTGGTTAAATAAACAGCCATGCTTTTGCAAAGGATTAACTTTGTATTTGGGATAAGGTTGCATTTCCGAGTAGTGCGCATGCTAGACAACTCACGTGTGAGACATAATCTACATCAAATTCGAATGAGAATACTCTTCTCTGAGATAAAAAAAAAAAAAAAAAATTACACTGTTGATGCTATCCCCCATCCCTTTGAAAACTGAGAATACGATTTACGGACACGTGGCAATCGTTAAAACGCAAATTGAGAAGTTATTGGAGAGAGAGAGAATGTTTTATGGGAGAATTGCTTGTAAACTTGTGGTTATCTGCACGTTTTGATGTCTGATTCTACGAAATTATAATAAGCGTCAGTCAAACTCTGATGATAAGCAATCACTCTTTATCATATGAAGCTGGGAATACAAATATAGAAAACAATTATTGACATTTTGCTTTCCGCGAGGACCAGAAATTGTATCAAACAAATAACAGGCATCGCGCTGACGCAGATAAGGTAGGAACATGCGTAGGCATAAAATTGGCTAGGATGCACAAACGTACAGCCTGTGATGTCCTCGGGGTACAAATATGCTGTATGCATTTAAGATGGTGACCGAAGTTCAAGTCATTCGAAGACAGGTTACTGTTCAAGAAGATTCCTTATGAAAATTAAAGTTATGGATATTGATTGATAGAATGATTAGTAACATGGTCTGCGCGTTTTCTTGTTTAGATCTTTCTCTTTCTGTTCTTTCATAATACGGCAATTAAGTGAGAAAGCCAAATAGTCTTGATAAAGTTTCAAAATATTAAAAAGCAGAAAACAACAAAAAAAAAGGCATTCCGTGTAGGCTTTTGTGAGACGAAAAAATCCGTGCATAAACACATGATTCTTGACTTATCTGCCTATTTGTGGATTTTCTTTCACTTTGGTTCCTTTCATAATACGAAAAGGAATTGTCTGATTTTCATGTACGTCCGTCAGAAAAAAAAACCTGTTAGGCCCAAATTAATTTTCAACAGATTCATAGTACAAGTTTATACTTCAATTGTGGTTGGCATTCAGGTGCCATTCTCACATTTCTTCAAGAGATTTTGTAAGTGCAAAATTATTGATTCTGCAAACTGAGGGAACATTTCTTTCATACATTTCAGTTTCAAGTAAATAACCAGAGCTCCTTTAATTTGGGTTTGATCATTTTATTACCTTGCATTTTACCAATAGAATTCTTGACGACCTTTGTTATGTACATTACAGATCTAATAAGAGGAACTTGCTCGGCGCTAGAAATTTTCTATCAGAGGATACGATGTTTCTTATAAACTAATTCAAAATAAAACACTCATTTCTCCTTGTAACAGTTAACAGTTCATGCCTCAAAGAATTGTTCATTCCGTCAGAGTTCGTTCCTGCTGTTTTACTTGGTTTCTCACTGCTGTTCTACCTCTTCATCACCATTCAATCCTCAAGTTATATGTACGGCAGCTCTCTCTATAAATAACACTTTTTCACAGATAAATTGTGATTTATCTCTGCGTTTCAAATCTGTGACAGGTCAAGTTTCGTAAAGCATCGAAATTGCCTGTCTGTGCTGATTTCTGACTTACCAATATCAGTTCTTTGGCGTGGAATATGCGCCTCAGCACGTCACCATCGGGAAACACACACAATGTAAAATACTTCTCCTCCTCTTACATGTGTATGCTGATATTCAACGTCAGTGAAAGCTATCGAAAGCGGTGGAGGTCTCGCCGGAGAATGTTATTCTACTGAGCGTGATACATATTTAATTTCACCTTCTCATGGAGTCTGTCAGGCTGGTTTTCCAGTTTAGCATCAATCATCTAGGTAGTAAGGGATCTTGCCAAATTTAAATTTAATATTTCAGTTCGATTTTGTGAATCTACCCTTCTTTTACAAAACAAACGGTTAATTTCCTGCTTAAAATCTCCGTTATAATATGCGTAAATTAATGGATTTACCAGTGAGCTTGTGTATGTGGCAAAGTCGACCATCCAGCTCACTAATAACATGGCGTCGAAGGATTTACTGTTGAGAGTGCCATAAGATCTCAACATGGCGAGAACGGCAGCGGGGCCTAGGGACAGGGTATATCCAAATACAGTGATAAGAAGCATGCGCACCGCTTTAGATTTCGATTTTACCACCACTGGGTTCATCATTCCACTGTTACCTCTGTGATACAAGAAGATGGCTACTTTGGCGTACAACGCAAAAATGGTGGCCAATGGAACGAGAAATGCAAGAAGAAAATACAACGTGGTTGAAGACTGCCCCAGTAGATTTTGTGGAATATCACAAAGTTTCTTGTCAGTACAATTTTCGCAGACCATACCTCGAGCTTCGGGAATGTCTAGAACAGAAATGCTATCCACGCTGACAACAGAAGGACACGACACAGTGGTAGCATACGCCCAACAGAGGCAAACAAGGAAGAAAGGCTTTCTCTTTGACTTCAAACTCTTCAAAGGGTGGACAATGTTTTGATACCTATCGATAGCTATGACAACCAGACTGACAAATATGGCTGAGGCGGAGGTCTTTGTGAAAAATGATATGGCTTTACACTGGTACATGTTGATTCCTGATGCCGGAACTGCGAAGTAGACAATTAAAGGGAAGACAAGGAGGCGATATACCAGCTCCACGATGGACAAATGCGTAATGAAGAAATTTGAACTGTTTCTTTTATAGCGTTTTCCACGCAGCATAACATAACATATGGCCGCATTGACGACTATGCCCAACAAGATAACGAGCAGATTAATCGACAAAATCACAGAGAAGGCGATTCGTGCTTCCTCGTATGAACGAATGAGCAAAAGTGTTGAGCCGCGAGTATCAGTTGAGTTTATCCTGTTTGTGAAAGCTTCTTTGGGCATTGTGAATTACAAAAAAAAACTTAAATCAGCACGGTCCATTTGAATAAAATGAAGACCACTTTTGTGGAAAGTACCTTCGATGAGCGCAGTGACAGCTGTGGTCTCTTGTTCACAGGCTCTGTAAAATACTACTGTTAAAATACACTCTTGTGCCTCAAATTTGGGTCAATCTTTTTCGAGTTTCCCAACGATAGCATTGTCGTCGATAGAAGACTGAAGTTATTTTGGCGAAGGCTTCGCCAATGATATTTCGCGAGAGTGTAGTAGTAGCTTTTGGTCAGGTCAGATAAATGTTTCACCTTTACTCCTCCTCCTTGTGAGTCTTGATTTAATTTGACATAGGTGGTAAGCTTCAGTTAAAACATTTTTCAGCCTGAGGACACTGTAATGTATTTTTTGCAAATTAACTTTGAAGGAAGGCAAGGAAAAATTTTACGCCTGTCCTCTGCGCCTTCCGTGTCACAATATATTTTGAAAAGGTGGACGAGTTTAAATTAAACATTACTCAGCCTTAGAACATTAAATAATATCTACATATAAACTACTCACTCTTACATGTAGCATCGGACTTGTCTCAAATTATTACTCTACTGTCCATCAACGGACATGTAATGCTTGTTCTCTGCTCTTTTGTTTGTGAGATTTTAGCCTAACAACAGCTGTTGGTGATACTTGCATGTTCAAACAAAACAAGAAATATACAGCTCACTAATTAAATAGAGACGATCAATTGTGTTGATAAATAAACACTCTTTTGGTGCTGGAAGTACAAAATTTCGTTCAAAATCAATCAAACGCCCTCGTTGCTAAGAAACATGATGGGGAAACGTTTTTCGTTTACACAAATGGTTTGTAATGCAAACGGAATTTTAACTTGTTTATGTAGCTAAATATAATGCCCCTTTGTTTCCTTCCAGCTATCGTTTGCTCCATATTAATCCTACAAGATATTGTCTGATGTTTTGTAACGGTAGTTTATCTCCCTCCTCCGCGGAGGTTCCCTGTGGGAAATTGAATTGGGAGTGGGAAGGCGCTTCCGTTTTTCCCTCTCGTCAGCCTGCGAACAGCACGAAAGAGGCCTCTGCGGAGGAGAAGGTTAGTGTATAGTATAGAGAGATATAAGGAGTGTCTCAGGCAGCAGATTTCAGAGGTCTCTGCTGCGTGCCGTTTTGCAGCAGGATATCAGAGAATCACCATGGACAATGTGAACTAAGTTGCGCGAAGCACTGAGTAATGATGCCAGATTCAATTGAATGCTGCCTCCGCTTCTTCTTGGAGTGACTTGGTGGTAGACCGTTTTGGTTTCCTAGAGAGTCCGATATTTGACAGGAAGGACATTGGCAATGAAACACTGAAACCACGGTAACCGTCTTCGACAGGTACAATGCTGTGGGAACAGCCTCCATTTTCACAGTTAGCTCGTTGGCATGAAGTCCCTTCACAAAGTACGGTTAGTTCAACGAGGTGCACGGTCTGCAGGAGTCGGACCAAATGATGATATCCGAGCGCTCATGCGTTATAGCACTGTGACCAGACCTTCAGAGAGGTCAGCCAACAACTAATTGTCGGCAAACTCCTCCTCGAACTAGTGCCAGTTTGGAGAACCATTATCTTGAGGAGGAGAATCCAGAGTTGAAGAGTGAACTTTTCAGGTCAATCTTGAGGTCGCAGATAACGTAAGATAATTTTTCTGTTACGTTTACAGCTACATCTCATTACTACACTTTATAAGACAATATAACAGTTGGTTTTATACCGGCCACAGGACCGCAATATATTTTTGAGATGCCATTTTCATTGTAACGAAAACTCAAGAAAGATAGCTCGAGTAATCTTGTTTACACCTGTTAGAAGACCACTACCTGCTTGGGTTTTGCACACTTGACGAAGGTGCAGAAAATTTTGTGTTATTTCTGCAAAACTGTTTTAAAAGTTGCTTTCGGAAGTCTCCGTTATAGTATGCATAAATCATCGGATTTCCAAGTGAACTGGTGAGTGTCAGAATTTGGACCATCCAGCTGACTGCGAACAGTTTGTGAAATGAGGTATTGTTGAAGTTTCCATAAGACCTTAGCGTGACAAAGAGAGACCCAGGACCTAATGACAAAGCATATCCAAAGACGGCTAAAACAAGCATGCGCACTGCTTTGGACTTTGATCTAGCCACCACTTTGTGCATTATCCCATTGCTGCTTCTTTGGTGCAAGACAATAGCAATTTTTGTATACAGCACAAAAATCAAAATCAGTGGAAAAAGAAAAGCGAAGACAAAATACGACGTTGTGGAAACCTGACCCATTGCGTTTTGTGGCACATCGCAAATCTCCATGTCAGTACAATTTTTACAGTCCATTCCTTGAGCTTCTGGAATCTCGTATATGGAAATGCTTTTCACGCTCACCACAGAAGGAATCGTTACAACTATAGCGTATAACCAAACGAGAAAAACCAGATGAGCAGGCTTTCTCCTAGACTTCAAGGCTTTCATGGGATACGCGATGTTTTGGTATCTGTCAGTTGCTATGGCAGCTAAACTTATAAATGTGGCTGAAGCGAACGTGTTGGAAAACAAACATAGAAATTTGCATTGGATGCTTTCAATTTCCGACGTTGTCATCAAGGAATAGACAACAGTCGGAAAGACAAGCAGGCGTAAAACGAGTTCTGTCACTGACAAATGTAGAATGTAGAAGTTTGAGGTGTTCTTCTTGTAGCGTTTACCACGAAGCATGACAAAACAGATAACTCCATTCGTGACAATTCCAAACACAAATAAAAACATGGTTATTGATAGAATGCTTGAAAATGAAAGCTGAGCTTCTTTGTGAGAGCGAATAAGAAGAACAAGTACCCCATTGCTATCTGTACTTATAGAGTTTTCTTGTTGTGTTGTTGGATTCATGTCTTCGACGTTTCGATCATCTATTGGTTCCATAATTGGAAGAGTTTGATATGTAATCTCAGTGGTGTTCCGTACAAAGCTGCCTTAATCACTAGTAAACTAGTTTTGTTAAGGCTTCCGACGACTTGAGTCCTGTTCTTCAGCAAAAATGGTTCGTCCTGCGGTCCAACGCGATTTCAGACTTAACCAGAACAGATGTTCATACCTTGGCTCATTAGCTCGTTTTCGTCTTTGCTGTTTTTCCAAAATACAACAAGGAAAAGCCACAGAGCGTAATATGCGCGAATATTTTTCCCTAGTGTGACGCTGTTGAGAAGACTTTCACCATTATTTCAGCTGAGTGAAGCGCGAGAGCATTTTCAGATAGGGTGTGCTATGAAACCTGAGACGACCACTTCAATGGCAGATGAACTGAATTTAATGATAAAAAAACGTCGGCGTGATCTTATAAGTACTACTTTAAAGTGGGCTTTCCTTATGGATATCTATTTATTTGGACAACAACCTACTGGCAGCCGAACAAAGGGTGTTGTTATTTTAAACCTCCTTCAGGTGTGAACTTATTAAAACACAGCGTGTATTTTCTTTATGCACACCCATTTATTCCCAAGAATTTGATTATCTATAACACGCCTGAAAGTAAATTAATTTTTTAGCAGTTAGATTGCTTTGCTTGTTTGCTGCTTTAAACTTAAACATATTAATATTTTAAATCACTTCAACAATATATATTAAGGAAATATGCTTTCTGCTTTGCAATCGTCACGATCAAACCCTTTGCAGATTGTTTATGACTCGCTCAATTTTTTGCCTTTCCTTCGTAGCTTTGCACTGAAAAGTTCGAATTGCCATATCAGTGTGAAATTTCCAAGAGATTTTTAGAGCGCCGTGACTCTTTCACAATGACAATTTTTTTCAAATGAAAAACAATTCATAGGGGTTTCGAACTTAGGATAACACATTATTCCTAATCTAATAGATTTAATAACGACAAATTTAAATTTATAATGCACTATCTACTGATAAATTATGAATACAACCTTACTGGGTATGATTTAAAATGATTCCGAAAGGATTCCTTATTACTAAAACTCAGTTTCTTTAACTTCAGGCCTAGCAATCATGATGGGTGCGAGTTCCAAGTGCCTCAAGAGTACACTCGTTAAGTCAATCCGGAGTTCACAGGGGACTTAAATGTAAGGTATTATTATCTCTGTTAGCCTATCGCAACATTTTGATCAATTACTCGTACTTCTATGCTTTCATTACCAGATCTTATTACAA
>Ga0126338_10001577_pt1 | contig 14921 bp, 17 predicted proteins | sample OrbCmetagenome_2_FD_92529 | JGI IMG/M metagenome (GOLD analysis project Ga0126338, IMG submission 92529) | Coral microbial communities from Petempiche,Puerto Morelos, Mexico - Orbicella C C metagenome | ecosystem: Host-associated > Invertebrates > Cnidaria > Coral | place: Petempiche,Puerto...
AACAAATATCAAGCAGAACCACAAGAAACTCACAACAACTGAATATTCCCCTGTGCAAAACCACTGCTGGTCAGAGATCTTTTTATTACAGAATAGTAAAACTATGGAACTCTTTAGACAAAGCCTTAAAACTATGCGAGAGTCATGCAAATTTTAAGAAAACTCTGAAGACAAAGCTTCTCAGCGAGTTCTCAAATTAAATTTTTTTCATTTCTTTCATTTTTCTTCCTTTCTCTTTTTTTATATAATTAGTGTACTTCATACATAATATATAACTAGTGTACTTTGTACTTATCTCACCTCATGTATTATATTGTTCACTGAAAAACCTTTTAAAGAGTGTACAATAAAATTTTATCTTATCTTATCTTAATTTCGTCAAAATTCGTTTGCATTACTTTTGCACAATACTGTATATATCAGGTACTAATAAGTGGCATATGTTGGAGGCCGCTACAAGATGATCTTCTGCGTGAGTTGTATGGGTGTGTAGTTAATAACCCAGCCTTATGGTTCTTGAGAACATTAGTTTTCATCAAATGTAATATAATTTAGATAATGACCATTTAATGTGAAATAGGACTTTAAATAATTCTTACGATAAAATGTTTGTATTAGCAGGGATATTCACATATTTTGGTCAGTAGGAAAACTCTCTGTGCAGCCCAAACTGACGCAATACGACGTTTTGTTTGTTCGCATTCTCAGTTTGAGAGTACGAAAATAGCCCATTCTGTTGCAGAACTAGAATGTCAAAAAAATGTCAAAAAAATTAGAACTAATAGAAAGAAACATTCAATACTCCAGCCCCTCTCTGCCAGTAATCACTCTGTTTTATACAATGATTATACTTGTAGTTGATTTGTTGTCAGCAGATCTTTCACGGTATATATTGAAGTACTGTTAGTGTTGTATTTGTTTTATTTGAATTGTTTGTGTTTTTTTCCAAATATTTACAACCATAAATCCTTTACGAAACTGAGCAGCTCTTATTTTGAAAATTTATGTAGAGCATGTGATCTTAATATGTGCGTAATAACTAATACAGCTCTTAATTGTGTTTGTGAATTGATCATCAGATTCTTCCAGTCAGCAAATCAAGTCAGATGATTACATTCTATTTTGAGAATGGGTGTGTTGCCACTCTTCGGACAAGTGGCACAGAACCAAAGATTAAATATTACGCAGAGCTTGCTTGCCATCCAGGAGACAAGTACGTGGATTTCTTTAATTGATTGATGATATAACCACAAATTTCAGGTGCAAAAAGAGGTGCACCCAGTATAAGCCAATGGGCCTGCATACACTCAAATGCCCTTTTTGGAGAGCGTCTTTTGAATCTCAGTGCATTACCTGCAAGATCAGAGACCTGCTTAAACATCAGTGTAGAACTTGCTTTGCGCTTTGTATCATTGTGATTGAAAGTTACTATGGGTTATTCGTGTTTGCACTAAAGTGCTTTTGAATGCAGCATGCTCTCCAACTATGTTAGCTGGTAAGGTGGTCCCATCCATCAACCTCTATAGAACTAGCTTTACGGGTTTGACGTAAGTTTTAAAGTCTAGGCCATGGACAATTTGAAAGTCACCAATGCAGAAAAGGCATGCCTCTAATCCATCAGGGTCTGAAAAGTAGCTGATACATTACATAACCGTAAAGTTGGTATGGTTTTCTTCTGCAAAAATACAGTGTTTTCTTCGGCATCTCATCTATTTTGACTTTCCAGGGATGTGATCCGCCTTCAGAACTAGGGTAGAGAATCACCTTGAGTAAAACAATGAATTAAGTCTCAGTGAATCTAATCCAGTTTCACAAGGGGATATTAATGATGGCAAGCAATGGCATTAAACTAACCAAAGAGGAGAGAACCTTGCCACGGAAACTAAAATCTCAGCATTGATATGGACATTAAAACGACAGACAAGACTTGTCTCCTGGGGGTTGTTCTTGACAACAAATAAAAATTGGACGATCACGTTTCTAGTATTTGTCGCAAAGTAAGTGCGCAGATAAGTGCTCTGAACAGATTGAAGAATATTTTACCACCTAAAACTAAGGAATCGCTATATCGCACACTTACACTTCCATATTTTAAATATTGTAACAAAGTCTGGCACCACAGCAGAAAAAGAAACACTGCTAAAATCGAGAAAGTCAACAAAAGGGATTTGAGGGACATCTTCAAAGATAAAAGTACATCTTATCAAGATCTCTTGCAAAGAATCAGACTCCCATCCATGGAAACTCGAAGAATCCAAGACGTGCCATTGACAATAAGCAGTAATTTGTATATCACCTTACGCTCGTCCAAGTATAATCTTCAATATGACTATATCCTTTCTTTGCCAAACATCAACACGACTAAATATGGCCTCAAATCATGGAGATATTTTTTCCGCAAAGAAATCAAACAAGCCAACAAATGAAGTAGGTGGGGGATTGAATAGATACTGGTCAATTTTTCATTACTTTTGCGTGTTTGCCGGCTCCCAAAGCTTCACCGGCGATCCGGGCAAAACAGCTCAAGATGTGCCAGTATCTATTCAATCCCCAACCTACTACTGTCACATGCCCCGCCAAAACTCGTTTGAACATTTGCGGTTACCTATTATAACTAAAAGAATGCCTGAATCAGACAACCCTGTTGAACCCCCTCACCAAGTTAAGCAACGTTTTTGCAACGAAGCGGGTGATAAAGATGTCGCAATCGATGGTAAGTCATTAAAAAAATCACCAAGTGCTTGGTCTTTGCATGATTACCTTTGTGAAGCCCATGGGAAAATGTTCACACAATGTTACAGTCTTCACAAACATAGAAAATACCATTGTAAAATGTTAGAAACAGAAAAAATGCCAAAAGAAAATTATTATTCCTACCAAACGACGTTGTTGAAGCCATGAAACGAATGAATCCACACAAGGTTGTCAATATTCTCGTCGCAAAAATAAGCTTTGCATGACAATGTTTTGTCACGGTCTGGTTACTAGGCTCTTCTCGGTCGAAGCATGGCTACAACTGTTAAAATTTAACTTCGGAATTTTAGTTATGCACGACTGGCCAAAAAGACAATAAAAGTTCACATCGGGTTTCAATTTTGTGAAATTTTTCAGTGAAATGCAAGGCAATTTATGAAACTTGATATGCTCGAACGATCAGAGTAAGATATTGTTAACCCCACTTCAGTGACGTCAATAAGGGAAGCCCCCACAGATCAGCTGTTTTTTCTGCTTCAGAAAGCCTCTCTTTGTTCTACTGCATTTTGCACTCGATTTTTACTTGAAAAAAGGTGAAAAGTGTTATTTTTATTGACCAGACCGAGAAGAAATGATGTATTCTAACGAACTGTGGGGAAAAAAAGAGAAATCCGGCTGTAAAATTCTTCTTGGCTTCAACATTCCTGAAGGCTTTGAAAATTCCTGTCGGCTTTAACTGAAGCCAAGAGGAATGCCACTGGAAGCATGTCAAAACGATACGTCATGTAAGCACTCAACCACTGCTCAAGTAATATCATGCATGATTTTTTTGCCACTCTGGCATGAAATATTCATTTATGAGAAATGCAATCAAGTGGAAACTGGCAATCATGTTTTTATAATATGCAAGTGAAACCGTGTGTTTTCAAATGTTGATTCGAACCTCCAGCAAGGCTACACAAAGTGCATGCACAGCAGGTCTTTGATTTCATGCTTCTTTGCATCTTTAAAGAAAGCGTCTAGGAGCTGGTCATTAAGAAACAAATTATTATTGATTATTTTATGATTGTCCTCTGAATCAAAGGTTTTTTTATCTAGCCCAACCCATCTTGTGGCGGCTTTTGGTTCATTTTTTTGCAAAAACACAACAAACGCATTTTCTCTCTCCGTGTGGTTTTTAATAGCATTTATCTGTTTTCATTCTTCAGAGTCTTTTTCTCCAAAATATATCAAAAATAAAATATTTAAATCTCAAAGAATCTGTTTTCTAATGAATTCACCATTGTAAATAACAAAACCTCGTTGTGGTATATAGGTTTCAGCCCAAAAAATTTTAACATACGGTTATTATCCCCCATGCTTTCAAAATCTTGGGGTCAGTGAAAACAGTATTGATATAGGTGAAATCGTCGTCACACCGAGCCATCGGGTATACCACTAGCTTTTATGTGTTTAATTAAAGCGGGCAAAACTGCTGGCCACCAGAACCTCTCAGGGAGGATTTTAATTTTAGTGCATAACCCACCTGAAAACTGACAATCATTTTTTTATAATATGCAAATGAAACTGTGTGTTTCTCATTTTCCTCCTGGCTGCGGATGTCTTTCTTAATCTTTTCAATGTCAGCCGCTTTACAAGACAGCTGACATGTCAGTTTTGCCCTCACAGCTTCTTTTAGCACATTGTGAAAATTCAGTCATAATAAGTTGGAACTCTGCTTCAGAGATCTTGTTATCTGCCAATGCTTTGGAAAGAAGCCAGTCAACCGTTTTACGTTTCACTATGGCGAGCATGACAATTTCTTGATGCTTCTTGATCTTTGAATCAAGCTTCTTGCTGGTGATTATCAGCCCTGAAGAAATCAAAGCGAAACAGCCACCAACACCACTTAGTGGAATTGTGGCCAGCAGCCCAATGACAGACAGAGCCAAACCAAAACTCGCGCTTGAAAATGCAGCTGAGAGAACGCTGGAGCCAACAGCGCTCCAGTTAACCACCTTTTTCGTTCGTTTATACTTTTTGTGAACCACTCGATAGTGGGCGACCTCGTTGTTCAGAGCGTTCAAATGTCATTGATTTTCTGCAACCGAAAGTCGGGCTGCAGTTGGGGGTAGAGAGGCTGTGGTGAAGCTTCAGGAGGACCGGACGGCAAAACATTCGCAGACGACATTGTATAAAAAGCATTAAAATTATTTCTAATTCAAATTCCAGAGGCAAGCCCTTGAAATGAAAGGGTTCGCCATCTTCATCTCTGACACTGAGGGTGATGCTATGTTCAAAGGTGTCTGTGGAGCAGTCATGCAAAACTTCTTGTGGGGGAGGATGATAGCTTACTTTTTCATAAGGCAAGCCTTTCATTTTAAATTTAGCCAAAACATCCCATTTTTTCCCATTCAAAAGGTTTTTGGTTTTGTTGATCAGATCACAATGAATGAAGTAAATGGATGGGCTGTTTAGCTTTTTGACATAAGTTAACACACCTAATGTCAGCCCAGTGCCAATCAACCTGGCCAAAGCGTGACTAACTGAAATTTGTTTTTTTGAGATTGGGTCCCATCATCATTTTTAGCACAGAATTGGGTTTATTTGGTTCTAATTCCAATTTTGCCTCGTTCTTATATTCTTTCAAACTCGTTGTTAGCTCTTTTGCGAGGCTATCAACACAGTGCTCTTAATTAGCGGTCGTCCGGTTGTCCGAGACGACCAAAAAGTTTACCGGGCAACCAATTTTTGGCAAAATCAAGAGGCTGGTTGCCCAAGTAAAAATCAACAGACAACCCAGCTAAAAATAGAAAATAAATTCATCATAAACAGCACCCGACTTACGTGACGGTTTTGTATTGTCAATGTCCGACACTGTGAAGTTCATAATAATTAATTTGCCTCAGCTAAGCGTTTGCCTGTGTTTTGGACATCTGTAAAATTTACAAAACATTGCCAGGTACGAAAATGTAAGAGAAAAACACAAAGTTTCATGTCTGGTGGCGATCAAGATCAAAGATGCCATTTTGAACATGCCACAACTCAAACCCAGACTTCCGTGAAAACCATTGGCGTACACTAAGAACTATGGGATTAGTTCAAGCTTGACCGCCATGTGATTCTACACGGCATGTAAATAAAGGTAGGATTGTTACAATAATTGTTGTCAAATTCTTTATTTCTTTACGATGGAGACAAAAATGGATGTGTTCTTGAGTAGTGCACTGAAATGTGTAGGTGAGGTAAACAGGCAAGCTCTGTACCAGACCCTTTGAAAGATATTTGCCCCGCTCTTTCTACATTATGCCATGAATTGGCAAGGCAACAAGAGATGAGTTTCATGAAATGTACTTTTGGAATCAGCTCTTCAAAGAGCTCAGTTTGTCCGTTCTTTTGCATGACAATCGTGAGGACAACCATTTTTCTTCTTCAAAGAAGATATATTGTACAAATATAACACATTCAAAATGGACTCCCACAAGAAAATTCAAAAATGGATGGAAACACCAGAGGCAAAAACTATAGAAACCGCGGCACAGAAGAGTGCATGGGCGGTGTTCACAAAAAAGTTTCTGAACATGGATAAAAGCAAGTTTGTTGCTCATGTTGAAGTTGATGAAAAAAATAACGTCAGCCAGAAATATTTTTTAGACAGCCCTACTTCATTGCAGAGCGTTTTTGGCTCGACAAAAATTTTTTTAGCGAACGGATGAAAAGTGTGCTCGGTTTGATGGGCGTGGTACGCTTTCCTTATCAATTGTCACTAATGAAAACAATAGCAGCATTGCCAATCCCACCTGTAGATTTCACAGAAGCAGCGCCAAGCCTTACGAAAATATTCAGTGCCCAGATGAACATCTACATGACACCAGACAGCTACTTCGCGACAAAATTCCGCAACATATTCCAGAACACCAGACTCAAACGCACCTCTGCGGCAGAATCAAAACGGTGGTTGGGCGGCCAACGCATACAATATTGGCCTCAACAACTCTACTTTGCTGTTTTCTGCACGACAGAGGGTTGTGGAATTTCTCACAATCTTTGACAGCGGATTGTCTCTGCCGCAACAAATAAGAGCTTTTCATACATTTTATGTGTATTTCACGGTCAGGCGAATTTTGTTCGAGGTGGGGGTATTCAGAGTATAAGTGCTTTGCCGGGAGATCCCACGTTCAATCAATACAATACGAGTAATCCTTATGATGAAGCTTCATACGACAGAATCTGCGATGAGTTCAGAATAAAGCCATCGAGCAATTTTCGCTTCACACACAGGAAAAACCACGAGCTAGAAAGCGTATACATTGGCGCGTCAGGGCACGGAGCAATGAAAACAGGAACCTCTTATCCAGGGTTCAATAAATTCAGTGATGAAGGAGGGGCTGCAACCAAAGAGAACTGGATTTCTAACATACAGCCAGGTGTAATTGCGTCCACTCAGTGTGACTGGTTCGCTCCAAGCCAAGGCTCTGGTTTGACGCAGGCGGTGCTTTCACTTGTTAATCAGTCAATCAAAGCGTTTACTGCGCCTTGGGTTCGGAAGTAAACATATACAGCAGTATTCTTGGCGAAGGAGGTGGAGGGAAAGAAGCCCAGAACAACGGAAGACGCAAAAAGACAACCAGACTTGGCCAAGAGCGTGCAAAGATATCAGCTTGCGGGATGAAGCAAAAGTTAGACTCAATCTTTCTGTGTGCCTTGGGGCAAGGCTAATGCCCGCGAGCATGATCATCAACACAGAAAGCACAGTTGGCTATAACAAAAAGCTCAAACAAGAGATTTCTGGTATGAAACTCCGGGCCAACAATGCAATGAATCCAGGTGCAAAGAAGGCCGGCCTTAAACTAATAGCAGGAGGGCCATCAAAAATTAACCCGCCAAACAGCCACCCTTCAAACCTGATCAACAAGGCCACAAGCACTTCGAAAGAACCCCCTCCCTCACTCACACAAGAAGGGTAAAAAATAGAGCCCACTGCTTCGCAACAAAACCGCTGTCATTTTTGGTATGGTAGAAGTCGTGGCTTTGCTGTTCATGGCGCTATGTTAACGCCGCTTCTTAATGTATTTTTGAGTTATTTTTTATAAAAAATACCTCTTAGTCGACGCGTCAGGTATGTTATGGACAGGTCAATGGATTGGTGAGTGAGTGAGTGAGTGAGTGAGTGCGTGCGTGCGTGCATGAGTGAGTGAGTGAGTGAGAGATGTACGTATGTCACACCAATCAGATTGGATCTACTATAAACAACCAATCAAATTTTTGAGTTACTTTTTCTAAAAAATACCTCTTAGTCAGCGCGTCACGTATGTTATGGACAGGTCAATGGATGAGTGAGTGAGTGAGTGAGTGAGAGAGAGAGATGTACGTATGTCACACCAATCAGATTGGATCTACTATAAACAACCAAACAAATTTCTTGTTGTAAAGGTAAACTGTATGCGAGAAGATTTGATCCCGATAGAGTTCAGAACGGCCACATTTATTCTTCTATAAAATGGAGGAAGTATTCATATATTGGGTTTACTTCGACATTTTCTGTGGGCAAGGCTAAGGATTTTAGTTATGAACGAGATGAGCCCTGAGGTTTGAAACAGTTGGTGAGTTAGTAGTATGCATATGGCACAAGATATTTTCATTTTTAGTTACAAAGGTAACTTGATACTCTTGTTTTTCACAAGGAGTAAAATCAATTACAGGTCACGAATCGTCGCTTCTAGTTCTTAGGACATGTTTTAGAGGAGACGAGACTATTTAGATTTGAAACACTTCTAACGAGTACAATAGTAAGTGCGGGTAATGATTGTTTTCTTGTTGCATGCAAATATATCGAGATATTTTCATTTTTTAGTTACAAAGGGTAATTTGACACTCTTGTTTTTCACACGGGAGTAAATTCGATTAAAGCTGACGAATCGTCACCAATCTTTCCCACGAGATGTTTGCTATCTTTAATTACAAATGGTAACTTAACACTTTTGTTTTTTATATGGGAGTAAATTCAATTAGAGCTGACAAGTTATCAGCTATTGTTTCCAGGAAGAGAAATCTGAAGTTTCTCATTAGCGGCTTATTTGTTTCTTGCCTTAACTGCATTTGTAAGAGAGACCAAAAAGTTCCCGAGTTAGTGGCTTTAAGATTCTGCAAATTGTAAATTTGTGACAAAAGAAACCAGGAAAGGGCTCAAATATTGCTGCAGACTCCGTGGCACCTAATGAAAGTGCAAATTAATGTAATCAGTCTTTGAGGAGACTTGTTCATCGATGCAGGATAGTATCGGCCAAGTAGTGTTGTTTACCTTCAATACTTCTCATTGAAACGCTTCCCAGTGGTATCAATCGATATTGTTGTGTATTAATTTTGAATTGTTGTATTGTTAACAACAAAGGTGGCAACAGAAAAAGAAAGTGGTATCCCGTGACTATCTGGTAATTAAATTAGTTCTTGTTCATCTGTGATAAGAAAATTTGCATTTTGAGAAAAAACAAAATTCTCTTTCTCTTTCTCCAAAGTGAGTTTGCAAACGCGTGAGCTCCTGGTTTCTTTCTACCACTCTGGCCTCTGCCGCTTCTTTTTCTGAGGGCGTGGCATTCTCATCTTGGATGATCGCCTGATCTTCCTCATTTTGGCGCTGCAGCTTGCTTTCTGACTCTTTCGGGTCATCTAACGGGTTTGTGCTGTTTAGCCTTTCTTCCATGGCATTTCTTTCACTTTCTTTTGCAGTGATGCTTGCTCTGAGTCTGTCGACCTTTGCTTGCACTTTTTCTTTGATTTATGCCTGTTTTTTTTGTTTGTTTGTTTTTTTTATGCCACTTCCTTTTTTGCATTTTCAAAGTCGGTTTGTAAATTCTTTTTCCCTGGTTTAGACTGAAAAGTTCTGCTTCACTTTCAACTTTGGTGCCTTGTTCCTCTTGAAGGGCATCAATCCGGGCTTGAGTTCTATCGATTCGTTTTCTAAGCTCTTGCATCTCTTGAGAGTTTTTTTTCTTTCTGCAGCAAGGGCCTCTGTCTGTTTTAATGGGTTTTCAGCTTCTAGCAATCTTTGGCGTTCTTCTCGGATGGTATCATGGTCGTCATCTATAATTTCTTCAGCCCATGGGCCAAGAGGGCTTGAAAATTTGTCTGTGAAACTTTTGAGGGCCCTTTCCATCAGCTTGAAAATTTTGGCACCTTTCTTGCTGAAACTAATTGGCCATAATTTCTTGAAGTTCACTCTCGGGAACCTTCTGATAAATTCTTTGGCCCTTTCAAGCATGGCTGGTTTGTCTTCCTGATGTTTGAATTCGGTAAGCAAAGGGGTTTCTTCATAAGAAGTTTCAGGCAGCCGAGTCTGCTCATGCTGCCTTGTTTGCATTTGTATTTCTTTACCACTGTGGTAAGGGGTGGACGCCGCACCCGGTTGAAAGGGCCTGGTTGTGTTGACCTCTTGTTCGTCATCGCCGTTGTCGTGGTCAAGGTTCCAATCAAGGCCATCATCTTGGTAATCAAAATCGCCACCACCTTCCACCATTACAATATTTATTTTAATTTTGTTTTTTAATTAGAAAAGTATTTACAGCTGTGTATATATTCGTTGAAGAAGAGATGTCCGTGCCAGAGAACCTTCGCCCAACGCCCAACGAAAAGACATTACATGCCATGAAGGCCAAAGGCATGAAGGCCTTTGACTGCACTGAAGCCAACCCTGGTAAGAGGCTGAATGTTTCTGTGCCTAAGCTGAACAAGAACGAGGTTCTTGTGCCTGGCACGCTGGTGCTTCGCTTTGACATTGACTTTTCTGGAGGACACACCAACAACTTTCTTGTTCAGAACGTCACGCGTGCGCTTGTTTACAAGTTGTTTGTGAAGTTTGGGGGCACTATCCTTCAAGAAACGGTTGATTATGAAATCTACAAAACCTTTGAGGACCTTTTCCTTCTAGGGGAAAAGCGAGACAACATGGTGCCTGAGGGAATACAGAGCGAGGATTTATGCAAGATCCATTCAAACTCGGGGGACAAGAAAACCTCGGGCATCGCCGCTGAAAACAAACTGAACAAAGTTTACAGAACCAAATATTGCATCAGGCTAGACCATGATATCCTGACTGACCACGGTGTTTTCTATCCCCAGGCCCTTTGCAATGACCTCGTTTTTGAATTCAGTCTTGTCCCAGCTTCACGAGTGGTCAAAGGCTCTGACCCCACAAATACAAATACAGCTCGAATACGAAGTGATCCAAAGCAAGACACTCGTAGATGAGGTGCACAGCGTTTACTCCAGTGGCAAGGAGTTTGCTTATGATCATGTGTTTTGTCATAAAGTGGTCCCGGTTGTGAAAGGCACTGACACAAGGCTGAACATCAAAGTCAACACCCAAAAAAGGTCAATGAAAGGCATCCTCCTCCTGTCCATAGAGCCGTATGCCACAGGCACAAGGGATTCAGAAAAATACATCTTCCCCAACCTGTTGAAAGTCAGTTTCTTGTGAACCAGCTCTGTGGCCCCTTCTGTGGCAAGTTTGATAACATCATGCTCATCTGCCCGGCATTCCCTGAATATAGCAATGGCAGATTCCGCAGACACGCAAGCCAACTCTTCGAGTCAACAAGTGACTTCAAAACTTCCAACCACTAAACCAGCAAAAAACCCACAACGAGTGGCTGCGGGAAAGGCCATCGCCGAAAGAATGAGACTGGCTCGCGAGGTGCAGAAAGAAGCCGCATCTGAAGCTGCTGTCATTATTTCAAATAACAAGGCAAAAGAAGCTCCCAGCTCTTCAAGTCAGCCCCTCTTCGTCAAACAAACACGCCCTCAAATTCTGTCGGTGAAGACAAGAAATGTTCACACCACCAGCCAAGGCTTAGTGTTTTCAGCATTTTGGTTTCAATGATTGGAATCTGCCACAAACGCGAAGGGATCAAGCAAGTTTTCACCAAGAGGACACCACAGACTCCGCCACCATCACCAACAACAAAGCCCTCGAGGAGTCTACCGCAGCCTAAAAAAGGCGTCCACTGTATGGATTGAAAAAAATAATTAAACATTTCTCCTTCATTATTATATCTGATATGGTAACAAAAGTTGACATTCTAAAAGTTTTCATCAGCACTGCTCCCATTTTTGTAATAGGGCTGCTTTGGATCAACTTCAACAAAAAGGTTTTCAAAACGGTTCACCATCTCATTTCTGCGCTGTTCAACTTGTCAGAAGAAAGACGAATATGTGAGGATTGTTTTGAATATTACTCAGATGACGAGTCTGATTTAAAAGAAGAAGGGTACTTATGTAAGACTTGTTGGGCATGCCAGTGACGAAGTTTTTGTTTTAAAAATAAAAAATGCGACTTACATGTCTTCTTCAAAGAAACCATGTCTGACGACAAGTTTGTGAAAACGATCGTGGATGCCGCCACTCTTACTGGCTTGACTACCAGCATCGGCTGGATTGCAAAAAAGGTGGTGAAAGAGAACTTCACCCCTGACCCCAGCAACAACGCCATGAAGTATGCAAAGTTCACAGCTGTCATGGCTGGCTGCATCACACTGAAATAGTATCTTGAAGAAAAGATTCTTCCACCAAATTGAAAAAAATAAGCATATTGCTATATGATGGCCAGCATTGCAATGATGATCAGAGGTGCAGTTCTTAACAGCGCGGCTTTCACCAGCGGCAACTTTCTTGCTAAATATTTTGTCCGGCAACAGCGGAAAGGCTGCATTAGAAGAGAAAATGCGGCATGACAAAGCTCTTGAAGCTTATCAGGCCGCTATGGCCAAACACACACGTGACCGCCCCAAGCTTCTTGATTGGATCAACACCAACAGGAAAATCAAAGAACAGGCAAAGCAGAACTTCACGAACACCAATTATGCATTCAAACTCTACAACCAGGCACACCCAGACCAACAAATTATGCCTCCCAAAGAACCCCAGTTCTTTGACTTCTAAGAGCCAAGTGAGCTACAGAAACAAGGCGAGCTGCTTTTTGTGGGCAGCAGCGCACTCACTCTTGGCTATGCCGCTTTCCGTTTTCTTTGAATTTTCGCGGGTGTAAAATAATGGACACCAAGCTCACCAAAGTCTACTACAGTCCTAAGGGCTACTGAAAAGGCATCTCTGCCATCAAAAAATTAGCAGAAGCTGCAAAAGTCCCTGAATAAACTGTCAAGCAGTGGCTTATCAAACAAGCTCTCTGGCAGATCGATCTCCCTGCACCACGCTACGTTCCTCATCCAAAATTCAAGGTATCATCGCAAAACGTGGTCCACCAAACGGACCTTCTTTTTCTGCCACACGACAAGCTTCCCCACAGCCGCCAAATTTACAAATACGCGCTGACCGTTGTTGACGTCGCCAGCCATTACAAAGAAGCTGAGCCTCTGACCTTGAAAGACTGCTGAAGTTGCGAAGGCTTTTCAGGCGATTTACAAGCACAGCCCTTTGACGTGGCCTCCACTGCTGCAGGTTGACCCTGGCCACGAGTTTTTTTGAAGTGTGACCAAAGAATTGGAAAACCACAAAACAACCATTCACCATGAGTGCACCGAAATTCACAAAGATCAAGGTATTGTTGAGTGGTTTAACTGCACGCTCGCTGAGCGCTTGTTCGGACATCAGTATGTCGTAGAAATGCTCCTGCCTTCTGGCCAGCAGTTGACTGCATGGGTCAAAAGGCTTCCCGACATCGTTAGCACTCTGAAAAATGAGGTCACTCACCTAACTGGCAAAAAACCTGCTGTCACAATCAAAACGAAAGGTGTTGTGGCAAAACCTTCTACTCCTTACTCAAGACATGTTGGTGTGAACGAAAAATAGCTCCCCTCCAATGGAATGTTTGCTTTCTCTACCAGCCTGGTGAGCTCGAAGGTGGGACTAAAAGGGCTACAGATCCAATCTGGGCTTTGAAAGTCTTCAAGCTTGAAAGAGCTGTGACCAAACCATACGAGCCTGTTCCTTCCTTTTTGCACGATGGCCCAAAATGGGGGTTTGTCCACAGGGAGCTGTTGGTTGTCCCGCCAAATACACAGCTGCCGCCCGCTCATGTCATGTGAAACTTGATCGGCTCAGTGTGAATCCCATCCGGCAGCACCCAGCATTTGTCATAATAGGTGCTCAGCCCCAGCTTCTGCTGCTCATAAGTGGCCATCTGACTGTTAACCATACGAAATCCTCTGTCTTCTGCTCTATCGGTGCTGCCAGGTGATGTTATTCTGTCAACATGCCCTTCATGCTGAACTTCTTTTTTTGCTGTCTTGTTCATCAACATAGTAGCACTTCGAACATGGCCCAATCATCCTGCTGCCTTCACATTCCAGTTTGGACAGCCCCGGGGTATGCCCACTCCACTTGTCCCATGCAAGCCACTGCTTCTTTTTTGCCTCGAGGTCTGCACTCAAGTCTAGGTGAACGATGTCCTTAAGTCAATCAGCAGAGATGGCAATGTAGTTGCTGTCTGTGTCCATCTGAATCAGCTCAAAGTCGCGGCGATCAAGATACCGATCCAGGAAGTCATAGTAGATCTCAAGCATTCTCTGCTTTGCCAGCTGATACACAGCAATTCTGATCTGGAATGGCCGATTGATTGTGATTTGCCGCTTCCTGCTTTCAAGCTCGTAGGCTTGCCCGAACTTGTCCAGATTGCTGAAGTATGCTCTGTCCACCACCTTCTCATCCTTTGTGTAGATCACACACGTTTGGCGCTCTAGTGCTTCAGTGAGTTTACCATAATCGCTGTTTCCCAGCAGTTTGAACACCTCAGAAAGCAGGGCTTTGCTCTTGTCCACATCCCTGCTGCGCTGAGCCTCTGTCACCTGCTCCACAAACCATGTGAAGATCTTCATGGCCTGATAGTCGATCGTGCAATGCACAGCTTTGATGACTGCACCATGTTCCACATACCAACGCAATAGTGGAGCATACAGCAACAGCTTTTGTGCTGAAAATGCCCCTATCAGCTTTTTCCCGTGACCTCTTTTTCTGCCAGTGTGCTGCAGGTGATCCTTCATGTGTTGTGGCACAACTTCACCTAGGATCTGTTTGGTGAAGAAGAATGGCCGCACTTCTTCAAACTTCGGCCACAGAGGTTTAGGAATTTCAATGTCTACTTCTGCAAATCCGAACCAAGTTCCAGCTTTTAGGCATTCTGTAAACATGGTCGCCGCGCCTGCTGCATTTCATTAGTGCATGACCCTTCCTTCCCGCAAGGCATGTCTCTCAACATTGTTGACAGATAGAGAGCGTTGGCATTGTAGCCGATAATTCGC
>Ga0126338_10001579_pt1 | contig 14919 bp, 8 predicted proteins | sample OrbCmetagenome_2_FD_92529 | JGI IMG/M metagenome (GOLD analysis project Ga0126338, IMG submission 92529) | Coral microbial communities from Petempiche,Puerto Morelos, Mexico - Orbicella C C metagenome | ecosystem: Host-associated > Invertebrates > Cnidaria > Coral | place: Petempiche,Puerto...
GGTTATCAGCAAGATAGAAAGCATGGTGAACAGCGCTATCACGAAGGACTACGGACAGACAGATCACGAGAAATTAACCAAGGCCATTGATAAGGCACAACAAGATGTGAGCGGTCAAGTTGTACTTTAAAATTAATTGATAATAAATGAGCAGGTAGATTATTTCAGCCGTGTAAATATCTGAGAAGATGATTTTTCCGCCATAAGAATTCCGAAGAATTCCGATTTCTCCAAGCTGGAGAATTGCTTACCATGTATGCCTGTGTCTCTGAACAGAAGAAGCATCCCCTATACTGAAATTAATTTGTGGTTAAAATGAAGATCGTCTGGTATACAGGTTAAATTCTGTATATTCTGACTGAAACGTGGAGGCGCAGTGACCTCATGGTTAGTACGCTCGACTCCGGATCGAGCGGTCCGGGTTCGTGCCCTGGTCGGAGACATTGTGCTGTGTTCTCGGGCAAGACACGTAACTCTCACAGTGCCTCTCTCCACCCGGGTGTATAAATGGGTACCAGCGAATTTAATGCTGGGGGCAACCCTGCGATGAACTACTCAGCTCGTATCCAGACTTCACCTTACAATCACAATATTCTTATTATTTCATTTCTTACCCATAGAGTTTATAGTTTCGTTCTTGATACTAAATTTCGGTAGTTCGATGTGTCCCGATATTGGAAAGATGGAGAGACCGGCCCTTTCACAAAGCAGAAAGATGGCTAAAGATGTTTTAACAAGATAATGATGATTTTTTGTTCTTTGCTGGACAGTTGAAGTGCTGTGGTGTTTCGGGTCCGTCTGACTGGAAAAACTCATCATGGTACAAGAACAGTGAAAAAAAATCTGAACTTTACCCCGAGTCCTGCTGCAAAAACCAAGTTCCAAATTGTAGTGCGTCGCCCAAAAGTGAAGACATCTATCAAGAAGTGAGTATGACAACAATTATTTCCTCCGTTGCAGACTACGGTGAAACGGCCACTCGTGAAAGCTGCTTGCATAGTCTACACTCCTACAGAACATAGAAATGATATCATAAAATGTGTAAATAGTGATACAGTAAAATCCGTGTATAAGAACCTGTTAGGCTAAAATTTCCCAGTTTAGCATCCCTCACATAAAAACCATGCTAGGCTAAAATCTCAATACAGGTTCTTATTCTCAAAATATAGAGTTTTAAATATAAAATATAACTCAGATTACTGTTAATTTGTGAGGCATCAGGGTGGAGTTATTTTCTGACTGTGGCTTCTGCGTGTCAAGAGAAATGTGTGAAAGATTCAATATAAAGGCTACACAGATGAATACAAGTTGTTGCTTTTTTTTAAAAAAATTAAGAACCTGATTAAGAACCTTAGCCTAATTTCACAGTAAGCACCATTTATATGAGGAACTATGAGGGCTAACTAGAAAAAACTTAGGTCTATGGACTTTAGGGGTGCATATGATAGAAACAATGTTGTCAGCACGCAAAGTTTGACCTGGTCTGCCATCTACAGCGTCATCAGTTTTTGTTTGCTTATTTGAGCAGACCTTGGGAAAGGTTTGTATTAAGATCTATTCCACTCACCTTTCTTTGGTGCACAGGAAAGAATTTTATTAATTTAACGTTCAACATAAACTGGAGAGCAAAATCTTCTAATTTGTTTGCTTTTAGGGTTGTTCCAAAGCACTACAAGATTTTGTGAAAGGGAAAATGGCTGTCATTGGAGGAATAGGTGTTGGAATCGCCATTTTGCAGGTAGGTTTGCCATCCTTTTTAGCCTAACTAGCATTTTATTTTTTCTGTTTCAGTTACCTTGAAGCTGAAATCAAATCAGTCGCATTGTAGATAAGGAGCCAATAATAAGCATAAGACTAAGAATGAGACCGAGACTAAGACAAAAACTGAGCATGAGAATGAGAATAAGAATGCGAATGACACTAAGCTTGAGATTGAGGCTGAGCCCGAGAATGAAAATGAGGATGAGACTGAGCATAAGACTAAGAAAGTTAGCACGAGACTGAGACCAAGACTGGGCATGAGACTGAGACTGATAATGAGCCTGAGAATGAGACCAGGACTAAGAATGAGCCTGAGAATGAGACCAACACTGAGAATGAGCCTGACAATGAGACCAAGACTGATAATGAGCCTGAGAATAAGACCAAGACTAAGAATGAGCCTGAGAATGAGACCGAGAATGAGACCAAGACTGAGAATGATCCTGAGAATGAGACCAAGACTGAGAATGATCCTGAGAATGAGACCAAGACTGAGAATGAGCCTGAGAATGAGACCAAGACTGATAATGAGCCTGAGAATGAGGAGACTGAGAATGAGACCAAGCCTGAGAATGAGCCTGAGAATGAGACCAAGACTGAGAAGGAGACTGAGACCGGGATTGAGCATGGGACTGAGAATAAGAATGAAGACAAATTCAGACATTGCGATGTCAAAATAAAACGATTTATGCAAAATCCAAATTTTGCAACTGTTTTTGACTGAGTATATGGAGGGCCTCCAGGGGTTTTAGAGAACAAGGGGACATGATCATTTATTTCATGGGACAAAGGGATATTTATGGGGTTAATTTGAGGAAACAAGGAATATCTCTACTATTATAGGGAACTTTGACAAAACATTTTAGGGAAGAACGGAATTTATTATTAGGGGACAACGGAGAAAAATAAAATTTTCATGGAATCAAGGGAATATACATTACTATGGCATAAATCCAAGGGCAGCACTGGAACCGTTTATGTGAAAAATTAGTAACGACGCTTCACAGAGAAACACGTACAGATGGATCTATGAAAAAGTGAAACCTTGGCCAGATCTTATGCAGAAGAGCTACAAGATTAAAATTATTTCCCTGATATCCCAAGTTAACAATTCACGATGATGATCCAGTTTTTTGATATCCAAAACTGTTTCCCCAAATGTCTCCCCAAATTCAATCTGGTGGCAGGAAAACTTGGTCACTCTGTTGACAGTTTCTTCTTTCTTATCTTTGCAGATTCTCGGTGTTGTGTTTGCCATTTGTCTGTTCCGCTCCATTGGCTACGAGAAGATATAATTTAAGATCGTTTATTAGGGATAGGTGACATATCTGAAGAGGTAATATGGGGAAATTTGTCTGTTGCCGGATAACAGGCACGGAAGTTATTTTGTTTTTGGCCGAGTGTGGCTGTAATGAATTAGAAAAGCGTTTGACCTGTTTTAATCGTGTTAACCCTTTCTACGATACCTCAGTACCTTTATGCTGCCTCAGTGCCTGCTTTACTCTGAATGAACATCAGTCCACGCCTAGTACCCAGGGGTTTTCTATCCTGGCTGGTCATGACGTCAAGAATATTTGTGACGGCGCACGACTAACTCGTTTCCCGGATCTTGTTCGCCAAAGAGAAAATGCCAAGGGTCTAGGCCGGACATTAATAAAATCTTGCATAATGAATGTGAAGTGCCTGTTCAAAAGGGATTTTTAAAATTTATTTATTTTATTTTTTTTTCGAGGCTTTCCCCTTGTACTTCAAGGGGAGCTCTTTAATTCTTAAATACTGTAGTAAAACTCAAATGGCAAAATGAAGACTGTATCATTTCCTAAACGCTATTCCCAGTCGGGGTAACAAGTGCCGGATTAAAACCCCTCGAGCCGTCCACGATAATAACATTCATTGAAGCTTTAATCGATTTGACCCACCAACCAACGAGGCAACAGAATCATTCTGCCTTGAGCTGACTGATGTGTTGACCCACTTGTGTTGTAAGTGTGCCTTCTTTAACAAGACTTAATTATCGCATGTTCAACTGAATAACACCTGTTCTATGCAACATAATGCATGCTGGTGAGGCAGTTTTCGGTGACTGTTCTCGTTAGCTTAATGGCACTTCTTTCCCCGATTGCAGCTAATGAAGGGTATGGGGTGGGGGGGGGGGGTTGTAGGGGACATTGGAAAGATTTGTTTTCAGTCCACTGAGGTGACTGAAAATCGGTCATTAATGGAAGAGAACTGGGAACTAAAATTCTGGACAAGCTTACTATAGTTCATTTTCTTCCCCTCAAGAAATAACCTTCTATTAAGTTTTAATTTCTTGAAATATCTTTTCAACAGTTGCAACAGTTGTAACTCGTCCCCAAGCTCCTTCCTATCACATGAGGAAGGACAGGGGACTGAAGCGTCCTGGACACGACTCTGTAGGGTGTCATGTTCAGTTCATTGAAAAAAATCCTAGACGAGCAACTTTCTATCTGTATGTGACACAAAGGAATTGCGTTTCTTTTACCTTCAGAAACTACGTATTTAAAAGCTGTACACTAGTTGATCTTTACTTCTTTTGATTTCTACGGCTGCACTGTGAATGCAAGACGAAGGACAGATGCAAATACTGTAATATTGACAGGTTAAAATTGACCGTATAAATCAAACTTAGCTGGGCATTCACGCTGGTCCTCTTTGGAACACAGAGTAAAGTAGAGGAAGAGGATCCTTAGTGTTTTAGTGTTTGCCATCAACAAGCGCTGCGATTTTGATTTTCCCTTATGGTTGTCGTTATCTCGTAGTATTGCAGTAGAACTCGGCTGTCTCGAACTCAAACCAATCTTGGACATACTTTTTCAGTCACTATCAGCTATCTCGAACCTCGCCATTCGTTTCCCCCTTAACTTCAGAGTTCGAGGTAGCGGAGTTTTCATCGCATCCTAAATCGTTACAGAAAGTATGGAGCTTTTTTCAAGTGCACTGTAACCTCGCAAAGTAGGCGTCCAACCGTTGTCCGTTGCACCTTGCCTATTTTGGTGAATTTCTCCTGCCTAGAAACATCACAAATTTAATAAAGCACTAACCGTATGTGTAGGGCAAACAAGTGTTGTCACTGTTTCAAGACTACTGTAACTGTTAAATTATAATTAATACCCCCAAGCGCGGGCACGAGCTATTTACATTTTTTTTTTTTACAATAACCCAAATACCTGGTTACACCGTTTCCTACAATAAATCTCTTCACTTCGGTCACAGTAGTTAAAACCAGCCTCGATTGTGGCGTCTACCTACGACAAAACTAAAATACATACCAGTTACGCAACGCTTTCGAGTGGTATACCACGCATAGGCGTGCGAACAACTTCGGACTTGGGGGTGCGGTGACCTTATTGCCCGAAAAATTTACGCAATGCCCGAATGCGTGAGTGTTGAAAGAGGGATGCAAACGCAGTCAAATTGAATGAAAAACAAAAACGTTCACAATTCCCACATCTAATGAAACTGCTATAATTCCAAAACTAATTATATTCAAAGCTTACAGAATCAATCAATCAAACTGATCATACTCTATCATGATCTATCACCAGTCTCAATCCGAGTAAAATCTAAAACTTATTAAAAAGAAAAGTTGTAAAAAGGTAACCAACTACAGTCGAACCTCCCGTGGTCGCTTACGAGAGCTTAGACCAAAATGGGTCAAAATTTTTCCTCATTAGAATATGGTAACTGCCGAGGCTTAACCCATGCACCAATGTCGATGCAATGTTTTTTCGTGTAAAAGTCAATTTCGAGAAAAAAATCTGGTTCTTCCCACTGAGAAATTTCGGTTTTTTGTACTAACCAGGAATACGATGTTACGCCACCTTATTATCCATTTTTCGCTCCATTATCTGTCAAGTGGTTGCTTACAGGAGGTTAAAAACAAAGGAAAATTTCAAACTTTTAGCTCTAAAAGTGGTCGCGGTCGCTTATGACAGGTGGTCGCTTACAAGAGGTTCCAAATATGGTATTTGACTTGGAAACTTTTGGTATTTGGGAAAACTGGTTGCTGAGGAGAGGCGGTCGCAACCGGAGGTTCAACTGTAGAAACTTAATTTACGCGTTTTGGAAATCACGCCAACAGCAACACTTTGTAATGTTTTCTCTCAAGTGTCGTTGCCCGAATCATGAGCGTTTTACCCGAAAAATCACACCATTTCCATAGCTGGGGGGACTGATACTCCAGCAAGTGCTGATCGGGAAAAACTACCGAAATAAATCTGAGAGCGAGGCGTCCGGAGAAGCACCAGATTTTGGGTCGGTAGTTTTTCTAAAGGGTCCTTTTCACTTCTCGCTCGAAGACGAGGAAAGGTGGGAGTGCTGTAAGTATAAACAGCAATGAAAAGGAAGCACACAGAGTACACTGACAGTGCATCATTTGTATTTTTAAACATTACACACAATCAGTGCACTGTATTTTTAAACATTACACACAAACAGTGCATTGTATTTTAAAACATTACACACAAACAGTCCATTGTATTTTTAAACGTTACACAGAAGCCAATCTAGAGCATGGTCGGAAAAATAAAGAAACTTTTACAAAGACTAAGGTCCACTGTTAAAGACTAAAGGTCCCGTAAAATATATAATCACAATGCGTCACATAAACTGACATACCTATAACTAGCAATGCGCATGCCACAATACTTATTTTTGGATATCGTTAAAACATTCGAAACGTCACGTTATTTTACACTGTACAAAATACTGTTAAGTCTGTTTAATTAATATGGAGAAAAGTTCCTCCTGGTAGGACAGTTATCCACCTCCCGTGAGTTATGTTTCGCCCAGCATTACACACAAACAGTGCATTGTACTTTTAAACGTTACATAGAAGCCAATCTAGAGCATGGTTGGAAAAATAAAGAAACGTTTACAAAGACTAAGGTCTACGGTTAAAGACTAAGGTTCCGTAAAATATATAATTACAATGCATCACATATACTGCCATACCTATAACTAGTAATGCGCATACTACTATACATATTGATATAGGAATATATTCAGTCCCGTTATTTTATACTGCACAAAACGCTAAATTCTGTAATGTGGAGAAAAGTTCCCCTTGAACGGTTATCCACCCCCCAGTGAGCTATGTTTCGCCGAGCGTTTACTTGACCGAAAACCTTGTCCGTCGTGACCGAACTCGTGCTGTTGTCCCGACTTGGAACTGTTAGGCGAGTGCTTACACGGATAAACCTTGGCATTACCCCCAAGGTCACCTGCCTCCAAAAGGAGTTTTTACGATAACTGCAGAAATTCTCGCGCACTCATTGGCTAATTTTCATTCTCAATAATCGGACAGACACATGAATTCATTACTTCTGCGATGCGACAACGAGCGAGAGCTGACAGTTTGACAATTTGTTATCGTAAACTGAAAAACAAATTGATGTCCGTTTTTCATGCGTTTGTCCTATCATGAATTTCGCCAGAATATCGTCAGAGTATCGCGTCGTGGATCCACAACCTATGACGAAATTCATGATCAATAACAAGAGAGACGCATGAAAAACTGACGTCAATTTGTTAAATTGAAGCCAACTTTGTAATTTTTACTGCAACAGTTTTCTGCTAATAACATGGAAATGAATAAGACGTTTCTCGTCCGGGGAAGCTGCGTATATACCCTCCACCAAGGACAACTTTTCTCCATATAAAAAGCATTAAATCAACAGGTTCGTCTTTCTCTTTAGATTGATTCGCTCTTTGTAATCACGAAGTTATTCATTCATTTTTTTGTGTCCTTTGTTCTTGTTGTCTTTTTTCTTGTGTGGCTTTCTTTTTTGTCACTTGTAGTATAACGCAAGCTACTGATTTAAACTTGATTGCCATTTACTACTTTATATCCAATTTTTTTTGTTTTTCCACAAATTGATGGAAGCCGTCGATTGGAAATAGCAATGTGAAAGAAAAAAAATTGTTTTACATTACAGGAATAACATTCACTTATATTTATAACGACAATAAAAAGTCGTGAATCTACATCTCACCGCAGGGTCTTCAAGACGCGCGGTGGGTTAATGTTAGAGCACTGGACACCGGATCCAGCGGTCGGGGTCCAAACCCTGGCACGGTCATTGCGTTCTGTTCTCGAGCGAGACATTCTCAAAACTTTCCGTGGCTCTGTCCACATATTTATATAAATGGGTACCGGCGAATTATATGCTGGGTTAACCCTGCGATGGAGTAGAATTCTCTTATAGACTTCATATTGTTTCTTAGCAAACGATAGTGTAATAATGAATAAAACGCACGCATTAGCACCTAGCATCAACTTACTCATTTACAGCACAACACTAACACAATGGTTCACAACACAACGATCTTTGACATTTTGCTGTTCATGTGTGGCGTATATGTCAGAGCGTTCTGCGGGAGGCTCCATTTTGCACCATTGGCACCTGCTTGGATTTTGCACAAGGTTGCAATTCTCCAACGACAAACGTATAATTATACATACTGTGATACAAAACGGTAACTGTTTTAAACCATTCAAACACTAAATCGTTCCGAAGAAATGTGTTACTATATGTTCATAAATTATTCTTTTTAAGTACTAACAATAAGCCCACGAACGGGCTAAACTCACTAAGGGGAAATTCTGCTACACTAAGACTCTTCTATTATTTAGGTTTTTGTTTAAATTGAGCAAAACAATGCTACACTACATGTACTTTTCACTTTCCATTACGCCAAATTACAACTAAGATTTCTTAAATTACTAAAACGAAAGAAAAAAATTAAGGTTAGTAATATTAAAAAAAGTACATTTTGTCGAACAACTGCAATGAATTAAGGTTGAATATCTGAATCCGATTCCAGATAATACGAACTATATAGGATCTCGCATAAGTGTGACCATCAGAAAACCAGGCAGCTCAAATCATCGATTTCGCTCTAACTTGGCACAAATGTTGGGTTTGGCGAGTGAATGTGGCAAAAACGTAGGCCAAAACATTTTATTCCCTTCAAACGGGGGATCCCCTGCAAAAATGCCATTTGACACTGATTTATACATACTTAGTTAGCCATCTTTGGTTTGGTATTTCCACCACAACAAAAGCCTTGTGAAAATGAAATCCACTGGGTCAGGTTCAACAGCTATCAGGGTTCTGTCCTCGTGTACCGGTTCACAAGAACCGATACAAAAGACCCAACAATGTTCAGCAGCTAAACAAAGGTTCGCAAAGAAAGGAGTACAATGGTTATTCCCTCTGTGTACCGGTACACCAGGACACAACCGCTATCTGTCTAAAAGCACAGATATTCATGTCAACTAGACGAGTTGATTTCTGTCCGTGGCTTCATCCTATGTAAGGTGCATATTTCGTAGTGTTGTGAATAGCCTTTAATTAATTGATGGCAAATATCTGCAATGGGCCCTGAAAACCACATACACATTATTCTAATAAGGAAAGTGAAAGAAATCAGTAAAGATCTAAAGAAAAAAGCCATAAGACATTTGGGGACTTCAATATTTTTTCTGTTCTGACTTGCTGTTTACATAGTAGGTTTTTCTTGTTTCCATTCTATTTACACCTGAAGACATAAGTTGAGGGAGCTTGTGAGTTGAATATTCGGCCGCAGTACTTATATCGATATCGAGAGAATGCCTCAAGATATTGCTCCGAAAATATTTGAAAGAGGTGTCTCAAGTGCTTTTTTTCGCCGAATTTTTACTCGTAATCGCCACAATCATTCACTCATCAAACCCAACATTTGTGCCAAGTTTGAGCGAAATCGGTCATTTGAACCGTTTCACCTCCCGCCTGGTCCTCTCGTGGAAACTCTTAAAAGCTCTATTTTTAACACTACGATTCTGCATTTTATTAATGTTAAATAAAATTCCCTTCGTCTATTTTCCTTACAAAAGCCTTTTGGCACTCAAATGTTGATCATTCAATTGCAGGTTGCCAGTTTGAAACAGGACCGAAATTTCTTTTTTTACATCTAGAATACCGTTGGTGAACTATCGTAGCGAACCTTGTTTAAAGTTCCAACGAGTTCGATTTTCTTTGAAACATAGGAAGTTCGAGATCCCGATCGATGGAGTTAACGAAAACTGAACGCAATTTTAATAGGCCAGTGGCCTTTGTTTCATTTTAATTTGCACATTTTGTAATCTATGCGTCAGTCATCTGTTCGAGCTAAATGTCATCTTGGAATACGTTTTATTACTGATTTGATAGGATCACCAGCACCTAGGAAAGCACTATGAATTATTGTTGCAGCGTAATGTTTTCCCCGTCTCCTGAACAAGTTCTTGACTAGATCTTTTGTTTGTTAGCTCATGGAACCCTCATTCATTGTACACATTCACACTGCATCGGCAATTATAAACAGCCTCTTGTTAAACACCCGACAATTTTAAGAATACTACGCACGTCCTTCTCCAGCCAGTTCTTTCGCAATACCAAGACTTTGGTTGTGGTACTTTATAGCTCTTTCAAATCATCAACACTATCAAAAACGTTGCCAATATTGCCATAAACAGCTACTTCTCCTGCCCTGCTCCCCAGTTCTTTGGCAATAATAAGACTTTGGTTGTGGTACTTCTTATACCTCATTTAGACTCTGGTATTGCATTGCCAAGACTACCATAAGCACGTCCTTCTCCAGCCCTGTTGTCAATGCTAAGACTGCATTTCTTTGGGATGATCTGGTTCAGGATCAGTGATCCAAGATAACTCGGATCATGGTGCATCAAAGGAACCGATGAATCCGTGACCAGAGATTCTTCTGTTTCTTTGATGGATCATGATCTGAGTGATCTTGGATCAATGATCTGGATCCAGATCACTCCAAAGGAACGTACTCCAAGACTTTGGTTATGGTACTTCATGGCTCGTTTTAAATCACCCAGACTCCAAAAAGCATTGCGGAGACTGTCATTAGAAAGTCCTTCTTCAGCCCTGTCCCCCAGTTCTCTGGCGATGTTAAGATCTTTGTTGTGGTACTTTTGGCTTTTAGAATCTACCCCGGCTGAAATAAATACGAATCATAACCTCCCAGCTGTAATTGTTAAATGAACTTTTTCCAGTGACAAAAGGCTCATTGTTGAAGCTAAAATTCCGCGCTTGACAAAAACGGCTCATGGTGTGTAAGTTTCATGTGTACATTTTATGTTTGCGCAACATCACAAGCTCACTTCCCCCCGCCGGGGGAGGGGGGGAGGGTTACATATGAAAGAGTCGGGGATGCTTGTTGGAAAATTTGAATTAAACCCCTAAGAGATCGATCTGGGCGTGGCCAAAGGTTTTTTTTGTACCCCTAAAAGATACCATGTTAAACACAGACAAATGAAAAATACAGTGATTTAAAGACGAACTCTTGAAACTCCGTATTAGAGCAAGAATCAAATAACAAGCTTGTGAATATTTTTAGCCGTGATCAAATAATCGTTTTGTGTCACCCGCCAAGTTTCGTCTTACACTCTTGTAAAACAATGGACAAAGACATTTTGTTAGTCTTCTTTAGGTATTGATGTTATAGAAAACTTTGATTATATGAATCGAGTAACTAACTTACGTTGCGTTAAGTTGTTTTCTGTAAACAGTGTGCAATAATAAAAACCTGAAAATTGAAACGAATTAAAAATATACATATTTTTAACTCTATATTTTTCTATTTCTTCGTGTACAACCCTAAACGAGACCTTCACGGCTAAATATAATGGCGTTTTGCCTAGAACACCCTACGTGAGACTAAAATCCGAAATTTACACCCCTAAGCGAGACGACGAGCATCCCCACCCCTTTCATATGCGAGTCACCTCCCCCCGGGCACTTTCCATCGTGGTCCAATTGACAGAGTTGGTAATGTAGACTCCCAGGCAGATATTTCTGGAACGTGATCCCCTTCAGAAAGGTGATGCACAATGTGTACGGGTAAGATGGCGGCAGGGACGTGGACATCATGTAGCAGATGTAGCTTTTATTTGATTTGTTTTCCTCAAGGTGTTGCTTTTCTTTTATTTACACTCCAGAGGAACTTGACAGCAACAGGGTATATTTGAGCCTTGTTCATCCGGTATGTGAGTACGGACCCGCTGCCTGGTCCCCTCACAAGCAGAAAGACATCAACTGTGTGGAGTCTGGTCAGCGTCGCGCGGCACGTTTTATGATGATAACAATCCTGGGGTTGCAAGACATAGTCACGTAGAAGGATCTCTGACTTGACAATGTTTCTTTAATATCAAGATCGGCAATGTTAGGATACCATTCTCAAAAGACTTAAGCGGGTCCGACTTTAACACGCCCATAATACGACCATAATACGCGAGCTAATATGCACCATCCATTCCAATTGAAGTTCAACGTTTTTCGTCTCGCGTTAATGCTCCTAAGTATTCTTTTTTGGTTCCGGCAGAAATGTCCCGGCTGTTCAGAACTGTGATTGGCTGCTTCTGAGATGACGTTCTACTCTAGAGGATACCCTTTCAGTTTCATAACGATCTGGGATGTTTTGGTTCCGGATTTTGCAGTTCACACCGATAACGTTGACGAATCCGAAAAACAAAACAAAACAAAACAAAATAACAATCCTGCTTTCATCGCGTCTGTGAAGATTTCATGGTATTTTGTAAACGCCTATGAATCGCGATACAATGAATTCTGAAATTTATATGAATGACGCAGGAAAAATATCCTATAATGTAAATGTAGACTTAAAAAAAACCCAAAAATGTTCCAAAAATGCAGCGACAGTTGTTCCAAATCGCGGTTGTGATTGGCAACTTATGAAAAAAAGACAAAAATGAAAAAAGTAAAAGGGAAAAAGTATTACCCTTTACATTTCGAGTGTTCTCTTGTAAGAAGTAGGTCACAGTGGCCAATTATCATGATCGCAATCAACTATATAGCAAAAGCTTCGCAAAGATCATCATAACGTCCTTCTTTAAGACATGTACCCTTTTAATTTCTGTGGCTACTTTAAGATAAGGAACCAGAAAATCAAGACCTTGACAAACAGTGGAAGGCACCTTGTATTACGCTTCCTTCAGTTGGCCAATTGAAGATGTAGAATGTGACAGTGGCTTGAAGTCACTGAAACTGTGGAATTAACTGCTGTGCAAGCAGGTGCAGAATTGTTTCCAACTTCTTCGGCAATTTTCAGACCTGGGCTGAGGATGTTTTACCGAGATCACAAAGAATTCCAAGACATCCGGACCTGAAGATCAACAAGAATTTCGCAAGCACTGGGACGATTTCCATACGGTCTCCTATTCCTTTGGCAATTCTTTTTTTCCGTGTCTTGCTTGAAATTACTTCGGCTGTCACCTGTCTTTCACTTTCTGTGTCAGTTGTCAAATGCAGGTTTTGTCAAAATCACTGGATGCGAAAAGCACTGAATTTCTCACAGTATAATCAACGCCACGGTAAAATTTTTCACAATCTCACTTGGTGGATTGGTGATAGTAGCTCCTATCAATCAGCAGCTGTTACGTATCAGGCTGGATTATTTTTCATTTCGTGACTAACCGTGTATCAAGGAAAGTACTGAAGAATACAAAACAGATTAATTCACTTGAGACGACTTATACCCAGGAACTTTGGTGTGTACAGTTTCTTCTTGTCTTGGGTCATAGGTTATGCTATTTTGTAGTTCACGTACGTTAGACCGGAATTTCTACGAGCAGCGTTGTCCGGACACTTATCGACAACGGCAACTTAGCCAATCAGATTGCGAGATTAGTAGCAATTGTGGTAAAAAAAGTTATTAACTAGTGGCAGAGACTGGGTCATCTTTCTAGGTAATATAGTGATGTGTATAAAAACGATAACTTCACCGATTAATTATCAGATTAATTAAGACTCGCGCGTGGTCTAGCATTTACAGTCATTTTACTACGACTCCGCAGGAGTAGAACAATTCCTCTTTGTTATCTCGATTGCCATCACAATTTCCCCAAACCCAAACTAGTATTGACTTTTAGGTAGCTAGTCTCTTACGTAATCAGCATTTAAAGGACAAAAATTCAAAATTCTTGAACAACGAAGAAAAACAAAAAAGGTGGTAAGTAAACAGTGACAGCCTGGGCGGGTGTGGCGGCTGAAAACTTAATTTGCCACGTTGAAAAGACAACTGGAAAGGAAATGTATTTCCTTTCAAGTCATCTTCGCCTTGTGTCATAACGCTACCTCTGCCGCTTAATCGGAACACTTTTCCGACTTCTTTCAATTCAAAAGTTAGCGTTGGCCTCTTTGATTTAAATTTGAATCATTATTTTTACTAGCGACCTGCACTTCACGTTCTCGTCACCTACAAAAGTCGCTTTAATTCGTCATAACGCTACCTCTGCCGCTTAAACGGAACACTTTTCCGACTTCTTTCAATTCAAAAATTAGCGTTAACCTCTGATTTAAATTTGCATCATTATTTTTACTAGCGACCTGCACTTCACGTTCTCGTCACCAACAAAAGTCGCTTTAATTCTAGCTGGTCCCAGGCGATCACTGTTCTTTAACGTAAACAATTAAACGTTATGACTAGCAACAAGTCAAAACATAATTAGCATTATAATTCCACTAAATAACAAACCTTAAATTAATTGTATTCTTATGTGGATGGAGAAATGATCATTTATGACAAGAAGAGTAGAGTGTAGACCAGAATGAGGAAATCCACTCGTAAACACGTTGTGATAACAAACATAACAAACATGCTGTGATAACAAGGACGCCATCCTTGTCATGAAGGGTCCTCTCTGCATCCGCACCAGCACATAATTAATGAAAGATCTGTATGCGGACCAACATGGTATTGTTCTTCACATACTGCGGCTCACGGATCTGTTCTATTGGAGCAAATTCTACATACCCATAACCTTTGTAATTACGTGGGGCTGTTGGCCTTTGAAATGCCAAGAGGTTGGGTTTAGCTACAAGGGTTTCACTGATGTGTTGGCGGTACTCAGCACCATCAGACTGATCCATGATGGACAGAGCAATCCTTCCAGTGAAGGGCCATTCCAAGATGGTATCGTAATCACCCTGCATCATGTGAACAAACAGCGCCACATGTTTACCCACTCCGCTGTCCACGCCATTCAGATTGATCCGCATACAGAGCTTGTACCCATACAGGTTGGTGTAGAAGGCAGGGCTATGTATTGCTGTCATGACTCCATTGATA
>Ga0126338_10001580_pt1 | contig 14918 bp, 6 predicted proteins | sample OrbCmetagenome_2_FD_92529 | JGI IMG/M metagenome (GOLD analysis project Ga0126338, IMG submission 92529) | Coral microbial communities from Petempiche,Puerto Morelos, Mexico - Orbicella C C metagenome | ecosystem: Host-associated > Invertebrates > Cnidaria > Coral | place: Petempiche,Puerto...
ATGTTGATCATCCGCTTTCCAGTCATTTCATGTCCAGTGTTAAAATGCATGTACGACAGCAAAGGTTTTGCCTTTTCATCTTTTTGCAAAGCAGTGTACACCTTCGTTATGTAGTCCATGAAATACCAACTGAAAAACTGGCCATTGAAACACACTTTAGCAGGAGAATCATAGTGGCTTGTTCTGCCGTACTTGTTCACTACCGTGCTGGAAAAATGTGTCAAGCCATAGTGGTCAATTTTTTTCTTGATCAACTTTTCTTGTAATTCCTTCCACCTGTGGTGAAATAAAACACTGATGCCTTAAAGACACTATAACATCATTTCACTCAGCCCAAAATAGGGCTGTCAATAAGGGCCGTAACCAGTAGCATCTGTTACAGCCGAACATGTTTGATGGGTTCTTGATGTTACGGGTGAACTTGTAGCTATAGTTGACACAATTCTCCCATAAAGTAACAAGTTTGTTATGGGCATGATGATCAAGGTTGTAAGTGAATCAAAACTAATACCAGTGCTGCAAAGAAATAGTCCCAGTAAAAGGAAATAGAAATTATGTGGACTCTAGACATAAGTCGTGGAGCGTGCTAGCATGTACGACCATTTGTGTGATTTTCTGAAAAAAATTCTGACTGTTAAAGCAAATAATATTTGAATATTTTTGGAGATTGTTGGAAGGTTAAGTTTTAAAAGTGTTTACAAAGATTGCTGAGTGAGGCTGGTCAATGAAGATGTGAAGGTGCTTTGTCTTAACACACCCGCAAATCAATTTGTTAAGTGTGCTGTCAAAATTTGGCCAAGGTTGGAGAGGAATAAACTCAGAGAAGTATTTTTAAGCAGCCTTCTGGAAGCGTTACTACCAAGGCCTTAATTTAGTTATTGCTTAGTACTTGCAGTGGTCCCCTAATGCTTAGCCGATCAAGCTGTATGGGTTCCAGACCTGGCCAGGGTCACTGCATTGCGTTCTCAGGCAAGACACTTTACTCTGACAGTGCTTCCCTCCACTCAGGTGTATGAATGGGTACCAGTGAATTAAATGCTGGGCCAGGGGGATCAGAAATACTTGCTTAATGCTATGGAAACTGGAATAAGCTACTGCAGTGATCTAGACCAGATGGCTTGACACGGACCTTGGCATCATGTCTTTCTCATAGTCATACAATACGTGTGAAGCGCTCCCACGGCTGAGCACCCAGCATGCCGATGATTTTAGGTCATAACTATGTTACTTGTACATGTAGATTCACTATCACTCTCATGGCACACTCACCTTGATTTGAACTCCGAGTCACTGGTTGGCACCGCTCTTCTCTGAATATCTGTTAATGCACTTCCCCAAATGTCATACCAACAAAGGTCCTCTTGAAAGAGGGTCTGGTAGCCCCACTTCTGGAAGGTCCCATACAACACCTCCACGCCTAAAGGAGCCTTTGTGTTCTCTCCTGAGGCACTGATTTCATTGTCATCTGTAAATAAAATTTAAAATTACTCCTTCCCTTCCACATAGTTTTCTACATTACTTTGTAATGATCATCCTTTAAAGTTGCACAGGCTCCAAGTTCCTGCGAATTCCACTCTGCTCCCTCATTACCAGTGCTACATGTAAAGATAACAGTTTGACAATGGATATCGTCTGACCAAATTTGTAATTATACTTAATGTCCAAACAAATCAGTAAATTATGTCTGGCGAAAACAGAGGTTTAAAAGCCGCTGCATCATAAAAATTATTTCCAGCACTGAATTACACAACATTATTCCAGGGAAAGGACTGGACAATGACAAAAAATATAAGCTACAGAGCACACTGAACCCACCTTTGAGAACACCAGAAAAGAATGGCCTCAAGTTTTCGAATGTCTGTTGACCAATACTCTGGTCGAGTTCAAAATCCAGGGCAGAGGCCTTGATATTTGGATCCTCCGTAATCTTGCGAAGTGCCCCTATTACTCTTGGAAGGGTTCGATAAAAATGCGGTCTGGATATAGAGTCAAGCATAATCACATTGATATTGATACTACTTCTGCTCTTACCATCCTCAACTTTCTTGAAAGTTGGTGGAAAGGTAAGCGCTTGGAAATTACTTCCACATCTTAAGAAAAGAAAACTAAAACCCCTTTCCAGGTTTGTTTTGATGGCCTCCTGCACTTTAGCAGTGATTGTGTCCTTTGGTAATGGCTTCCAGTCACTGACAGATTTACCCAGTTCTGGATTGACGGAAGCAATTTGGATATCTGATGACCCACAAACTTTGGCGTCGCATGACAGTTTATCATCTCTTGACTCTGTTACTTGAAACGAACAGATATCTGGGTAGTGAGTCTCGTCACATTTCCGATCCTCAACACGTCCTGGCTGTCCATAATGTTGAAGAATTACCTTAATACCAGCTTTTTCTGGCCTGAAAGAGAATTTGATGATAAATTAATGGAAATATTGCACACTTACCTAACACTTTGAGATGAAGTTTGTCCCAGGATTAGAATCGTTCCATTATAAAGTTGGTCTTAAAAGGTAATTTAATACCTGTGTGCTAACAACTTTACTTTAATTTATCTACAGTGTACATGCAAGATAAATTTTATGGACCACTTAATAAACAAGTTTATGAAAGTCACTGGGTATGAACCAAGAGCCATTCTTGTGAAGCAATGTTCAATATCACTAAATGAATATACTGAGCTACAACAGGGCTGTGCTCTAGAAGGGCCTGGGTGCCACAAGCAACTAACTTTTACCTTTGGGTGACTGGAAAAACTCACATTTTTCATATAAGCTTAAGTACTGGGTACCCAGGATTTCATGGTTAAGAACCTTTGGGCTCCCAGTATTTTTTCTTAGACTACAGGACCAAGAACCTGTAGCTGGACTGAAATGTAAACTTCACCTGTACATACCTGTGAGGAATACATTTAACTGTTTCATTGATACTAGAGCTATTCTGAGTGAAAACTGTATTCTGTTGACCAAGACTCTGCTGTTGAAGGAGAGGGCTTTCGTTTCCTCCTGAAACAAAAGTGACTTCACGCTATTCATTATGAATACAGAAAGAACAGTAATATTATTGAAGATTTTAACAGATGATAAAACTCCTGGTCATTATGATTAAGGTTAAGAAAATCATAAATTATGTTTGTATGTGGATGGGACCATGACAAGATGTTTGTTTAAATGGGAGATGTTCAACTGTGGTTTATATTTCTTGTGCATTCCCTTTGACAGTTGAATGAAGGCAAAGAGGCCTACTGGTTAGCGTGCAGGACTCCACATCGGGCACTCCAGGTTCAAACCCTGGTCAGAGTCAGTGTCACAGTCAGTGTAAAAGGTGTTAAGAGTCAAATGTGTTGTGTTCTTGGGTAAGACACTTTACTGTCAGAGTGCCTCTTTCCACCTAGGTGTAGAAAAATGGGTGCAGCAAGATAAACGCAAGGTGGTAACACTGCAAAGGACTAGCATCTCATTCAGGGGGGGGGGGGTAGCAATACTTCTGTCGCTTAATGCTAAATAAACTAGGATAAGCTCGTGGGCCCTTGACGAAACACAGACTTAACCTTACTCCTTGACTAGCCCTTTGCACAACTCGGGGCCTCTAAGTTTGAAAATCTATTGAATATATTTTGATTGTAATCTTTCCCCAAAGGGTATACTTAAAACTTACAATGTATGTCTCCAATCTGTGGAATTTCAACCTGATGGCTAAAACTGGTTAAGCTGAAGATTTAAAATTCTTTTTCAAAGAACTGTGGAACTTGGAAAGATGTAGGACTTTCTGCAGAGATTACATGTAACTTATAGTACCACTAAAAACTGAAGTAACTATGTCCTGTAAATTGTTCAGCCCTGCTTGCAAGAGTGTGGTACTGTAACTTACTTTTGAGCAGCACAATGAAACTGGCACATGACCTTCTAATCTATAAAAGTCAAATCCCGAGTTACACAACATACCTAAATACTTCTGAACTATGGGTACTAAAGGCTCAAACTGCAACTGCAAAGCAATTCCAAGAATTAGCAGCACTGCTAGGATGGTCAGAAAAATCTGCAAGAAAAAAGTTTAAGACATCCTTAATCTCTACATGTAAATAGTTTTGCATGTAAGTTTACACTGTATAAACTGCAGGTAAATAAACTGTGGCAGCTTGCTGTTTCTATTTTAGGTAACTTTTGAACTAGTCACTTGATATTGTCGAAAGCTAGGCCACGATAATGTAAAAATGCCTTTTACTTTTAATTTGTACAAGTTAGAATGTAATAAAGGACAGAAATTGATTGTTATTCTCCTCGCCAATCCAGTTCAAACTTGAATTTTTTTCAAGCAATATTTTTACATCTTTCAACCCAATTCAAATTAATTTTAAGATCTTTCATATAATGTGCTTGTGCAGAATTGCCACGTTATAATTTTAAATTTAGTTGGTAATCAGACAATTGTGTTGTATATAGGTATACTCCAATGAGAGAGGATTACAAAATAACAATGGCTGGAGTGAAAAATGTCAAGTTTGTTTTGACAGCACATTTGAGATGTGTATCGCTAATTTCTTATCTTGAAAAGGGTACTGAATGCAAAACCAAAATACACACAAATCAAATACTCCCAATAATAAACATTTGAACTGCAGTGTTCGGCTGTTAAGTAATATTTTCAATGTTAAACACAACTCACCAAACACCTCCCATACAGTCCTACAGCCATTCCAAAGCCAGTTGACACACACAAGACCTGAAGGACAGAACACATCCGTATGTACACATACACTGTATATTATATACATACTTACCTGATTTGTAATAATACATGTAATACTCATCATCATTATACTGTTTACAGCTTGTTCTTGTAGCCGATATAACGTGCTCTCTGATTGGCTAATCGTAGGACATTATTCTCTCGTAATGCCCGTGGGCTGATTATGGGCTTGTAAAAACAAAGCAAAAAGCCATATGATAAACAACTTATTAACCTCAAACGCTAGGTTTTTATGGGAAAATCTCAAAACTCAACCTTCCCATATTGAACTCACTCTCAGCTAATAATAATAACAGTGATAATGATGATGATGATGATAAGAAATATAATGATAACAATAATAATAATAATAATAATAACTATGATAATAATAAGTAATAGTAATTGGACCGAGTGGAGTACAATTCAGGGAGTAATCAGGCGAGTAATTTCAAAATCGGACGAAGGCGAAGTGCAAGGCCAATTTGAAATTACAGGGAAGATTACTCCCTGAACTGTACGACACGATCATAAGTGTCTATAACAAATTTTGAAATTAAAAAATCTTTCATTTCATTTAAAGTTGCAGGCGAAATGGCTTCCATGTTGACGCTTATGTTTCCTGACTTTGCCCAGGAGGACCAAACTCTCATCCACATCATGGTACTTCTCTTTGTGTTTTTGTTCTGTGCCTCCTTAAGAGTTTCTTAGTACTGTTTCATTAGAGATCAGAGGAAACCTGGACTCGTCAGGCACTGTTAAGTTTTTTGTTTCCAAAGTTAATTCAGTGAGGGCAGGTCACTCATTCGCTGTATTTGTTGTTACTAGTATTGTTAACTTCTGTCACTGAATCATCTTCTTTATTATCAAAGCTTTCGAAATGAATAGTGTTGAACAGGTTGACAAATTCTAAAGGAAACATATCTGAATAAACATCATTGAACCAGCTAATTGTAGTCCATCTTTGTTCTCTAACTGGAGCTGGGAAACCTGCTCAAATTTTTTGCTTGGTTTTGATTGGCTAGCATTAGCTGGGTAATAAAATTTCATTGGTTAGTTACATTAGTTGATGAACTTTTATTGGCTTTTGAACAGTCCAATTTAACCTGTCCGAACAGTTTTGATATTGCAGCAGCCAAATTAAGCCATAAATTAAGGACTTTTAAGAACCAATCAGATTCAAGCATTTTTTACTGACACAATAATAATAATAATAATAATAATAATAATAATAATAATGATAATGATAATAGTAATATAATAAAAACATCATCTACATTAAAATGGTACAAATATTTACATGTATGTACAATTAAATCTAATAAAAACTAACTTCATATATTTAGATATAAAAAAAAACAATCAATAAAAACATTATCTTGATAATCAGTTCATTTAATCTAATTTCACATTAACCATGCTGACAGATTTTTTTAGAAGGTTAGAGAATCAAGTACATCATAGTTACATCTTGCCCTTGACAATTTGTTTTCTTTGCACCCTGAATATTTTTTCCCCTAGTTTTAAGAAATTGTTGACAAGGCTTTTGGAACGGCAATAGTCACCAACACGAACATTAAATGAAAGATCACCAGTGGTTTAGCCCACATGTTGATTAGCCCCTAACCGTTTAGCCCCCATGTTCACACTTAAAACATGAACAATAGACAGTTGTCAACTTTTGGTTGGGGACTAAACGGTTAGGGCCTAATTGGCTTCAGGGCTAAACGAAATGTGGGTCTCCTTTTGACAAAGGTTGTCCCACAAAAGTGTAAAAACGTACACGATGATGCCGATTTGTACTATGGGTAATGGATAGTGGTGGTATTGAAGCTCAAGGTGTTTCAGCTTGATAGAAGAAAACAGAACTTCAAACAGGTGTATTCAAGCTTCCCAGCTTATTGCCAATACACAAATGAACCTTCATAGAAATTGTACGCATAAAACTACCTAACATATGGCACTATACCTGGGATGGAAATATTTCCCTGAATTATTTTGACCAAATGTTATGTACTGCACTTACTCGTTACACTTACTGCCAAGCCAAGAGATAATTCACAGGTCTAAATTTACGCCAAAACTACGGTCCATAGACTGAACTAGACACAATCTCTTGGGAGACCGTTGTACATTGTTGTATATTGCTGGGCAACCAAATCATCAGCTAAGCCATCAATCTTAAACCATCGTTTTCCGCATAATTTTCCTCAAAAACGACCGAAGTGACCACCAAAAAGTCACTCACTCCATAAAGTGCTGTTTGTTTTAATCAAGCTTGTCCATGTAGCTAAGTAAACGGGGAAATTTTCCACGTGTCGGCGCCTCATTCAAATGCAAAGCGAAAGATGTACTAGCCTGCGAACAGGCTCCCGGTGAGCCCCCGCCCCGATCGCTTTGCTCTCCGCATTCTTCTGTTTCGCGCTCGCCGAAATTTTTTTCCGTCCTCGCCGGGAGCCTGTTCGCAGGCTAAAGATGTAATAATCATAAGAACTTAATAATATTATAGTTGTATCTAACCCACCTTAGGTACAATATAATATCAAAAGCTAATTATATAGCGCAACTCATCCATGAAAACAATACAACGAGTGAAGGAAATTAATCTAACGATTCATGGAGACAATAGGGGAATAACCAACAACACTAATTGGTCTATCTTCCTAACGGGTCCATTTTAAAACACCAGCGTTGTGCAATTTTTATATACGGTTCTCTAGCCTAAAAAGCGCTTTTTCAATGTAAGACGTAATTTTATGACGGCTATAAACCGAAGCAAATCACATTTAAAATGACATAAGCTTTCTACTTGGCCGTCCAAGCCGGAATGTCTCTTGAAATTCTCCTTCAATTGACGGTCCATTTCCGTTGACTAAACATCGAGCACGTTGTTTTTCTTTACATCTTTACATCGATAAAGAATATTTTTCGGACTTTTTATAAGTTAAACGATATGAAAATATCATGGAACTTTCTGACTTTTCTGTCGAACGATCTCCCGGCTTACGATCTGGCCGAAAAAATATTAGAATTACCGTTCCGGCGTTGCCAAAAGGCGACGCTGTGTATCTAGCTTGAAGTCGAAAAGGAAATTCAATGCAAGCGTCCTTTTCAAAAGTATAAAACTACATAAGTTTAAGCTTACATAAGGCTAAACTGAACCTTAGTTCGTTACAACGACAGTTAAGCTTAAAACAAGTCGTGATATCGATAGACATGCAATTTTCAGTACTTCACAAGTCCATACCGCGTTATTAGGCGTGTGTTATTCGGGTCACCGTGTCATGAAAAGGAATCTAAACACTTACCAAACACTCCTCATTTGACGCAGCATTTACTGGCTCAGTTCAGTTGCAAAGCAATCTTCAATTACGACAAAATACTGAAATGATTCAAGACCGAATTCGAACCATATGCCGCCTTACATGTATATCTACGGATTTTTTCAGGCGGTTGTACGGTGAAAAGGATCATGGGTAAACAATACTGAACACGAGGCAACACAAGAGGCAACACAAGAGGGCGGAAAGCCTTTGATCCCTGGCCTAATAAAGGACCCTAAAAATACATTTTAAACAAACAGACAAGTATATAAACTTTTAATAATACTCTCTCAGTCGGTCTCAGTCATATAACATACATGTATATGATCAGCAATTCTTATTTTTAACTGTTCCAAACTGAAAATAACTTCCACACCATCAAAATCGTCAGGTGATACAAAGTCTGAAGTCTCAGCTCCAAATTACGGGTTCGTGAAAAAGGGAGTGTACCAAATTTATTCGATATTTTGTAATGAAGGTCATTTATAGGGGGACGACCTTTTAAAAGGTTTCTTTATATTAGTCTTCCTCCACTCATTCATTTTTGTTTTAAATTAATGTAACATATACTGACCGAAATGGAAATAAATAAATATATAGATAACAAAAAATAAAGTTAAGACTCGCTCTCTTACCGTTCTGTTCAGTGGTCGCCACTTACCCTGGAGAACTTCACTTAGATACACTGAGGCCCGGTTCAAACGTCGAACTTTACATGAACCGAACCTAATACCAATTTGGGTCCACCAAAATAATTAAGTTCGGCAGTTGATTCAAACGTCGAACCTAATTTAATCGAACTTAAACTGCTAAAATAAAAGAGACACTATTGCAAACGACGGTTGTTGCTGACCAAAATGGCGGGAAAATGTGGGAAAGACAAACTGTGGAAATGAAGAGCTTGCTTTTCTTGCAAGTGTGATAAAGGAGGGTAGAACAAGTCGAAGAAGGCGACTCCAGATGCAATCAGCATTAAACAACCGAAGGCGATTCTTGAATTTGGTTTGCCTGATGTTATCGCTTATTCCCAAAAGAACATCGCATTTCCTCGTCCAGTTCGTTCCTGTCGTCGGTTTCTTCAAGATTCATTTATTTTGTCATTTTCTCGGGTGTCTGGAAAACCCGAATAGCGAATAGCGAGTAGTCCCGAATAGTGCGAATAGTCTCGAATAGTGCGAATAGTGGCGAACAGTCGCGAAAAGTGGCGAATAGTGACGAATAGTCGTCAGTAGTCACCGCTTTAGGTCTAATATCCTTACGTCAATTAATTATCCAAATAAGCAACAGAATTTCAGTGAATTCATTACCTTTTCTTCTCCGGACTCAGGCTCGGGTTGTCCATGGCCGACATGAAGAAAACAGAAAACACAAGGCTAACCTAATAAAGACGTATTTACGCTTTTGGAGTGGTTAAAACAGAAGAAATTACGTTTAGAAACACCTTTTGTCCTAACATTTGCCTAATAAGCGTCTGTGCTTTTTAGCGGGAAAATCCCATCCTACGTTGCTGCGAGGTTGATTGCGAGATACTGGGTACCCTATTTGCCACTATTTGCCACTATTCGCCACTGTTCGAGACTGTGCGCCACTATTCGCACTATTCGAGGCTATTCGTACTATTCGCTATTCGGGACTATTCGCTGTTCGCTATACTCGCGATTATTCGCTATTCGCTAATCGGGTTTTCCAGACACCCCATTTTCTCTCAAAAACATGACTCGCAGTACGCCATCGAACTGCCTGCTTTCCAACCCGCTACGGTCTCATCGTTTCCAAATACGGAACGCCGCATGTAGAAGTGGTTTATGCACATCAGGCAAGTATATTTCGTGCTCTCGAAGCAATAGGGACACATATCGTCCCGCTCTTCCCGCTATTTTGTTCAAAAGATCAAAACAAGGTGTGTACGCATGACAAAAGTAGGAAACGTGCAGAACTCTGGGTAAAAAATAATTTATTTAATGTATTTGAAATGTATGCATTAGGTTCGGTACATGAAAAGTTCGACGTTTGAATCGGAGTCGCTCCGTAGTCGAACTGACCGACTGGCCATGTCGAACTCAATTCCCGGGTCGACCCAAATAACATCTATCGAATCTAATTGATTCAAACGTCGATCTCGTTAAGAACTTAATTGGGGCTATTAGGTTCGGCACATGGAAAGTTCGACGTTTGAACCGAGCCTGAATGACTTTTTCATTGTCGTTTCCGAGAGAATTTTTCAGCGTAAAGGACTCAGCGAAACCGAAATTCGTGAACACGCAAAAGCAGAAGCAGTTAGCTAGGTTTAGGGTCTTTAGGGTTTAACACGAATAAATGCAGCTGTAAAACTGAAATAAACATTGCATTAATTAGTTGTTTCATTGTGTTTACAGAAAATATTTGTCCTAAACCGACCGAAACTGAAAGCCACATTTAAGGCCTCGTAACTTGAGATTTTAGTAAGACGGATATTACGCCGCCACAAGTTAATTAAGAGCAATTCTCCAGGAAAGTGAAGCAAAGTTGGAAATGAAAATTTTTAACCCCCCTTCATTTTTTGTGTATGATTACAGACCAAACAGACCGAATTGTACTCACTCAGTCCTATTACCATTTTCAGTCGTATGAAAGCTCCTGCTCAAGCAATTAAGGATTTACACTACTCGTGATATTTAAAAATTCTTTCAAATTGCACTCGCCCAAAGGCTCGCGCAATTTTCAGAAAATTTTCAAATATCACTCGTAGTGCAAATTTAATTGCACTCGCATTCATACGATTACATATAGTAACAATAATACGCACCTGGTTCAATAATTGTTACTGAAAAATCAGGAGTATTTTAACTTGGATTGTTACTGGTACATTCTTGTCTCGACGTAAACAGAATGAGAAAGTGTAGGTAAGCTTTACGCCTATATGTAGACAGCGAGCAGTCTCCTACTTTTCCTAGCGTTTTCCTTGCGTTTCCTAGCGGAGCGATCGAGCAGCAAGCGGCGTAATAATATTAACGGAGTTCCGCGCGCGGAGGATTTCAGGAACAAAAACCGACTACTCGTAGTCTAGCCTATGTGCACTGGTTTAGACCAAATGCTCGACAATTGAGCATGGCTTATGCCTCGTCCATACGACGTCGGACGATTTCAATAAGCTCTGAAAACGCATCAAATGTTTTCCGTCCACACTACGCCGAAAGAATTTAAAAACGCAACAATCACCGGTCATTTTGGATTTGTTTTTGAGGAAAACTCGGTCAGGGAAATCAGATAATTATTGTGACGCCATCGTGTTTGAAAAGCTCCGTTTTCAAAATGCTTGCCGTCCACACGAAAAGGAAAAGCCGTCGTTTTCAAATTGTTCCGGTTTGAATAGCGGTTCTGAAAAGTACCGTTTTCGTGACGGATTTAATAGTCTGTGTTATAGGCTTAACCTTAGAAGTAAAGCTACGTTTTGAATTTTTCCCGGCGGAGAGGGCCTTACACTTGGGTGTAATGTTTCAGACAAAATGCGCGACTTGCAGACCAAATGCGCGACAACTGAGCTTGACTTACGAAGTGAGCCAGTAATTTCATATGCTTCTCTTCGTCCAAGGGTAATGTATCAGGGGTTTCAGGGAAATTAAACTCAACGGCTTGGTGAAAACTTCTTTATTCTCCTCATCTATTCTACCAAAAATTCATATTTAACAAAAATTGTCCATGAAAACGTCTATGTCCGGGGGTGGGATGGGGGTTACTCTCCATACAGCAGTGCCATAGATGCTTGCTCATGGGTCAAACCATGTTTTTGCACCTCCACTTTATTCTAATTCAAAAAACTCGTCTGAAGATGGTCAGGAAAAAAGTTCATTCAAAACACGCCTACAAAACGAGCTTGAGGTACCTTAGTCCAGTTCTACCCGCCCTCTGTCATGCAAATTTGTAATGACATCTGCAAATGGTTAGACGTTTTTGTCTTCTAGGATAAGGACGATAAACCGTAGGCCCCGTCTCACAACTCTGAAATCCGAGGGTAAATTAAGTAATGCATGTATGTATGTATCAAAGTATATATCAAGTTACTATCTATTTTGCTCATTCACACATGTTTGAAAAATCATCTTAAAATTCTTGTAAGTTTATGGCACTTGCCACGAAACAGAAAGGGTGGCACTTTAAATCGCATGAAGCCTGAAAAATTTAGCGAGTGCTTTGACATAGAAAAGCATCGCATTCAGGTATCAACACCATCTTTACGAAGAAACCGACGTTTAGCTCTGCTAGAGTCCAGCCTCTGTGTGGACCTGTGGGACCACTTCTCCTAAGTGACCATTATTTCGAAATAACAAAATTTTGCTTGTGAAATCACTTTAATGGAGCTCAGTCACGGTTTGCGCACATTGAAAAGTTTAGCCTCAATTTTTCAAATTCGTCGTTTGTAATCCGTGTTAATCTTCTCCATCCTTAGCCATCCTTGTTCCTTTGTGGGTTTATCATTATCTCTGGTGTTTTTCTATCTTATTAAACTGCTATTTTCAGGTTTCCTACCATTAAAATGTAATTTTGTATGTGGCCAAAGTAACTCAAAATTCCGTGACTGAGCTCCTTTTAACTTCATGTGCGAATGCGACCACTACCACTTTTAGAGCTAATGGTAAGCAATTTCATCTTCCCTCGATCACACCCCACTACAGACGCCAATTGTTGAGACAGACGTGCTTTAACCCTGATTTGACAATAAATATTGCTCCCAGGCTAAAAGAGTTATTTCTCCGATGTTCGCGACTGACTATATTCGTGATAACGCTGGTCTTGCAACCGCCTCTTCAAAGCCACCATATAAATTAGGCGTTTTAAGTGGTCACTTACGGGAGCTTCCCCTATATTCACCTTCAAATCTAGTAAACAAAATTTGTTAACCTCGGCGCCAGACTCTCTTTTCTTCTCGTGACGAGAGAGCCTGGTGGTGAAGTCGAAGGAAATTTGAGGGCTGTATGACCGGCAGCCGGTCGAAGTTTTAAATAGACTAAATTACTGGCACTATGTGAAGTAAAACAACGTAAAAAGAACATTGTGCCAGGCGAAACCAAGAGGGTCGCCTGCATGGCGAGCGATACTTATTACCACTGAGCCACCGAAACCGGCTGGCAGCTTTGGGAATATTTTAAGTACTGTATATATCGTGTCACCCTTACCATTGTTGAAAGGTAACTGTAAACAGGCTAACCGGAATGCTATTCAGGCCAACCAGAGTGCTTTTCAGGCTAACCCGCGGAGTGCTATTTAGCCTAAACTACAATAAAGGTCATTTAGTCTATTTAAAACCTTGATCGGCTGCCGGTCATTTAGACACTTCGTTTTTTCTCTTCTTAAACAGGATCATATTTAAAGTCACTAGCTACGTCCCAGCTAACTCTCTCTTGAGCGTCTTCATTCGGCAACGCATTGAAAATCCCCGCTAATCTTTCGGAGCGTTTCTTTCTGAAATATGCAAGATAATCATTTTCGGTTCTTGTCACCCTCTCGCATTTTTGTTTCAGCTCTGGCGGGAGATCCGACTTAAGCGTTAGTCCCTTAACATGCTTATTGCCGTAAACTAGTTGATTGCTTACTTGGTCTGTAAAACATTGACTCTTCAAGTCAGCTTTCATCCGACGAAACGTGGCAAGATCTTCATAAAAACTCTCCCCTTCCATTTTGATTTTGTTCCAAAGCGTTTGATTAAAATGTTCAAAGAGCAACACGTCGGCCTTGTTCCACCTCTTGATGTTTTCTATAATATCGTCGCTTATACTCGAGGCTCTCTCTTTGTCGAGTCTTTCATTGGTTTTCATAAAGAGAACATCTTCCAATTCCCAGCAAAGAACGCGTTTTAGAAGTACCGCGGACTCATCAAAGTAATCAGAGATCATGACCAAATCGAATTCCTTGTCCAGAAACGCAACGTAATCTTCGATGGCTTTTGCGTCTTGGTAAAATTTGAAATCCAAACCCAGGTCAAACGACTGGGGATTTCTGGCTAAGCGTGAAGATCCTGTTTTTGTGATATCTTTAAACTGAATTCCTTTCTTTAGAAATGCCTTCAACGATTCCGTTGGGTCCCCACCAAAACCGAAAATTTTGCCAACGCCCATGTAGTTGAAAACAGATTCATACTGTTCCACCGGGTTTCTAATTATCGTAATGTACTTGCTGGCATCATGCGGGAAGAGAAAATTCATCGTTTTCTTATTGAATCTTGTGTGACTGGCCAGGAAATTCGGTCGAGTTCCGTCGAAAGGCAAGGCCTGTCCGAGGCGAAAGCGCGTAGGCCAACCGATCAACGTGTCGCCGCCAAGAACAAACGTGAGCCCTCGAGCGTCGCCATAGCGGAAGAGAATATTGGTGACAGTGCTGGATCCAGCTTTGTGTGTCTTGAGGAAGAGGACATGTTCAACTGGAGAACACTTTAGAGCTGTGTTTTGATTTTCACTCGACGCATGTGTGACTGGAGTTTGACTCGCTGCTTCTTGGTTTTCCGCGGCACTCAGTGCACGTGTGGTCGTACCGACATCTGTTTCTGCCCTATTAAAGGAGAATAAATAAAAATTAATCAAAGAAAACGGTCACGTCGATGGCCTATGCTTAACTCGGGTGCCAGCCAAGCTAAACTTGTTACTGATTTAGTAAATGGTTTGAACCCAGGAGTATCAGTGGTTCGTATAGAGTTATCGTCCGGGTGAGTGTAGTTCAACAACAACTACAACAACAACTTGACAAACTTAAACAACTGTTACCGACTAACTTACTTGACACTGAGAGTGAAGAATGATCATCTCAGTTAATTTTCCAATTTAAGCAATTGGAAAGAAGAAGCCTGAAAAAATCAGGGCTTCAACGGAATTCGAACCCGTGACCTCCGCGATACCGG
>Ga0126338_10001581_pt1 | contig 14909 bp, 5 predicted proteins | sample OrbCmetagenome_2_FD_92529 | JGI IMG/M metagenome (GOLD analysis project Ga0126338, IMG submission 92529) | Coral microbial communities from Petempiche,Puerto Morelos, Mexico - Orbicella C C metagenome | ecosystem: Host-associated > Invertebrates > Cnidaria > Coral | place: Petempiche,Puerto...
CGTTCACGCATATAAAATGCATTCGAGAGACGGAGGCAAATTACTGTGCATAATTTAGATAATGTATTCAGACACCTTGGAAAAGAGGTCGTGAGAGTAATTTGAGTAGAGATAGTAGCAACTGAAAGAGTTTGTGAAGGTGCATGTATAAAGAAACTGTAGCATTTCTGGAAACCCTGGCTGGCTGGGTCGTACATTAAGTTGAAAATAATCAGTAACATTCTCCAAGGACTCTAGCTTTATGGGGAGAATTTGTCAACGATGGCAAATGTGCGAAGGCTACAGTCTTAACACAACTACACTGTGCCACTGGCGTTAATGATTGGTTTCGATAAACATTTCAGGCACAATATCGTTATTGGTATATGAATAAAGCTCATAAGCTTGCTTTCATTTTTACTCTGACTTCTATGACAAGACGACTCACCTATTCGGAGGGAGGGGAGGGTCAAGTGAATGCCAGAGTAACACCATGATCACCGAGGCACGTGTTCCAAACTTCAAACCCCAAGCTGGACAGTTCACGGATGACCTCGGTGACCGATGCTTCACTCGTACCTGAGAAAGAAATTGAACCACAACGTCTTTCAGATAAATGCCTAGCTTTATCCGACTTAAAACAGCGGAGCGAAACGACCCTTTCAAGTGACAGCTGACTTTTTGGAAACAGAGTTAGCAAGATTCCTCGCTAAGTATGTGACAGAACTATAAAAACTAACTCCAACAAACTAAACGAAGGAGTTGCCCTCTTGATAACCATAAAGATGTCGCCAACCTCTTAGATTGTAGTGAGGCGGTTTAAACGGACACTTTCAAGGGGATTTCCTGCTTTTTTAGTCAAAACAGTGCCAAAATTATACCAACAAATTATACCACCTGTAAGTACCTTTACTTGGTACACAACAAAACTACTTTTAGATCACCATAACAAAGATATTATGTGAACAACTAACAACTAGCAATAACTATTTAGCGATGTTTCCAAGACACGACGAAAGAAATTCAAAAAGTCTGGCAGACTTTTTCAGTTTGACATCACAATTTGACAATTTGACAATTTTAGATCACTTTTTCAATTTGACATCACTACCCAGGCTCATGTACAACCTATAATTGCAGTCATTTTTCTGCCTTCAGTGGACTTATTTCGTGACTATAACATTAAATAGCTAGACCATTATCATGAACATGCATCTTTTAGCCGCTGACGTTTCGAGAGTACCCCTAGCCTTTTACTTAGCATAGATGACGTGTATACCTGGCGTGACAAGTGTTAGAGCACATCCTCCCCCACCCGCTCCGGTCAGCTTGGAGTGCATGCCGTGTCGAGCTGTCACGTGACACAGCTGGTCTAGTGAGGCGTGACTCACTCCTAACGTAACAAGTAACTGTTGGTTCAGGTCAATAAGTTTCTGAAATGATAGAAATGAAAGTTACGGTGAGTGCCATACATCTCTTGTTCACATGCTTGACTTGCAAGTAACACTCTTGAGAAGCCAGAACAATTTGCCCAGTCAGTCTTTAAGCCATTGAAACCTCACACTCAGCATTTAGGAAAGCCAGTACTCTGTTGAAATTTAATTTGATTATTGGCCTGGGGAGGGAGGGAGAGGAGGAGGGGTATTCCCAGAAACACTGGATGGGGTGTGCAGCCAACCTTTATCCTATTTAAGACCAAAATCTGCGATTTAAAAATTTGACACCCTTTTTAATACCTTACCCTTTTAAGTGTAAAAATCAATAGCGTTTCAGACCTGCCTTATAGTTAGGTCCTTAGTTCAGAGCGATGTTAAGGTCATTGTGAAGGGCTTTTGTTGATGAACTTATCGATAATGATGAAAAAGTAGCTTCTTCTAGAAACATACCCAATTCAAGACCAGAGTGTAAAAGCCATACACTATTTGAAACCAAAATGCACAAAATCGATACCCTATTTCTGACCAAAACGGCTAAAAAACCATACCCTTTGGGGCCGCGCTTATTTCAAATTTAGGAGAAGACGGGGGTGCTTATTCGAGGGGGACACTTATACGAGGGGGAAGGGGGCGCTTATTTAATTTTTCCTAAATCGTGGCCTGACATGATCATTTTTTTTTGATACATCATCTCCCCCTAAACAACATAAACTGTTCATTGACATAAAAAGCTGATCCTAAAGTTCAAATGGCGGCGCCGTTAGTACTTAACGTGTTCAACGTGTTCACTTAACGTGTTCACAAACTGAAACAATGCACAAATCTATACATCCTTTGTTGTCTCATTACCCGCCCACAAAATGAGGGGGGGAGGGGAGCGCTTATCCAGGGGGGGGGCTTATTTTAAATTTTGGGTGATAGGAGGGGTGCTTTTTTGAAGGGGGTGCTTATTCGAGGGGGACGCTTACTCGAGGGGGGCTGCTAATTGGAGGATTTACAGTATATAGCCCATATAAGAGAGTACCCCCCCCTCCCCTGGGATTATTGGTTCAACTGATGTAATTATTGTTGGGCACTTACCTTTTGACAAATACGGTTATTTGGTATCGTAAAAAAAAACTAATTACTAGATAAAGTGACATTAGCGGTGAGATGATTGCAGAGCCCCATTCTTCTTATTATATCAAAAGCACTGAGTGAAAACAGTGCTAAATTGTGTGTGTGCAGAACTGAATAGTTTCTTATGAAATCGAGTGGTAAATGAAAATCTCTGTCATTTTACCTCATTGAGCACATGGATATCATGAGTATTGCCAGTGGGAATGTTTATGAACACACATACATGTATCTATGAGCAGTCTCCTTAATTTCTTAGTCCACCTTGAGCATGATGTGAAAGAAAGCAGGAGAGGAAAAATGGCCATGAGAAATCTCTTCCCTGGTTTTGTGTGGCCAGTTTTCCTTCTTCCCTCTTAGGCTTTCTTTTGTATCACATGTGATGGACTGAGATAAATGAAGGGCTGCTTGTGGTTTGTGGGAAAATATCCTTGCAAATCATCAAATATTAATATAACATATTTCCACATGCTTTCCATTAACACGGATTCCTGGCTGAACTGCATATCTTCCCAACTCTAACCCCCTTCCCCTAGCCCTACCCAATTCTAACCTCCCTTGAACAGCTGGCAAGAAGAATGGGAATCAATCTATCAAACTAAAATGACTAATTTCAGTCCAGTTCAGAGTTCAGACAGTTTAGCTATAGGAAGTACAAGCACATTAAATGAGAAATATTTACCTCTAACATGCAATGATACTCCTGATAATTTTTCTCAGTTTGGTTTGGCTCAGCTGCTCAAAATAAAAGTAACAAGTGTTCTTGTCAATTAATGGAATAGTGTCAGATCAATCATTACAAGTATATTATAAGCAATAAATCATTGGCTGTAGGTGTTTTTTTTAGTTGCTCATGCTGTGAAAACAAGAGTTAGCAGCGTTGTCAATTGATAATAAACAGTCAACCCTTTTGATCTTCCAACTGACTCATAGGCTTCTCAAAAGTGATCTATGGTTATTGTTTTGGTTTTGGGCTCCATTTAGTTGGGTGAAACAATTTGATAGACTGGAATGTGGAGCATTACTTTTATTATCACAAATGTCAGAGATTTAAGTAAATTAAACATAAATATGGGAGGCACGGTGGCCTCATGGTTAGTGCACTCGTCCCCAGATCGAGCGGTCCGGGTTCAAAGCCCTAGCCGGGGACACTGTGTTGTGTTCTTGAGCCAGACACTTAATTCTCACAGTGCCTCTGTCCATCCAGGAGTATAAATGGATACCAGCAAATTGTTGGGGAAACCTAACAAATTGCAGGGGAGTGACCTGCAATCGACTCGCATCCCGTCCAGGGGGAGTAGAAATACTTCTAGCCGCTTCATGCTATAGAAACCAGGATAAGCTCCCACAGCTATGAGCCAGTCGGCTCCAAGGCTTCACACTTTAAACATAAATATACCTTGCATTTGGTAGAGCTTCTCAAGATAAAGACAGCTCTCTTCTGCAATGGCACCAATTGCATCAAACAAGGGATTATAAACAGCTGGGAGCTGAAGGAGAAATTTGGCAAAACGAAATGGATTTCATAGTCATATGACGTTACAGAAATCATTATAAGATTAGTAACTTAATTTAAGTTCATTTCAGTCCGCTTTCAATGTGTTCTCCAGAGTTACATTTATAGTTGTTTGGTGTGCAAACTTCAGATACATGAATTTTTTATTTAACACAGGAGCAAATTAAACTATTTACTAGGGTTCCATATTATCCTCTTTTTAGAAATTTCTAACAATATGCACTGAAGGTCTAAAGGATCATAATAAAAAGAAGTTACTAATTAAAAGCAAAACACTCACTGACAGAAGCTCAGGAATGAAAAGGAAGCTCTTGGTTCATAAAAAAGACATCAGTCTGAATGACCTTTTTTGTATTGACACCCAGTTCAGAATAAACTACATGTACAGAAACAGTTGGACACTACTATTCAAACTTGGTTATTTTGATTTCCCCATTATTTTGATCTCAAAACCATCTCTCTTTGATTTTCCCGTCAGTCATTTACTATCCGCTATTTTGGACTATTTTTTGTTCCTCATCAGAGTTCAAAATAGTGGGACTCAACTGTCCACATAATATTTTCTCATTCAGTTATAAAACAACATGATTTCACTCCACCTGCTGATATCTTTCCCTTAGACCAGACACCAAGTCCTTTGTACTACGAGGTATCTTGGTATGGGTTACAAGAATATTCAATTGAGGAATTCTGAAGGAAATAATGCAAAACTTTTAAATTATTTTCAAGAATGCTACCTATACAAAGACAACCTTTTTTGGTTTGTAACCTGATCAAGTTCATAAAACCATTTACTGGAAAGTAACTGGCATGACAACAAATAGCCTGCAATACAGGCATAGTATGGCAAGCAAGCACATTTTGATAAAGCAAGCTCCATCCTGGATTCAAACTAAGAAGAGGCTTGGGGAGAGATGAAAGGGCATCCTAGGGAGTAGGAGTGAGGCTAAAAGAGGAGTATGGTGGAGGGTATGGGGAAGGAAAAATATGGCTACTGGCAGTCATTGTTCATTTGAGAAACGCTGTTCATCCACGAACAGAGTCTGTGATTGGTGCGGTGTAGACTTTATAGATTGATACCTGCCAAAACTGTAAATCAATATATCAGTTGAGAGTCAAACAGACCCCCAAATGATTTAACAAAAAAAAACATTGAATTGAAATTCTGTAATCCACTGTAGACATTTTTGGCATTTCTCATGTGAGCAACCACTGCTGTCACTAGTGCAAGGTATTCACATCTTGACAAAGATGTATTGGTAAGTTGTGAATTTCCGTCCACAGTGTGTTGCAGACACAATCACAAAATCACAGAGCATCTTGCACCAATGGCATTAACCAACTTAACTCTCTTGTCTGGAAATTTTGGCTTGTATGACTCCAAAGCAATCCTGCTGTTTTGAGAGCTTGAAAAGATTCTCCAACTAAGAATGGCTTTGCTTGCAAATATTTCAAAACTTCATTTTGAAAGAAACCTTGCAAACCCTACAGTTATCACTAGGAGTCTTTTTTTAGACATTTATACACTACATAACATTAGTGCCACATTATTCTTACCAATGTTTGGCAGCCTGTGGACTCTCCAGGTGTTTTTGTTTTTATCACAAGTGAATTTTAGCTTTCAGTTCATTTTGATTGGCTGGTTGATCATTTTTCAGAAAGCAGTGAAGTGCAATTAATTAGGGGTGTTTCTCGTTTTCACAGCCTTTGGGTGCAGGCGTTGTTTTCCTCCTTCTGCCCCCACCCCCTCCCTGCCCACTTTTCCTAAAAAAACATGGCAACGAATCTACTTGATCATGAGCTAATACTGATAACTCGTGAATACATGGAAAACACCTACACCGCAGGGTAGCTAACAAACCCCTATCAACAGTTAAGAAAGAGAATGATATACTTTCATCAAGAAAAAGAAAATCATGGGTGTCCACATTATTTACAAGTACACAGTTTATCTACTGCAGTTGTTAGCTTAACATGCTGGTTACTATTAATAATTAAAAAGTAAGTGCAGTACATTGAAGATTCAATATTTTACTGTTAGCTCAATCAATATAATTTTTATAGGTGGTTATTTACTGATTAACGACTTTTGAACCAAGCTATTTGCCTTCTTGAATTACTGTCAGAGTTTACTACATGCAAAAAGTGCTGATGTTCTCAAGTAAACTCAAGCAGATTCAAGCAGACTCAAGTAGACTGTAATTAACCTGATCATGTTATAATTGAGGAAGCTAGTCATAAAAGGGAATAGTTTCACCATTTTCATTATAAGATACCTTGTTAAATGTTTGATGATGCCATCTTGGAATGTAAGAACTCCTCCTACAAAAGAAAACAAAAGAAAAAATGAAAATAATCATCAACTAATTAAAACAGTGGGTCAAAACAAATCCCTTGAGGACTTGGGCACTGAATTATAAAATCCACATCAAGCTTCACTGTAATAAATGAAGAAAGAAACATCTTCACTGAACCTACAGGTAGCCATCATAGATAACAGACTGGAGTTATGATTTTTTTTTTGTATTTTCTCATTTCAAAGTTTACTGTTTTTCTCTCGGTTCTAATGCCTAAAACTTGCACTTGCCATATGTGCAAACTGAGTTGTCAATTCCAGATGGCTTTCCATGAACAAGCTTTTCAGCTTCTAAACTCCATTTGCAAATTAACTCCAAGTCTTGAGCAGACAAAGATACATTTGTTTCAGCCTCAGTAGCAGATAGAGCAGAAGAATGTAAGACACTGCCAGTAGCTGCTATCACTGAAGGTAGTGAAATCCTTCCTGTAGCTGCCAGGAGTGCTGTGCCAAGACAAACACAGTATGATGCTGATGACCCAAGACCAGCACCAATAGGAATTGTTGTGTTCACTTCAACTGAGAATGATGGAAGTCTGGAAACAAAGTGGACATTTATAACCATTACGGTGATTACAAGAATGGTGGCATGCTCTACCTTACTCCACACTAACTAACTGTTTGGATCATCTAAATGTAATTTTTTTTTTTGCTCACCTTTCAAATTCCTCCAGAATGCTACCCACCAAGAAAACAAACACACTAATGGAATCCTTGATAAGCCTCTGATCTACTTCTGTGACCTCACAATGGTCCACAAACTTGTTGAACAACTCTCTTCCTTCCATTGTGCAACATGACACATCTGAACCTTGGATGGACAGAAGATTGAGCAGTATTGGCAGACCAGCAACCAAAGCATTACAGTTAAAAATCAACTTCCTCCATCCCTCCCATTGCATTTGACCAAACACTGGCAGCTCACATAAAGGTGGGCACTCAGGCTATGTTACCTCAGGACATGTCGATAATGGTTCAGGTGTGAGACTGGCTCTTATCAGGCTTGTTGTTTTGAGGGGTTGTTTCACGAGCACCTTTTCACCTAGAAAAGGTTCACTACGGGTCTGCTACTGGATCAACGTGAGCAAATTAGCTGTTTCTACCAGTAACTCATAGACAGAAATGCATGAAGTAGTTCCACACCTGGTCCCTTTAAGGTGGCCGAACACAGTTTTCAAGTGCCTAATTCACCACTACTTTCAAACTATTTATGCTTTGGACCCTGCTTTTTGCAAGAGTCAAGGTTAACCACAGAGGGGTTTATTCTCACATTTTGGCTAAGGTGTGTGCTGTTGCCATGGCAATGGGTGCTGGTTAAAAACAAGGCTTAAAAAATGGTTTTTGTTTATTTAAAAAAAATCCAGTCGTTAGATTTTTTTCATGATTTGCCAACTACGAATTGGCATTAATCCCTTCTGTCAACACTGTTTTAATAAAATTTTGACATAGACGATTTTCATAATTCGCCGTAAATCCTTTTCACTGCATGTTCTGAATTATTATAAATTCTCTATGTCAAAATTCAAATTTTTTGTGATAGATCATCATTCATGTGGTTTCTGAACTACTTTTTTGCCAAATTTCTTGAAATTCTAACAAACTGGATCGTTAGAAATTCGCAAGTTTCTGCAAAAGCAATCGGTCTCAATTTTCCGTGCAACTGCGCACATGTTGCATTTAACTGGGTTCTTTTGGTAACTAAGAAAAAGCTGAGAATTGCTGGGTTCTTTGCATCATTAGCTTTTCTAACATATCTTTGTAATAAAAGACTAAAGCCATCAATACCCTGCGTTCAATAATAGAGAAAAATAGCACAGATAGTGCGGGTGTTGAGTAAATGAAATGATTGCTCTATTGACGGCATGTTTGTTTTTGCGATCCTTGTGCGTGTGCTGAATTGCATCAACAAAAGAGCACGCGAAAACTGTGTTCGGCCACCTTAAAACTTGCCCTTTTTGAACTTGGGCTTATGGTCCCCTAATGGTTACCGAGTTGGGCCCCTGATTGAATGGTCTGGTTCGAGCCCTGTCCATAGTCACTGTATTGTGGTCTTGGCCAAGACATTTTACTCTCTAAATAGCACTCAGGTTAGCCTAAATATAAAGTAGAGTAAGCTATACATGTAGTAAGTTCCAGACAAACAGCCTACCAGTAAGCTTTTTGACATCTCTCTGCAACTCATCTGTGTTCCATTTGCAAACTGTTTTAAAGTTCAGTAGATTTAGTGTGACCTGCGCGTCACTCTTTGATTCCAGCTTCAATTGCGTCCTTAAACCGATAGCGGATGCAACAGCTTTCTATTAAAGGCAAATTTTGAACAGGGGAAATTTAATACAATTGATCGCTGGCCATGCCTGGCTAAGTGTGATAGCTTGCATTGCATTGAAGGAGGAAGCCACTTCGAACCTCTCATCAGCGCATTAAGTCTTCTAAACATGTACAGGAAAGACTACAAAAATTTCCCTACCTTTCCGTAAACGACTGCATGTTCTCCATGAATAATTATCTTTCCCGGTGCAGTGACCGAAATAGAACGAAAATTCATCCGCTCTACAGCGCAACCAAACAGGGAGATATAACTCAAACCTGACAAGCAGAAGAAGCGACCGCCATTTTGTATTACTGCTGACCAAAAGCACACGGCGCAGCCTAAGTTGGCTGCACAGACAGCCCACATTAGATTCCAAACTCCCGCCAAACGTCAATTTTGATTCCTTAGAGAACTGCACGAGCCGGGTAACCAATTTCATGCCCCCACCTCGGCATACTTTTCTTTGCGAAAATGAGCAAGTTTAGAGTCCCATATTGGTATAAGTTTGCAAAGGATTGCTATGAAACTTCACTCATTTCCTAGATTCCGCATGATAACTCGAGCGGCGCGGTGAGGCTTGTTTTGCTTGCAGCTGTGCGCAACAAGGTGGCTGTAGTGGCTCAGAAGGCCTTTTGATTACCGTTGTCGTCTAGCTTATTATTAGACTGCAAAATAGATGTTCTTTCCAGAAAAATTGGAGCGGGAATAAGCTGGTGGGCACCCTTCTCACATCACCTTGAGACTCGCCCAGCGAGTTTCTCCTCGTTTCTAGAGTGGCGAATGATGAGTTCCACACAGCCCACTCATGATAAATGTAATGCACAATTACGCACCTCTTTTAGCTTCTTTTCTCTTGATCTGCTACATGGAGCGTTTCCACCGTGGCTTCATGGTTAGTGCCTTCCTCTCCGATCCGGATCGAGCGGTCCGGGTTCGATCCCAGGCCGGGGACATTGAGTTGTGTTCTTGGGCAAGACACTTAACTCTCACAGTGCCTCTCTTCACCCAGGTGTATAACTGGGTACCGGCGAACTTAATGCTGGGGGTAACCCAGCGATGGACTAGCATCTCATCCAGGGGGGAGTAGAAATACTTCTAGTCGCTTCATGCAGCTACAGAAACAGGGATAAGTTCCGGCCTGATGGGCCACTTGGCTCGTATGCGGACTTCACCGTTCACATGAGATCACGATAGCCATATTAGGGAGCAACGACGACGATGCCGTCGGTCATTTCACGTTGTTGTTTTGCAGAGGACGGCAAATAAATGTACAAAGATTTATAACGCACGTGCACAGCGATTGTTTTCCTCATTAAACCTTTTGTTTAGTGACGTTCTCGTTGCCGTCGTCGTCGTGGTTTGCTTAAGCTCCCTATTGGGGTTCTCATTTCCCTTCTTAGGGAGGATTTTCTTGCAGACATTATAGCTGTGATCATGAATGCCCTCGCTGGAAGCCGGATTTACTCAGGGACATAATTCGTCTTCAGTGATCAGAGAAAACACTTGAAGAACCATTAAGCACACGGAGTGATTTTATTTTAAATACTCTTATATACATAGCAACGTACTCTTAGCGCATGCAATGAGACATTTAGATAAACAACATAAAAATATCAGCGTTAAAAAATATCAATAAATAAGAAAATTTCATTTAACGACCGTCTATACGGGAGGGATCCAGCCTATATAGAGAAAAGTCTGTTTTATAACAGATAACTTTTGAATTTTTGTTGGCACTTTGATCTTAATTATTGAGCATTTTTGGAAATAAACATTTTTTTTTACATTTTGGTTTTAGACACGTTATTAGGTTCCTGCAAAGTAAATATTAGTCGACATAGTTAACGTAAGGCATGTACAGGTTACTTCATGATCACAGGACTTGGAAGAAGTCCAGTTGTTTCATAATTCTAAAAACAGAATCCGAAAATCGAGGGACCAATAACTCGAGGAAACTTATGCCGCCGTATCTATTTTTCGACACTGAAATAACAGGCGAGAAACCCAGCAGGCTGTACCTCTGAACAACACTTTCACTTCTTACTTTGTCTTCTTTCTTAATCACTGTTTAAGAAGTTTCTGTCAGTCTGCTCACAGGTTTAGTTCAAGTCACACTTTACCGCCCCATTTTGAATGGTCAGAAACCTCGTTACGAGTTTCTGTTCCTTTGGTAAGATAATCTCGCCCATAAACGCTAAGACGCGGTCCCAAAGCAGCTTTGACTGTAAATACTTATGTTACATTTTAAATAGATTTGGGCAGATTCGCTACATATTTCCAGCTACGAATGAACCTAAATAGCTTTAAAATATATACCTCTTATTAACTGAGTTCGAGGTCTGTACTGTGAGTTACGGACCGAGTTTTTTTCCCCTTCGATTTATGGCTCGAGTGCGAGGCGCGCGGGCCGTAAAACGATGGGGAAAAAAACGAGGATCCGTAACTTACAGTACAGACCGAGAAAACGAGGTTGGTACGATATTTATCATATCTCTACTGAGGGTCTGACGGGTTCGGGAACGATTTCTATTCACGCGGGACGGCTTCAAATTTCTGAAGTACGTCGAAAGCAAAACAAGTCAATTTGAAATCGTTGTAAAGTCGTTAGCAAGTTTTGACTCATACACAATTTTAGGTCAAAGAAAGTTTTGAACTTTTACTTGCTATAAAAGTAAAGAACACTTGGTGATAAACCACGAAACATTTTAGCAAAAACAGCTTTAAATTTTAGCGGACCGTACAGTAGAGTATATATACGGCCCGCTAAATCGACCAATCACAGCGCGCGTAGTAACTGAGAGATATAATAAATTACTTTGTACTTTATCGTCTTGTGCACGTCATTTTTATGGATCCTCCTTGATTACGTAAAAACGAAGCGAGGATCCACTGATTCGTTTACATGGTTGTTAAAACACGTAATGAAATCGATACTAAAAACTCTTAACTTCATGAAACGCCTTCTGAATAGTCGCGCAGTTGATGAGCGTCAAAATGCTGAACAAAGCACGCATAAAATAAACATTCCCTTTCAATATTTATAGGGCTTTACTGTCACAACGAGCGCATGGATCCTTGAGACTCCCGTCGATTATGAAGAGAGCCATGTTCGTCGGAATCCAGCAACAAACTTCTCCGCTGTCCTGAGGCGTCACGGAAACTTTTCCTTGACCAGCCGTACACGATACAGTTGAAAAAGCCTTGCATGGGTGCTGTCAGACCCTGTCAACAGACACACAAGAAATGACAGTACATTACACGTCGGACGTTTTCATACTGACAAACAATAAAAACCGTCGTGCGGTTACTAGCAGTAATCTATAAATTGACGCGTTCACTAACTCGTGCTACGCACCCAGACTAACCAAAAGTCAAGTTAAAGATGCTGTTGCATCAGCCAACCAGGTGCAAAAGTAAATTTTGCTGTACCAATAGTGGTTTTGTTGGTGGGAATTTTCCCGCGCTTTTATGCAGCGGTAACAGGCCGCCGCAACTCTTACTCAAGATTTTCAACAAACACTGAACTCCGCAACATCAACGTTCTGACTGCATAGCTTGGTCCTGTCATTTGATCAAAGCCACGTGCTTGTTATAAACTGAAACACTGATTTTAATTTGAATAAACAATGTTATGAGCGCAAGTTAGCCCTTGGTCACTAAGAAAATCGGGGAATGTGGGTTGTACAACATGAGAAAAGGCAATTATGCTATTGATGAAAATGTGGCGGCCAATTCAAGCCAGAGTTCTTACCAGCATCACAAACAGCACGGGCCAATGGTGCATGTTAGAGAGGGTTACTCTTGGATCTATGTCGCATACTGCTACCACCAGGGCTGGACAAAAAAAAAATTGTGAGTCAGCGCTTTCAAAATCAAAGTTTTTCAAGGACTACAAAATGTGGTTTATTTTGAAACTTTACTGAATATTACTGGTGAGAAATTCGTGCTATATCAGCACAATGCCCTTAAACTGAAAAGAATGATGAGTTTCCCATTCTCAATACTTATACGCTTGAGAATTTATTGATAAGAATTTGTTATTGTAAAAAACAAACTGACGTCAGTTTTTCATGCGTCTGTCCTGTTATTGACAATGAATTCCGTCATAACGTTGTCAAAGTAGTCTGCGGAGCAACTCGGCTATCGCCTCGTGGATCCACAGCTCCTTTGACGATATTATGACGAAATTCATGATCAATAACAGGACAGACGCATAAAAAACTGACGTCAATCTTTTAATTTCAGACCCCTGAAATTGATACAGGTCTCTGATACACGACCTCGGCTAACAAGGAATAGCCTACGCGCAGACGCGGAAAAGTCATTATTTCGTGTAAAACAAAGGAAATAGCAGACGACTGCACGTTATCCAGGAGCGGCTTCTACTTTTTAAAAACATTTGAGAAGGGAATGAAATTCCTCGATTTCCAGTGGAAAAGAGGTAGTTCTATCTAATCAATATACCATATTGCAGATCAACATGGCTCAAAAACCTTGCCCTCTGGTACCGCACAAATTTATGCAGCTAACATAAGAGAGCACCTCAGGGTTCCAATCCTTGGGTACATTTTTCTATGGAATGTGTCTGTGTCTTTTGCAAGATACAACGACAGACTAAACGCCACGACTTTTCAGTTTTACTTCAGTAACAACTTTGTGCTTGCAAAACTCATTACAACAATCCTTTCCTGGCTTCAGTGCACTTATATAGCAATTCTTTAGAAAAGGTTAATTCCTGCAATCAAAATATGTCTTTTTGGGTTTAACTTTTCGAAGCTATGCTCCTGATGTTGTACCTTGAAATCAAATCTCAGTTACCTGGGCTCCAGCAGATCAGAAACACCAACACGTAAAGGAAGACTTTATTACGGATGGCATCTATACTGGCACGCTGACGGTCTGTTAATACTCCTAAGAACAAATCACAGTCAACGCTATGAAAAGGTTAGGGCATCTTGAAAAGTTTAGCCTGAAGTTTTCAAGTTCGTCCTTTGTAATCCGTGTTAATCTTCTCCATCCTTGACCATCCTTGTTCCTTTATGGATTTTTGTCATCTCTTTGGTGTTTTTCTTTCTTAGTAAACTATTACCTTCAGGATTATTTCAATTTAAAGGCAATTTTGTTCGAGCCTAAAATAACTCAAAATACCGTGACTTAGCTTCTTGAACCTGGAAGGACATCATACACTCACCTTTTAAAAAAATAAATGCTTTGGTGGCCGAAGAACTTCAAATTCGTGTTTTGAAGAATTTTAACTGTAAATTGTCAGTCAATTCAATTGAATTGGGATATTTCACGTCTTAAGCTTGAAAGCCATTCAACAAGGATGTGAGGCAATTTTGGGCAGAAACTGCAAAATTGCCTGAAAATACGTCAACTCCACGTTAAATTTTGTTATTGTAAGTCAAATGAGAAAAAACTGTGACTATGCTGAAGGGAACAAGTAAAGCCCGGTCCACACTACGCTGGAGGAATTTGCAAACGGAGGCTTCACTCTGAAAATGTTTTCCGGCCACACTACACCGGCGGAATTAGAAACGCAACAATCAACGGCCATTTTGGATTTGTGTTTGAAAAAAACCTCGGGCAGTGAAATCACATTATTATCGTAAGGTCATCGTTTTCAAAAAGCTCCGTTTTCAAAATGTGTTCTGTCCACACGAAAACGAAAAGCCAGCGTTTTCAAATTCCTCCGGTTTGAAGAGCGTTTTCGTAAAGCTCCGCTTTCGTGACGGTGTGGATGGTAAACCTAGCCGTAGAAATAAAGCTGCATTTTCAAATTCCTCCGTCCCGTTGTGTGGACGCGAGGCCTAAGAAAATTATCGTCTCAAATTATGTTATAAAAATTGTTATTTATATAATTAACTCCAACCTGAATAAATAACAGCCTTTCTGTGAGTTCGGAGCATCAGAAAATATATCAGCTATTGGAAAAAAAATTTTGTCAGTTGACTTTCTCCGACCCCTTATTCCAATTATTGAAAATCCATTTTTTTTTTTACATACATACATAGATGTACAATCGAGACTCCATCTATATCCGTGGTACTGACTAGCTATTATTGATCCGCCTATTAAAGTGCACCTAACCCCAAAAATTTTTTTTCGCTAGAACGAATCTACTTATTATTTGAAATAGTTCTGCGAAAAAATTTTTGGATTCCGTTAAATCCTCGATTTTCTGTGCCACGACGA
>Ga0126338_10001582_pt1 | contig 14902 bp, 9 predicted proteins | sample OrbCmetagenome_2_FD_92529 | JGI IMG/M metagenome (GOLD analysis project Ga0126338, IMG submission 92529) | Coral microbial communities from Petempiche,Puerto Morelos, Mexico - Orbicella C C metagenome | ecosystem: Host-associated > Invertebrates > Cnidaria > Coral | place: Petempiche,Puerto...
AAAAGCACTTTCCGTTAGGATTTGACAGAAATAAAGTTCACCATTACTTTAAGCACGTTTGAAACTATAGATTGGGATAATAAAAGAGAGTACGAAAATTTCGTTTCAGTGGCACTTTAAAAACTAAAAAAGCTTTTCTTCCCATTCTTTTTGCAAAATATTTATCTCAGTCTTCTCAATCTGAACAGCCCAAAAAATATTTTTCGCATCTTTTGGAAAAATTCACCTACCATGATACCTTAAGATTGAAAAAAAATGTGTAAAATATGCAAATAAGATGACTGATGAAGTCATACACTCAACCCAATTTTATATCAAGTATATAAATAGAGCTATCTTGGTCAATTTGCAGCACAGACCATTGAAACTTGGTAGGCTAATAATTCCACAGGATACACACCTACAGCTATAAAAAATTCTGTTCCCATGGCAACTCACTCTTTTCCAGTCCCCTCTTGAATTCAATATGTTAGTGATTTTCAGGTTGCAAAACATTAAATGAGGCCACAAACTTGAGCTAATATATTTATATGCTTGCTGGATCAAGCAAGGCACCATTTGCAAATATCAAAATGGAATGCCAAAGGTGGCCAGAAATGCCTTTAATATTGGGGAGGTCTGAAACCCAGTATGTTGCCATGGTAACCAAACTGTTAAGCTCATATTGTGGCGCACATTTAGTAGAATCTTACAGCAAAGAATCAAACATTTCTGATACAAATTGGCTGAGATACGTTTTTTCGTCATATTTGATCAAAATTAGGTTGAGTGTATGATGTCATCACTGGGCTGATTTGCATATTTTAAAAACTGGAATGAAAAGAGATATTTGAATATAGTAAACAGCATTCTTCTTCTCACACACACTACTTGTTTATGTTTTAAAATGGCGATTTTAAAATGGTGATAGGAAAGATGAGATTTTCGTCATAGTACCACTTTAACAGGGCTGTCAAATGCTGTAACCTGTAACACCTTGTCCTGCTCTAGCTATGACTGCATATGTTTGATCGGCAGTTATGCTGCTGGTCCTGTTTTAATTAAAACTAACATTACCAGATTTTATCTTAAACAAGGATCATCCACTCCCAACAATCTAATGGGGAGAGTTAAGACAATATGGGAATCGTGTGTGTTCTGAGCAAGACCCCCCGTCCCTTTTCAAAGGGTTGCAAATTGGCATGTTTGGTTTTTCACAGAAAGAGACTGGAGCCCAAAGTGTTGCCATGGCAACAATGCAGAAGTTGTCATTCTGTTTCTTTTGTGATGCACATTTGGGGTGCCAAGTTTGAAAAACACTGCTCCAATATTTCTAGAGATATTCTTGATTCAGTGTTTTACTGTTCAAGTAGAACCACCATCCCGTATGACGTCATCACTTTCCTCATTTGCACAATACAAAAACGTAAATATCTCTAGAATGAAAAAAGATATTCCAAAAAGGGAAAACGCCATTCTTCTTTGCTTTGAAAAGCCTCAAATAAGCAGATATTATATTTTACTTCATAGGCACTTTAAGTTTACTATGAGTCATGCCGCAATTTCTGTCTTTAAATTAGAAGCTGGGCTAACCGTGTTTTATAATGGTAATCTTTAACTTACCTCCAAGTTGCAAAGAGCTGGTGATATGGTAGCAATTATGGACGTTTTTGTGCGACCACCAAGAGAATCTTGTAGCAGCCTTGTTAATTTGCTTTCTCTGTTGAAAACAGCAAGTATTCTTCATGACACATTCATTTGTCAACAGTTATCATAGATTGAAATCTTTTAACAAAGAAATCTGTGGTACACATTCCAAGCCATGTAAAAATCTCTGAATTGAGCCCTGTAACATTGTTGCATACAGTCTGACAACTAAAAACTGAGATGTGTGTATTTAGGTACAGTAGCACACTGATTCCCAGCCTAAGAGCAACTAAAAGGTAAGACCTGAGCTAAAAATTGACACTCTTTTGAGTGAGACATTACAGATTGGTGTTTCTGATTGGCTAAATGACACCAAAATTTTGTCATCAATCAATTATAGATACTGCCTTGGACAGCATGCAAAGACGATCTGTAGTGATGTTTGATGGCCCACTGAAGTCCAGTGGATTTTGCAGTCAGACTCCAGTGGACTCTTCCCTTCACTTTCCCAAAAGGCAAATGAAGTTTTTTGGAATAAAATGAGATGAAGTTTCCGCGTACCAATTTAATTTTAAATAATTGGTCATCCTACTAGTAAGAAGTTCTTTGATGCTAGTGAGACTGTTACATGTACAGCTTGCACAAAGTGTAAGCTTGAAAGTTTTTTAATCACTGCATCTTGTTTGGATCTTTGTAGTGTACAGTCATTCTCAAACTGTTCAAAGTTAAATTGCTAATCAAAATTATGTTTGTCCATAAATCTCTTATTATAATTTACTTCAATTAAAATATACTTGCTCATTGTATTTCATTTATTTTTATGTCATGACGTGTACCTGTAAGGAATGTGTGGGGCTCTTTCCACCAGTGATGTAATCACCCTTCCTAGTGTTAACAAGCTCTGATTAATTGTGCCTGAAAGAAAGGAAAAAGGAATATAAAATTTGATTGTTACATTACATAACTAGGAAACCTGTAAGTACCATTAATAAACATTACCCCCTCTTCTTGTTAGGATATTCTCAGAGCAAATTTGGCAATGGCCAAATCTACCATGATATTATATTCTGTTGAAAAATGTATTATTAATAGGAAATGATCAACAGTGGTAAGCTGATGGTCTTAATTATCAATAACAGACAAACCTGTATATAACGGCCCTGTATATAGTGGTCACCCTGTGTATAATGGTCACTGAACAACTTCCCAAAAATCGTCCCTTATATTTACTGTTAAGTTGACCTGCATATAGCGGTCACCTGCATATAACAGACACGGTCACCCTTTAGACTTCCTGAATCCACAATTTCATTATCTTTAACCTGTATATAACGGTCACGAAATTGGGTTACGATTAACGAATAATGACAAGCTTTATTCATGAGCTCGTTAAATAGCAGCCACCAAGGCAGGGGTCTCACAAAAATACAAATATTTGTACTAAACACAACTACTAATACATGTCATCGCCTACTTCCGACACATATGCTTGTGGCAGATAACATTAAAGTGCTGTTGCTTTCAAACAACAGTTACTGTAACTGTAACACAACCGTACCACACTGTTTTCACTTTCGTCATAGTTCCCTAATTATAACACTGTACTGTACTTATCTGTTTCAGATTGTTGTCACTAAATGTTAATTGAATGAATTTCCACTTAAAACCGTTGTTCTTTAGCTTTTAGTAGACTTTTTCTTCCCTAAAAGTACACCATGGACATTTTTATGGGCCTTTTTTTATTGTGTTTATTGTATTGCTGTTACTCATTATTGTCAATAAAACGTAATTGGGTGAATATTTGCACATAAAAATGCTATTTATTGACTTCCAGGGGAATTTAAAGGAAACCTGTGTACAGTGGTCACCCTGTATAAAATGGGCACCTGACCATTTCCCAAGGGTGGCCGTTGTATATGGGTTTGACTGTAATACTATCATGATATGCCTCAGCCTGTCTTGCTTCATAGACTACTGTAAACTTCTGAAAGTAACCACCCTCATTACTTTTGGAAATAGCAGCCTTTGGGGCTTGTTACTTTTGTGGGGTCGTTACTTTCAAGGGGTCATTACTTCAATGGAGCAACAAACGCTATATAAGATTGAAATGGCTGAGCTCTTTTTACGAAAAAAAAGATGAAATTCCACATGGGTAGGCTCTTCATGTCTAGACTTTGTTGTCAGTGGTCGGCATGAAAGCAAGTCAGACACAGCAACTGTTTGTAATTAACGACGCACTGCTATTTTGTAGTCTGTTTATTAAACAATATTTTAGTGCCCTCCTTTCAATACGTGCTCCTGTTGAAAATGATTTTAATTTGAATCAAAGTTTCCTATGGTACATTCATCTTACTTCACAGATTTTGTTTTAACATGGTGCAACATAAACTGATAAAGTCCAAATTGACATTTCACAAGGCTTTGTGGTATAAGCGATACCTTCCCTTGCTGTGGAGTGCTTTAACTTTCACCTGACTATTGATTGAAAAAATAAATATACTATTGAACTTGGTCTCACTGTTTTCAGAGAGGAGGGAATGGGTGGGCTTGCTACTTTCAGGATTTATGAGCGGCCACAATTTTTTAACGTTACTTTCAGGGGGTCATTACTTTCGAAAGTTTACGGTTTAAGTTAAAAGAGGAACTACATTATTTTATGTGATCAAATATAAATCTTCACTGCATCTCTCACAGATGTCTCACATTTTTCAAACAGTTAAAATCTATATGTTGTGGTTCAATATTACCTAATATCCTTTGGTACAATTTGTTATTTTCCTGTTTAACATACATCATTTTAATAACATATTACCATACAGTAGAGAAAGGAAAATATCAAACTTTAACAAGGGTAAAATTAAGCCACAACATACTCTGTATACCATTCATAGTCATGTAGTAATAATTTCCACTTCATACCTGCTTCTCTAAGCCTCTTGTCCACAGCTCCTGATCTTCCAACATTTTCACTTCCTGCCAAATCCACCTGTCACAAATATGGGTTATTGACTGAGGATGTAGCCATGACAAGATGACTGGAAATTGATCATGTTTTTTTCTTTTGCACACTTTTTACTGGACTGCGCTGCAGTCAAGGCCCCCTACCCCCCCCCCCCCCCCCCCCCCCCCGCAAAAAAAGAGAAAATTAAAACAACTGGACTTGTTGCAAGGACTCCTTGTATAATGTATGTGCCAACCTATATACATGCATGACATTAGGAAAACAATTTTCTCGCAGGACAAGGAGTGAAATCTTACTTACCAAGTTCAGCTTTCCAATCTTCAGTAATTCCTCACCACTGACAGAATTCTCTTTGATGTGAATGGTAACCGAGAAAACGGAATGGGAACGACTAAAAAAAAGGAATTTAACAAAAATTTCTTCAATAAATTGTTTAAAAAACACCCACATCCCAGGCATTTTGCTCTACACTATAATTCCTTTAGTTGATTCAAAATACAATTTTTAACAGTTTCTCCTCACCCCACACCCCAACTCAATGCCTCTTTGAAGGAAGTTTCTTTGAGGTGAGAATTCTATTTTAACAAACAAAAAAATTCCTAAACCAGCAAAACATTTTCTTTCCAAGAAGAGCTCTTTGGGGGTTGACCTTTGCTAGATGTATCCTAACGATCCTAGCTGGCAAATTCCATATTCATGATGGTAAAACATCAGTGTTACTCAAATGTGTTAAGTATCAAGTGGATGATTCTGTGTTCTGTGTTCCTCTCAGAATCGTACTATGGACTCTAATCTCATCTATCCCATTCATAGATGGGGAACATGCAGTAAGACAGCAATGTTCAATCTTTTTTAGCCTAAACTTGTGCACAATGAAGTATATTTTACAGCGTCCAGCAGCCCATTTTTGATCAGGTCTTTCAGCAGAAATGTCAGGCTAAGGTCAACTTTGTTACAGAATGTATGACACAAACCGGCTTGCTTCTTTTCGATTGCAAATAATTATTACCCATCATCATAAAGTCAACTGAGGCTTCACTTGATTCATAAAGAGGCTCTGTATGGTTACAGTTAAAATGGCCAATATACCATATCGGTCACAACATGCTTACCTTGAATGTGCGTTCATAAGAGTTGCTGCTGTTTGTCGCTTAGCTCTACCTCTTTCAAGAATGTTGTACACATCATCTTTGTCATGGACTACAAGCTCTTCCAGACCTTGGATGACGACTGAACCCTAAAGAAAAATACACCAAGTGTAAGAATAATGGTGAGTTGGGATGAACAATATTTTAACTTAAGCAGTACTAAAGGAGGCTTGGTAACACTAATCTTTTTTCAATCAGAAAAAAAAACAGCTTTTTTTTTTTTTATATTATAAGGCAAGGAGCTGTGGTCTAAGAAAAATTGTGAGCAGCCCAAAGGCTCCTAACCATGAAATCCTGGGTGCCCAGCAATTAAGCTTATTTAAAAAAATAAGTTTTTCCAGTCGCCTCAAGACAAAAGTTAGTCGCCTGTGACACCTGGGCACTTCCAGAGCACAGCCCTGTAAGGCCCCATCCACAATACACCTATAAAATAAAGCTGTATTTTTTCTGGCATAGTGTGGACAGGGCCTAAATCTGTTTAGCACCGGCACACTGGTTGTCTGTAATCAAACATCTACAATGTACTGTACATAAGTTATCAGAACCTGACAACAGAACATGCGTTGCATGATGGTAAAGGAACTATGAAAGACAGTGGTTATTTATACTATAATTTTATTTTGTTATTGTTCAAGCATGACAAGGTCAGGACTCTAAGAAAGGAGTCTTCAGGTACCAGAATGATATTTTCTTACCTTACGAGTTGAGTCTTCAAAAAGACGCATCTTTTGATTGTCCATACTCAAGCTCAGTAAATCAAATAGCTCTTCATTATATATCTCTAAAAATGAGACTCGTACAGAGAACTCACAGTCCTGAAAAACAGTAATTAAAAATTCATCATTTGCTCGTTCATCTCAATTCATTTTTTTTAGCTTTCTGCTTCCTGTTTAACTGAATATCCATTATACATGTATGTATTTTTTTCTTAAAATAGCTGCTGAGAACTGAGTATCAACAAGATCTGAACATTTCTTTTCAGTTTTGCTCAATGAAAACCACACTCCAAGATTAAGCATAAACTTAACTTACAGTTTGACTGTTCAATTTCTCTAGCAACTGATGCATGGTCCGTGGAATGATTCCAGCTGAAGGATCCTAGAATTGTATAAACACAGTGAGAAAAGGAATTCAGAGAGATTTACACGTAGGAAGCAGGGATTTCATCAACTGACAAAGTTATGTAAGGGTGTAATTACTGGTGCAGTATATAAATTTCCAAGTACATTACATGTATATGTTAGTCATTGTTGTTAGCTGTTATGTTTCTAAGGATAAGTTGTTCACCTCTTCCCAAGAACAATCTTCTTGACTTCTCTCTCCTTCCATGGTATATGTCTTCCCTGTTCCAGTCTGACCATAGCTAGAAGAGACAGATTATGCTTAATAAATAACTGCCCCTCTGTGTGGAACATATAAGCACCAAATCAAACGCTTTTAAATTCAAAGGTTTGGAAAGCACCATGTTAAAAGGTACAGTAGAACCCCGCCTTACCACAACCGCATTAATACCACAACCTCGTTATTGGTCACTTTATTCTGGCCCCACCAAACACTCAGTCAGTCATTCTCTTATTTAAAGAACCCCTTTAATGTGGGGTTCCACTGTAAATGTACGTAAAATTTAAGACCTGACTTACGCAAAGATTGTACAGTTGTATCCCATGAGAACTTCGTCTAAGATTGGCACAACAACTGAGCGATAAACATCAATCTGTTTGGTATCAGGGGCAAACACTCGATCAAATGTAAACGTCTTTGTTGTTGATGACAATGAGGAAGTGTTTGCAATGTCATGTTTAACAACTATTTCCCGCTTTGCTGGCTGGCACTTGACCACAGATGGCGAGCCTTCTTTGACCTCTTTTCCATTTCGGGGCCTACAATCACAAAACAATAACAATATTATTAAGAGATATCGATTTGGTGCTTGTACTCAGGAGCTGGGAGCCAGATGGTCAAATGAGTGCTTAGAATGTTCATTTTGTTACACTTGGGATCTGACAATGCATGGTCAGAGTTATGAGCCTGGATCCCAGAGGCTTAAATTTTTCTTGTAGAAAAATGTTTTTGTTGGCTCTTTTTGGTTGAGTATGAGAAAAGTTGAAGGCAGAAAATATAAAGTAACATAAAACCTGACTGAAAAGTTCAAAGAAACTGAGATCATAATTGATGCTGATCCTGGATTATGCTGTACCTAGTACTTTTGCAACTAAAGTCTTGATTTAAACTTTGCATTGAACAACTGGTGTCATGTTGTGTGCACTAAGGCACTTGACACTTTTTATTACAGTCACTTTGTCCCATGGTCACTTCACTCCAACCAAATGTTAGATCGCTCCACAATCAAAGTTACCTCACTCCATACAAACGTTGCCTTGCTCCATGTAAGAAATTAATGAAATATTGCCGTGAACTTTTTGTTTTGATGTTGGACTGATTTTGAAGAAGGCCAAGCTTACACGTACGTCAGTTCAGATTATTAACTTAATGCACTTTCCAGCTGTGTTTGCTTACATTTGGTAACACTAAAAATCATTTCATTCAATTATTTTCCTCAACATGAATTCTTATATGTTTTATCATACCTCTCAGTTAGTACGTGAGCTGTGATTGGTTAATTTTGCTGGCCGTGATCTACTGTATGGCCTGCTAAAATTCAAAGCTATTTTGTTGGCAAAATGTTTCGTGATTTATCATCAAGTGTTCTTAACTTTTTTAGCAAATAAAAGTTTAAAACATTCTTTTACTTCTGAAATTCTGCACTAAAACCTACTAATGACTTACGAGTCACTAAACAACGATTTCAAATTGAGTCGTTTTGCGTTCGAGGTACGTCAGAAATTTGAAGCTGTTCCGCGTGAATAGAAGTCGTTTCCGAACCCGTCAGACACACAGTAGAGATGCAATAAATATCCTACTAACCTCGTTTTCTCGATCCGTACTGTAAGTTACGGATCCTCGTTTTTTTCCCCTTCGATTCATGGTCCGCGCGCTTCGCGCTTGGGCTATAAATCGATGGGGAAAAACTTAGTCCGTAACTTACAGTAGGACCCTCGAACTCGGTTAGTAAGAGGTATGTAATCCCCCAAAAGCCACGATATAACACGGTAGGAATACGGGACGAAGTGTCCTTGCTAATTTGTATTGTTATCGGCCCTATAGTTTTGCTTACTCGTGAGAGTCGACAGGTATATAAAACCAGAAAACATGTCTAAAGACGGGTCGTGGATCGAGATGGGCGTTTTGGCTACATATTTCAAAATATATTTGACTTGATTTCACATTTTGCAAGAAACAAAGTGATGGCACAACCAACACAACGCATTAAGTCTGGCGCCATTTTGATTTGATGATTGATAGACGCATTCATAGCTTGATTTCCAAAGAGAATTCTTCATCAGATTCTTTCATCCAAATAAGCTTGTACATATCCCGACCGTATACGGTTTTAGAGCATGATTTATATGTATGTGCATATCTCTTCCGTTTAATCCATTTCTTCATGGATCAATGGACGGCCACTAAGACACGAAATAAGCTAACATAAAGAAGCCTGAAAGGAAGTCGGTAAGATCCTCTGTAGTGTTGAATGTAGCCATTTTGAACTTACCGACACCGAACAACCACTTGAATATTCTTTTCTTGCGGTGCTTTGCTTTTGACCATCTTGATTTCCCTCCTTAAAGAAAAAACAGTCTTGAACTTTGACAGATTTTACTTAAAATGGACGTAGTAGTTTTTTCTGATGACAAATTTGCTCAAGATCCTGAACTTCTCGCCTACTCGTTCGATTCGATTTCGGTGCCAGATTTGAACGGTCCAATGAAATTCAACGGCAAACGTCACATGCGGATGAGGTAAAACTTTCCCATAACACATTGCGAAGTTGCAAACTTCCATGTTTTGGTTTTTTTGTGGTCTGAAAGGAGAATAGAAAATTGTGTTTTTAAACCTGTAATTTTCAAATGCTCAGGACATGACTTTTGTATTCCCGTCCATAAATGGCACGGTGAAGCCAAGAGAAAGAAGCGGCCACATAGCGGCTCATTTTGATGGCTATTTAGTCATCTGGGGAGGCTACTACAACGTAAGCTTGCGTATTAATGGGAGGTGGTGTAGATAAGCTAAGCTTTTCTGTAAAGCTTGGTAGTAAAGATGAAAAATTAGCGTTGTTAATTAGTTTGTATTAAGTCAGAAATTCGGTGGAATAGGCGGCAAGAATTCCGTTATTATGCGTACAATTTCAAGTCGTGTTCTTATCACGAGTACCGTGGGGTGGATGAAGGGGTGGATTAAGTGTATTTTCCGCTTGTTTCGACTATCCAATCCAGTTTAAGCCCAGTTTACGTATGAATATAATATGCCCCATCTCCAAATTAATTTTTACCGTTTACTGGATGACTGATGAGGTTTTATGCGATCTCTAGAACCGTGGTTCCAAAGGCTGATGGTGACACTTACAGATCGAGCTGCATGGATCAATAATTGTTTTATTATAAGCTCTCATAATATTGAAATTATAAAATAAAAATGTAATTAATTTATATGTAATGTAGGTGAAATCAGTCTAATCTGAACACTGAATGGAAACTTTGTTTATTGCTGAAACATTTTCCTTTCCCTCAGTTTTTTGATCAGCTTTTCCATTTATTTTAATACGTCATTTTTTTTTTGGGGGGGGGGGTACTCCCTTATATGAGCTATATAGGTATGTGCAGCCCCAAAGGGAATGGTTTTTCAGCCTTTGTGGTCATAAATAGGGCATTGATTTAGGCCTTTTTGGTGGTAAATAGGCTATGGTTTTTGCTCTCTAGTCCTGATATGGGCATGTTTTCAAGAAGAAGCCACTGTTTTATCATTATCGAAAAGAAAACCAACAAAAGCCCTTCACAAATTATGTTTACGGCAATTTAACATTGGTCTGAACTACGGAACTAATTATAAGGCAGGTCTGAACCAGGTGTTGATATAAAGGTCAGGTCATAAAAAGCGTTTCCAATTTTTGGTCAGGTCAGAAATAGGGTAGGGAAAATCACAGATTTTGGTCATAAATAGGGTAAAAGTTTTGGGAAGTGGGCTGCACACCCCCACCCAAATTTTCTGGGAGTACCCCCCCTTGGGTATGTCCTCAGCCTCATCTGTAGATGTTTTGGTGTTCTGTACTTACATCATCCTCATTTGTGTGCTTTTGTAATCGGAAATGGGGTCAATGCAAACCTATTCAAGACAATATAACTGCTGTAGTGATGCAACCACAACAGTGATATACAAATGTAATATTATTATTAGTGATCTACACATTTAACAATTATTCGCCAAAGGCAAAGTGAACATTGGTGAATATTCACCGAGACAAAGTCAAGGTGAATATTCACCAATGTTCACTGAGCCTGAGGCGGATAATTGTTTTAGAATAATTTTCAGAGGTGAATATCAAGGACTACAAAATAACAGACTAAAACATAAAAACACAGACGCAATTGTTCGTGTACATAAAAGTATGCAGCCGTAGTTTTAATAATAAGCTTACATGTACATTGATTGTCAATCAATTTACTCATCAAGTTCGGCAGTAAAACAAACAAGCGAAACAATACGAAAAATGAATTCATCTGGTACCTTTGTTTTATCGTTGTTGACTTCATTCACAGTTGTCATCATTGCCTAAAAGTGAGTAGCTTTATTTTGAAGAAAAATAAATTTCGGTCAATCGATCTGACCTGCTGGCGATCAACGTAACCACTGCGTCTACGATTGTTAAAAGCCTTGAATAGGAGTTCTTTAAAAGATTTTTGGTCCAAGGGCAACAGCAGTCATTTTGAAAATTCTCCATCCTTTCAAATATCCTCGACTTGGAGTGATGTCTTTCAAATAAATGAAAACTTCATTCAGCGACTGCCCGCCATGTTTACTTGCCAAGATGGCAAAGATGGCAAGCTTAGTAACCAAGCTCTAGCAGGGTGAATATAGCATCATATGATGAGCTTTTTGACCAATCAGAATGTCCCATTCTTATATTTACCTCTGGAAATTATACTAAAGCAAAATATCCAATCATATATCCTAGAACAGAGATGGAGAAAGAAATGTATATTATTATTATTAATGTTATTATTATTAATATTATTTTTATTAATATTATTATTATTATTATCATTATTGTTATAATTAATCTTATAGTTTGTGATACTGGAGCTGTTTAGGTCATCAAGCTTGTCCTCTTACTGGTAATTGCTGCGTGTATTTTGACCTGTATAGGGAGATCCTGAGGAGCCAGTTCCTGGATTTCATATTGTGCCTGACAAGTATCATCCAAGCAATGAGGTCTGGCTCTACTGCATTGAGACTTCTTCATGGTAATGTTCAAGCAGCTTTTAATACAAATGTTTTGACAAGTTTCTCTTATCTCTTAAAGTTATTGGGAGGCAACTGTATTCTTATAATCTGCAGAGAGATTTAGCCTAGGTTGTTGCCATGGACAGTTGGTGGCTGACACATGTTTGTTCATGAACTTTTGGCTAGGTAAAGTTATTGCGATGTGCTATTGATGACATTGGTGGGTGTGAGGACGATTTTCAGGGGTGAGGAGAGAGATGTATGTTGATGACTAGTCAAAGTCAAACAGTATTCTGCTGCCTTTCAACGTCTGTCAAAAATTGGAAACAGTACAGGTTACAAATTTATTTACTGAGTGCTAATATTTCTTGATGTGTGCTGTTTATTGGTGATATTGTTTGTAGGAAACACATTGAAACAAGTGGAGACACTCCGCCACCCATGTCAGGATCATCAGCTTCTGTTATTGGTGATAAACATATGTACATATTTGCTGGACATCACAGTAGCGGACCTTCTTCCTCAGTAAGTTTCATGTAAAGTAGTAGAGGCCAAGTCACCTGACATTTTCATGGATTGAGTGAATCTTTGAGGTATCCAAAGCAACCTTTGAGAGATGGAACTACTTGGGATGCTAGACTGATGGAAAGTGAAAATTGATTTTCCAACCAAAATACTTTAAGTTTCATTAAAAAGAGTGGCGAGAAATTTATAATTATGAGGCAGAAGAAAAATTCAAAAAAAATTCAAAATGATGTTGATTTTTAACTTGTTCATACAAGTGCATGTGCAGTGATTTTGTTACTGTTGAAAAAACAACAGCTAGTTATTTAATTTGTTCAAGCCCCCCTGATTGATTAATTAATGATTGATTATTCTTAAACATATGGGTGAGATTACCTAGCCGGTCATTATCTCTGTGGCAGGTTTTTGTTTTAGATTTAAAATCATTTGTATGGCAAAATGTAACTGGCAGGATAACAGGGACTCCTCCATCAGACAGGGACAAGCTGTGCTGTTGGACTCACAATGATTTGTAAGTGATTACTCACAGTGGTCCTTGACTCCTGGAGTTGTGAAATCATTTTCTGTGTTTTACCAGTAGCCCAAAAAGCAGCATTTTTCATTTTCTAGCTACAACTTGAAGGTTTTAAATATTATTTGATTTTACAGAATATTCTATTTTGGAGGATATGGACCAGCCCCTGACCCTGACAGAGTAGAGGCATGTTGTGGATATTTCATATTTAACACAGGTTCCGAGGAGCAGTTCACTGTAAGTAAATTAACTTCACGACTGAGCAATTTAGTCCATTTTGTATATTAGCAGGTTATTTCATATTTTGAACAGCTTGATCACGACATGTGGAGTGCTCTTTTATCATTTTGTAAGAGTCATGCGTATATGTACAGTAACTGTTTATTTATTCAATGATATGTTCCATTCAAAACTAAACTGAGCACTGAGGAAGGGTTAGGTCCGAAATGTCCACTATAAAACTGAGTTTAATTTAGCCCTGAAATATGATTATAATTTACAACTTTTGACTGTTTACTGTGCCACGCAGCCACTGATCCTTGTGGATTACCAATATTTATAAATAAATCGTAATTCTTAGTGCACATGAATCATAAATGAGTTGATCATGAGGAAGGAATGCCCATTATGTTAGCCGGAAGTAGGACTATTTCAACAAAATGATGTGAACAAATTGTATGGTATTTTTGATATGTCTATTAGGATAACAGAGGATGGAATAGTCATTTGTTTGTTTTGGATACAAGTAATTTAACATGGAGCCAACCAAAAGCAAAGGTTGTATGATTAAATTAAATGGGAATTCATTAAATACATGCAGGATTAATGGGTGATTCCAGAAAATGTCCATACCCTACCACGGGCGGCATGAACATTTTAACCCCCCTTGCTTTTGGAAATTCCAAAATGCTCTACCCCCCATGCCTCTGAATTCCAAAATCGTTAACCCCTGCCCCCCTCTGGAATTTCCAATTTTTTTAAGACCCTTTGAAATTCCTGTTTGACTGCCTAAAACTTCTAATGAACAGGAAACTTGTGCTTATTCCCCCTCCAGGAAAATTCTGCTCACAACTTTTGGTCAAGCAAAGAAGTAACTCAGTTGTTAATGTTTAATAAAGTACACTGTAGCTTTCCCTTCTAAGTGTTATCTTTAAATTGTTTACCTCTAAATAAAACTTTTTGTTTTCCATTCATTAGCTGTATATTTTAAGGAGAGTAGATCACATTGATACCAGTGGAAGAAAAAAGTAAAGTTCATGATGTGCCGTCACCGGCCATATTCAAAATTTCGTTCATTGAGTTACTCCTGACTACTAGTAATGCAGCCTAGTACAAATCTGTCAGATGTTCCATTTGGAAACCAGAGACTGGTGCACATTTTTCATATGCAACAAGATCATCAATTTAACAAATGGTAAATGCCATAGCGTGCACTATTGAGTTATGGATGCACGCAGGAGGTTGCTAAGCACGAAAGAAGCGTAAGAGTCACACGAGGCAATAGCCTCGTGCGACTCTAGCTTGTTGAGTGCTTAGCAAACCTCCCAAGTGCATCCATAGCTCAATAGTGCACGCTATGGCGTTTACCATTTGTTTTATAACATAACATTGAGATATTGGAACAACAGAAGTCCTTTTATTGAGCTACATCACAAAAAAATGTTTGTGTAGTCTTACATGACAAGAGAAAACAAGCGCACGAAAATTCATTCATGACAACCGACTGCACACCAGTAACTCGATAAAGTTTCATCTTCAGACAACTGTGAAGACAGTTTCGCATTTCTG
>Ga0126338_10001583_pt1 | contig 14900 bp, 8 predicted proteins | sample OrbCmetagenome_2_FD_92529 | JGI IMG/M metagenome (GOLD analysis project Ga0126338, IMG submission 92529) | Coral microbial communities from Petempiche,Puerto Morelos, Mexico - Orbicella C C metagenome | ecosystem: Host-associated > Invertebrates > Cnidaria > Coral | place: Petempiche,Puerto...
AAAAAAAAATTAAGAGGGATTTAAAAAAAAATGTAAGAAAAGACCCCCCCACCCCCCCCCGCTCCGGTTTGCCAAAAGCAAACCCCCCCCCCCCCCCACCCCTGTAATCTGTTCTCACATACCTGCTACATTCTGTTGTGTATTCTGTGGTGTATTATCAGAGCTACCCAGCAGTGGACCAAGATGAGATAACGATACATGTTCTATGAAAGATGTACCATACTTCCGAAAGTACCACCACTCAAATATCTGTGATAACAGAACGAAAACATGGGAATAAAAGCAACTAAATTACCAAGCTATGAAGACATGATTGATCATCGCAGTTATACACACAACTGCTTAATTTGTGTGTATAACTGCGATGATCAATCATGTCTTCATATCTTTCTCTGCAGTTCAAATATATGATATTTCATATATTCCCTTGCATAAATTACCAAGCATTGCCAAAGATGCCTGAATGAAAGAAGTTACTGTAAAATTCTGGTTATGGACTCTGGGTGGGGGAGGGGGGGAGGGGTTTAGGGGACTTAGAAATTAACAGAAGGGCTACTGGCTACAATTTTACTGTATTTCATGGCCATGTTATTTGAAATAGTAGACACCTACATGTAACTAATGATACTATTATGAAGTCATTGCCATTTATGATGGACTAGAAAATGTGAAAACTGATGATTGACATCTTTAAGGCCATTTACTTTCATCAGGTGAAACTCCTTGCAAGGCTAGCAATTACAACATTATAAATGGTACAGTTAAAATGAAAAGCCAAATTTTGTGATATGACTCAAATATTTTTCTCATTGCAAACGTGGATTGAATGATGGCATCGAAACTTATATTTGAACTACATTTTGCACCGGTACCAAAAATCTAATGATTATAGATGTTTCTTTTTGACTAAAAATGTTTTTCACTGGAGGAACTTTTTTTAAAGACCATATAACCACTTTAAGTAAAAATCTACTTGTGTTCTATCACAAATGCTGTTCTCTGATTGGCTACCCTACTCAATATCTATTTCTGTTGTAGATAGTGAGTAGCCCAGCAGTGTCCATACGCTTGTTATGAATATGAAGGGTACTTCTTTACGTTTTTGAAGTGTCTGTGAGGTGGATTTAGATAATGTTTTGAACGACTAGTAGATTTATACTAAAACAATTAGATTATTTGCTCTCAATTTCTATGCCGATAATTGACTCAGGCTGTGCCCTCGTCAACTATCACACGATAGAAATCTCAAGCTCATGATCTAATTGTTTTGTAGAATACACGAATCTAGAAAAATCAATTCTTCATGAACACAAAAGGTTACAGCCACGGTAGTTTTATTTGTAAGGCTCTTATGGATACAAGATAAAAAAGTATGAAAAGATCTATTAAAATGTCCTCTTGCAAGAGCAGAAAAATTTTCAAGAACATTATTGAATAACCAGAGAAAGTGTCTCACATCCAGTGAAAATTAAATGTAAATTAAAGTAAAATTCAATGGGTTGGAGTCACATTCACGAAACTACATGACTAGTACATATTTATTTAGTGAGACTGTGTCACAACAGATGCTTGGCTGAGTCAATAAACCAACATGGAAATCTTTGCTGGATGACTAAAACACAACTAGACTCACAAGAATTATCCCAGATATGAATGAAGATGTTCCCGTGAGAGCAACATAAAACTTAGGAGTCAATGTGTTCAGGAATAGAATAGCTGAAAAAAAAGATAACCATTTTAATTAGTATTTTATGGTGATTTAAATGTGATATATTAGAGATACAGAGAAATCCTGATTTAAAGAACCTGCAATGGTAAAAAAACTGGTTTGAAAAGTTGGCAGTTCAAGAAATCCAGGATAAAATTACAATGTTTGACTGAGAGAGGTAAAAGACATTTGGTTCACTGAAGCCCAGAGGGGTGCTCCCAGAAAAGTTGGGTGGGGGTGTGCAGCCCACTTCCCAAAACCCGTACCCTATTTATGACCAAAATCTGTGATTTTTTCTACACTATTTATGACCTGGCCAAAACTTTGATACCCTATTAATGACCATTGCAGCTGGCACAGTTGCCCTAAACATAAGTTATGAAGGGCTTTTGTTGATGGTCTTATTGATAACGATGAAAAAGTAGCTTCTTCTAAGCAACATACCCAATTCAAGACTAGAGTGTTAAAACCATACCCTATTAAAGACCAAAATGGCCAAAATCGATACCTTATTTATGACCAAAATGGCTGAAAACCCTACTCTTTGGGGCTGCATGTACCTATATAACCCATATAAGGGAGTACCTGCGCACCCACCGGGTGGGGGTGGGGGTTCAAGTTATTAGAAGGTCCAAAAACTCTAGGGTTTGACAAATCAGGTTTCCACTTTTCATCCAAGAGCCTGTTGTTATTGAAGGCATTGAAGAGATACAATGGCTTACAAGTTGGTACATAAGAGCTCAGTCCTCTGAAGTATGAAGTGTGAAAAGGATTGCCTTTCACCAGCTTTATTCCAGCTTTTTTTATTAGTTTTGTTTCTCTGCCCACTGTATTTTCACCACAGATTGAGCAGCAGGGTAGTTACAAGTTTGTCTTTTGAAGCAGGACATTTTATACGCATAACACCTCTTTCAACCCAGGAACAGAACACCAATGGTTGATTGGCTCGCAACTATTTATACACTGAGAAGCAATGTGGGTATACTTGTACAACTGGAAGTGTCTGAAGGTTGTACAGTACAGAGTGGAAATCATTTTAACATTAACTAACCAAAAAAACAATAGTGTAAGAAACACATGGTTTGGAAAAAATATTTCAAGTTCATGTATGACAGAGTGACTGCTATCTTCCCTCCCCTCCCCAAACTTAAACAAGACTTTCAATTCCATGAAGTAGTATAACTACCAAAAAGATCAAAAGGTCATTCAACAAAATACAACCTTAATTTTCTTTAACATACAATCTAGGGCTACAAATATGAAAGCAACCTCAAAATGGACATAATTATAAGCTCATCTTAAATCTAATGCATTTTAGTAAGTTGCATTTGAAAAAAAGAGTCAAACGCAAACAATGAATGCGAATCGGTAAAAACAGCTGACAACACAGTACCATCCGGTCTGTCCTTTTCGATTCATTTCTCGAATAAAATTCGTCTCGAACCAGAAAAAAATACAGCAATGGAACTAAGTATCCACATTTAAAATGCAACTGATTTATTGTCTAAGATATTACTCATTTTACCTGTAATTACCAGGGAGATTTGCGTTTTTTAGGAAAAAAAGGGAGAGAGCGGCGCAAATTAATTTCTTGATCAAATGAAGATCGATAACTTACCTAAATTTAAGTTTTCCTTCAGGCGAAGTGGAGTGCGAAGTACATAGAGCAAGAAGATAACCAGAAGAAACCAAAACCCCCACAGATACGTCCATGACCAGCCGATCCATTGCTTAATTTTACTAATTGATCGCTGAACACCGCTCGTCTCGTCCGCCATTTTGGATCACTAAAAATAAAACCTAAGCGCTTGCGCACAATGGCTCAGTTCTGCACGAGATCCAGGTTTCGCGCGGTTAAACCGCGCGCCTCGCAATGTCTTTTCACACAAAATACACCAAACAAGCCAAGGATAACGCTATCCACTGAAGAAATCACTATCCAGCGGATAACGTGGTTTGTTTTGTCAACACTTATCCATTAGATAGCAATTTGTCCGGTGGATAGCGTTATTCAGCCCTCGATCAACTGGAGCCAGTTGTACACAGCCCCGTTACAGTCACAAATTCGTGCAATACAGTTTTCGAATAATACGTTTTCACAGAACATGTACAGTTGCCAATTCGAACTCGGTTATTTTGAATTCCCCAAATAGATATATGGATGAAGGAAAAATAAAAGAACTAATTGATTAACTATAAGTGAACAAAGGAACAAGGGCGACAAGAGACAGTAGAATCAGCAAGGCTAACTTTTGACAAAGAGACAATCCACCCAGCAGCTTAACCGGCGAGTCACAGTTTTCAAATCTTTGTAATGTCTGTTGAGATTGAATAAATGGCACGTCGGCTTGGCTGTCCAACGCGCCCAATTTAATCACGATATTTATGTGTGTCCGGATGAGAAGTGGAGACAAAATGTGAACAAAACAACATCGTTACTCTGAAATCCGCTCAGAGCCTAGCACATCGAATGGTAGATGTGACCGACATCTACCATTCGATGTGACCGACACTTTTAAAACACGCATATTGTGTCACTTAAATTTCTTAGCCATAACAGCTTAATTATTTGATAAACTCAAGATGAAAGATTCCGCTAATCTGCCTAATCACCAAGACTCAAGCACAAGGGTCAAGGATGTATGTCAAGATATCTCCGTTGGTTTCTATCCGGAACAAAAGGTACAATATCGATATCAATCTAATAGAAAGGTCGGCTCTTTACTCTTCGTAATTTTCTTCGTTTGAATTTTTTTTTTAAAGCAAACAAACAAACAACAACAAACAAAAAGAAACAACTGAAAACTTCTAATTACAACGCGAGATTTGAGACTTTTGAAAACTGACTCAATATTTTGTACCTCAAGTAGGGCGCAGTTCATCTTGCACCTTGAAGTACTTACCTTCAGTGGTTTCTCTCAGACAACCCTTATCACCAGCTTACGTAAACTCAAGGCATCTTTTTACTTTACATAAAGGTAATTAATTTAGCCGGCAAAAGACACACAACTAATTGTCGGCTCTTATCTAAGTGAAACTAACAAAATCACGCAAGAGTTAGGCCCCGTCCAACCTACGCCGAGCAATTTGAAAACGGAGGTTTCACTCTGAAAATGTATCAGACGTTTTCCGTCCACACTGCGCCGGAGGAATTCAAAAACGCAACAATCACCGGTCATTTTGTTTTTGTGTTTAAGGAAAACTCGGTCAGGGAAATCACACGATTATCGTGACACCATCGCCGTTCGAAAAGCTCAATTTTCAAAATGTTCTCCGTCCACACGAAAACACAAAGCCGGCGTTTTCAAATTTGAAGAACATTTTCGAAAAGCTCCGTTTTCGTGACGGGTAAGTGTGGACCGTAAGAAAGAAAGTTGCGTTTTCAAATTCCTCCCGCGTAATGTGGACACCGCCTTAAACAGACTTCATTCAAGTTACTCGTTCAGAGAAATCTTGTGATGCGGAAACACCTTGCAATTGCAACGTTGCGCAACAGTTTTAGTGGACGTGACTAAGTATAAATATACGCTGAATTTTGCGCAGGATTTCTAACGTTGTAAGCAAGTTCTAAAATGCTCCAGACGACTAGTAAACCGCCAAAAAAGAATGAAATCCCAGCTCAGTACTTAAGCTTTCAAAGGAGAACTGATAAAAATCATCTTACTGGGTTAAAAGTTGAAAAGGCGGGAGCAAAGAGCGTAATCGTGTCACGTAATTGCACGCAATGAACAAACCAACAAAGTTCAATGTTGCAGAACTTCGCGTGCTTCAAGTTACGCCTGACAGTTTCAGGAAAAGACTAGACATTGCACGAAATATAATGTTCTATCGGGTGTCTGCATGCTGGACATTTTCAAGTCTAAAGATTTTTGTAAAAAAAATGGTGTTTGACAGTACATTTTGGGATGTTTTATCGCTGAAAACTCCTTCCTAATTTACAGTATTATATTTACAGCGTTATTCTAATGAACATAAGGTTTTCTACCCAAACATGGCTGACCCTGCTCCTTGAAATTTCATACAATCCTCCTAGATCCTGAATTCACTGTTAAATTAATTATCTAATTAGACGAGGGAGTGGACAATAGATTGCTGCCTGATTTCAGAAAGTTAGACGATAAAGGGAGACATGAGAGTGTTCCTGACGAAAAGAAGATGTTGTTCTATTGGGCACGTGCGAGTGCTCATCTGTAGGAAAGCTGCAGATGATTACCGTCTCAAATGGACAACTGAAACAGTGGCCGTCCCAAGTCCGTATGAAGGAGGGAGCGGTAGAGCATCAGGCTTTAAAAAAACCCCTTGAACTGGGGCAAGATTTACGGCTTATAATGGGCCAGGAGGAATTAAATGGGGTGACCTTGTGGATGTTCCATAAGACATTTAGACCATTTGACGTCTAAAGAAATGAGAATAAGAAAATTTTCCCGCAAATATAAACTCTTCCCTTACAACAACGTATTCAGTAAACTGAGAAAGAGCCTTGTTATAGCTACATTTGTCTTAAATACCTTGAGTATTCAGACTGTTAATATCTCAGAAATCCGAAAAATATTCCGCACTATTTGCCACCAGACTAGCCGTATTTCGTGCTACGCTTGCAACCTCAGTAGAAATACCGTGAAAAACCGCGAACTGGTCTCGGGCATTTTAGGCTACATTGTACGAATTCCTTCTTGACACGCGCCCTACTAGTTTGGGAAATAAAATCACGCGAAGTGAAGCAAACATTTTTCAACCTCGGTGGGATCTGATCGTAATCGACATCCTGTGGTTTGATTTCCCTTCAAGGCAAACGCCCATTTTACCAACCCTCACGTCCGCTATCTCACAAGAGTCACGCACAAAGATACCCCACTGATCGATCGACCTATCTTATATTGCTCGTTCGGATCTTTTAAAATCAACAACTAATGGAATGCGACTAATATATCTTAAGCTTAAGTATTTGGTTAAACGAGAACAAAAGAGGAGTTAAGGACCATAAAGCAAAAATTGCAATTCATTTTTCTCTTTATTTGAGATCTAGGCCGCATAATGGAGAAAAAGCAAAGAAAAGGTACTTTTAGCAGAGTGGCATGGCAATCGGGCCACACTAACTGTACTCTCCCGTTTCTCTGGTTGTTCCATTCCTCTGCACATTTTGGCTTCATTGCTAAAATCAATTTTTGCATACTAATGATGCCCTATCTCCTTTTCCGACGAGATTATTTTCTTTTTCATGTAAAAGGCTCTGTTGAGAAGTTGCGCTGTGGGGGTTCGAGAGCACGGTGCGCGGTTCCCACTTGAACATTTGAGTTTCAAAACCTCATAATTACGTATCAATGGGCAGGTGTTCAATAATTACATTCTTTTTGCGTCAGTGGAAATAGCAAGGACACTCGGCAGTTTCAGAAGTTCAGGCATCCAGGGTACTCTTAAATAGCTATTAATAACTGAATAATGACTTTGGTGTCTAGATGATATTTTTGATCGGGGTAAATTCAGTGAACAAATAAAAAGAAATCATTGTTGTAGATCCTTAACTAGACTGAAACATTTTCTAACAACGTCCTGTTTATGAAAAGCAAAAGAGTCGGCAGGTTGCTACGTCGATAAAGCTTTATTTGGAATATAGCCTCTAGACTGCAAGAGCTCGGTTAAGAAATATGAACTGCCAGCAATGAGCAAACCTGGAAAAATTGAAGCCACATTAATGTTAGAGAGAGACTGCTGATAACAACGCTCAGTGATGAATTACAAGACAATGAGCAGTCTCTCTCTTGTTCGAAAATCCGCGGGGAAGAACGCAAAGAAGTGAGTACGCAAGTGAGGGCTTCGCATATCACGCTCGCACGCTCACGACCGCTCACTTCTTCTTTGCGTTCTTCCCCGCGGATTTTCGAGCATAAGAGAGACTGTTCGCACTCTAATGAATCACTGGAGTCAAAAACTGAATCCGTGACTATATTCATTCAACTACAAGGCTGAAAGCATAGCTTTCTTTAGTACTTTCTTGTATCCCGCTGCAAGTCTGCACGCTTCCTGCGTTTTGTCGTCTTGTTCGAAACCTACATGCGATGGCACGTGCGCGAGAGACACGCGAGAGAATCAAACGCACGGACTTCATACGTCTCTATACGCAAGCCCCCAGTCGTTCATTTGCAAAAGGTTTCCTTGCGCGTGCTGTCTAGAAAGATAATTTGTTCAACAGGGCATTCACAACAGTCTACACCCACAGAAAGTAAAAATACGGTTCTCAAGTTGACAAAACATTTTTTCCGGATCGGCGTTCTGGCTACAGGAATCTAGCTATTTCCTTTTTCCACTTTCTGGATCAAAGTGTCTCCCTTGTTTTCAGTTAATTACGTTGTCTCGACCTTCTTCCTTGACTAAACTGCTTCCAAACTACGGCGTCTTGTCCGTAAAGACCATGGTTCGATCTTAACTGGCAGTTAATAGTTCAGTCTCACCTCCATTCATTTTCACATTAACAAATCGAATGTGGTTTAGCGTTGTCTGTATTCTTATCGATAACGATATGCGTCATTACAGTGGTCAAAAGTGCTCAACAAATTTTGACCGTTGTGATGACGCATATCGTTGTCGATAAGAGTACAGACAACGCTAAACCACATGCGATTTGTTTTTTACCACAATATCAACGTCAAAGAAAGTGTTTTGTCAGAGCGTGACCAAGAGCGTGACACACGAGCAGCGTTGTCTGGACTCTTATCGACAACGGCAAATTAACCAATCAGATTGCGAGATTAGTAGCAATTGTGGTAAAATTGTAATTTACATGTAGATCTTATCGGGATTACATCTGAAGCAATGGGAAATTGTTTGCACCTTCTGCTTTCGTATAAACACTGGTGATCTTCAATTCAGTGATTCGTGCCTTTTCGAACATAGCGGAAAACCGCGGGTTTACGGAGCAATCCGTAGCTTTCCTGTTTTGATTGTCTTTTCCTCCGCAATGCTATCATAGTGATGCTATGAATGCTGCGCCGGTTTTACTTGTGAGGTCTTTAGCGAGAAATTTAAGTAAAAGCAGTGGGCGAAAGTGACATCATATGGGCACGAAAAACGTAAAATTGCACCACCAGTTAAACTGAATGCAATGGGAAAAAAAACTACAACATTTCCGTCCATTCAAGTGTTCTGTCGGATAATTATAGTGCGAAACACGTTTTCGATTTGTTGTGGAGGTTTGCGCGCGAACAAATTGCCGCAAATGAGCTGACGGATTAAATTCAAGTGCAAAATTCACACTTACACGAGATTACCGCGAATCTCTCTACTCACGCCAAACGGAACAAATCTTGTTAGAAAGTGGAAAGTATCATACTAACATGATTACAGAGATGATTGCTGTCTTTTAAAAATCGATTAGCTTCTTAAGAAGTGTAAATACAAATGTAAGCCACCGGAAAGCTTCATCAAGAAAGTGGCGAAATAAGTGAGTGCCGTCGAATCGGGTTTTGAACAAATTGAACCAGTCTTTAATTCAGTCAAGTTCATGAAAAATTCCGCATAATAAAAATACTGGCTGAAAATCGTCTGATGACGTCCCTTGAGAAACCAACCGAAAAGAAGTTGAGCCATGTTTAAAAGACGTTCGTCTTCATAATTATAATGTCTTTTCAAGTCTTTCCACACACTCGTTGAGACGTGAGCATAATAAAATTTGACGAGCTAATAGTCAAGGCGGCGGCCGACAACAACCCACTCTTTTATCTAACGCTTCTTTAATTATTTCGCTGTTCGTCGCACACCATCCGGTCTTTATGCTTTTATTTCCTACGGCTTTCAAAGACCAATTGTGCTGCTTGCTAAGTGAAATGATGACCTCTAGCACGAACATGTTCGTCGGCCGTTTAACCCGTTACTGTGAAGTACGCCTCACTGATCGAGCCGACGCGCTGATTTTTTTACATTGTGTGTATTAGCAATCGCAGAGTTTGTAATAGCATTTTTGTTGTCAGTAATGTTAATAGATTGTTTACGTCGGGACAAACGTTTTTGTACCCCCGACATATTATCATAAGTGAGACAAAGCACACAAAGAGCTCGTCACTAGCTCTGACTGAGCGGAGCGTTTAACGCGCACGTATGAAACACGTCTAGCTTACGAGAAGAAATCTGGATCTTTGAAGTTTAAAAGAAGAAAGCAAGAGGTTTCCCTGTTTAAAGTCGTTAAATTTTGAGTTAGTCTATTCTAAATGCCGCCCTAATAGCCTTAACACGATCATTAGGCGAGCATGACACCCTTATACAATTCAATGAAGAAACGCTAATTACTCAAAGACGTCCGCTTTCTTCAAGTAATAATTCACTTGGGATAAGGAGCGTCGGCATGTTAAATAACTCCACCTGTGTCGATAAATGGAAATCAATGAAATCATTTAGCTTGGTTATAAATTCATTTAAACGAGGTCATCGCGTCCAACCTCGCCGATGCATGAAAAGGTGGTCCTTATAGCAGAACGCTAAGCAAATTAGATTGTAAACTTGTGGGACCCGCAAGTGAAACATTATTGTTGACACTAAATACTGGTAAGTGGTTTAAATATACAAACAAACTGATCAAAACTCTCTATTGTTCTTATGTGGCTTTACTGTGATGAAAAAGACCTCATTCAATATCAATTACAAACGTTTCTTAGAATACTTAAGGTCGTTTTATCGAGCTGTTTCGCCAGTTAATGCAATACACTGACTGATGGGTTGTACGCTGATGAACGGACGAAAAAAAAATCTGGGAGTTATTTTCTATATTGATACTTCGTGCGTCAGTGAATTTATACTCTTGTATGAATAATAGCAATAAAGAGATTGTTCTTCACTTCAAGCGCGCCGCCCTTTAATTCGACTTGAGTTTTATCGTCTGGACCAATCAGAACTGCTATGAGCTATGTACTATCTTAAGCGCTATTGTGAAGTAATTTTAATACCCCCAAACTCACATTCCAAAGAACTGAGCAATGATATATAGCTAATACAACGCAGACGACAGTTTTAATAGCTTGAACTCTACGGAGACACACGGGATTGTTAATAATAGCGCGCGCCAAAAATACGGCTTGGACGACATTTAAGATGCAGATCAGCAATGTTTGGCTTTTCAGTCTCCTTCTATTTACATTTCCGACCCATTCGACATCTCACTGGTGGTAAGCTATGTCCAACAACCTCCACTTTAAGAAGATTATGAGAATATCTTGATATCCTCTCTAGGAATTGTTCACAGTTCACTGAATTAATGTTGAACTCAGTGACTTGCGGGTGCTAAACAGAATTGATTTGTTTGTTTGCATGGTCACTAGGTTTATGTCGCAAGTGTTCGCATTGGGTGCTAAAATCATGTGTAATAACATTGCCGGACTGGTTAACTACCAACGGCAACTCTGCCGAGAGAACCCAGATGTTATGGTTAGCATCGGAAAAGGTGCAAAGCTCGGTGTAGAGGAATGTCAGCATCAGTTTAAAGACCAGAGATGGAATTGTTCTACTGTGGCGCGAGATGTGAGCGTGTTTGGAAAAGTTATGCGTAGAGGTAAGAAATTATCCCAAAATTCATCAAAGCTATTTCTTTTATAAAGCGTTTATTAGGAGTTTAGAACTACGGAAATGAGCAATTATTCAGTGGAATCAGAAAAGTAGAGGAACCCGTTACAGACGGTGAAAGTCACACCAAAAAAGCGTTTTAAGAGCGAGAGTGTCAGTTCTTCAGATACTTAATCTTGACTGATATGACTTCAAGAGTTACTCAAAGCACTCGTAAAGTTGATCAGTTACATCAAACAGAAACCAAGGGACAAAAACTGTATTAAAAGATCAAAACCTTTTTCCTTAGTCAGCGGGTTTTAATTTTATTCTGTTTATCTTGACTTCTGACAGCGAGCAGGGAGAGCGCGTTCGTGTATGCCATTTCTTCAGCTGGTGTTGTTCATGAAGTGACACGCGCGTGTAGTCGCGGCGAACTTAGAGATTGCACTTGCGACACGAATCGCAAAGGAAGAAGTCGGAAAGGCTTCGAGTGGGGTGGATGTAGCGACAACATTGCCTACGGTCTGAGATTTGCCAAGTTATTTGTGGATTCTCGGGAACGAGAGCGAGACGCCAGAGCAAAGATGAACCTCCACAACAACTTTGTCGGACGAAGGGTGAGCTACCCATTCATCTCTTGCTTAAAATAATTTGCTAAGGACAGGAAATTATATCATAGTTACCTCGCTGTCCGTTACAAAATTTACAAAACTGTTCACTTATTGATGCATTAACTGTTAGGCCAAGCTTAACATGGGTTAACTAGATCGTAAAGTAGTCACTTTCGTTTTCAAAGTGTTGTTGAAAGCCTGCACTTATATTTCAAAGTGGATTCTTCAAATTCATTTATTTCCCATGTGTGTTGTGTCGAACAAAAGACCGGGATAAATGTTTGCTTTGAAAACTTATCTCGTGATACAACGTCGGTGTATGTTACTATAACAGCGTAGAGGATATAACCTTTCAAAATTTTCCGTTTGTGAATATTGACGCTAATCAAAGTTTAGTTTAGTTTCCAGCCTTGAATTTTCTTGACTCTACATTGTGAATTAACAGCCACGATTTCCAGTCAAGCTCTGCTTGCTCCTAAGCTCAGCTTACAAGAGTTAATCCTTAATTCAATTTGTTTATATCCAGCAGATCAAAACAGAAAACATTGCTGATTTAGCTTGACCGGTTATATTTATGTAACCCGCGTGGCGCCAAATCTTTTTACACTTTTCCTGTTTCGTTCAGAGATCGTATTTAAGAATACATACCTGTCTTAGTTACGCTTCATAAGACATTGAAAGTGAAGAGCTCTTACAACGATAAATACAGGAAATCAAGTTCGTAAGTTCAGCGTGGACACACATTTCCTCTACAAAGAAGCGCCGGACGATAAATGAGTTTCTAAGCACGAAAACTTGTTTAAGTCTGCTGCAGCTAAAAATTCTATACTTGGTCCCTTGTTACTGACTAAACCTTGTCCGGTTCGCCAATTACTGAAACAGAAAATCGACACAGTAAAAATCAAGATTGGAACATTTTCCAATATCACTTTGGTAACCAATGAAAGCACACAGAAGAATTTTTTCAGACCGTTTCATGTTTTAGCCCCAGAACTTTAAAAAGTTTGAAAACCATCACCGAGGTGAATGGAACATCTTTGTCCGAAAATTAATGCATTCCAGACAACTCGATAAACAGTTGCCAAGTTTTAAAACAACACAGTCGAGTTAAAAAGCGATAAACTGATGCCAACATTTCTTGCGGTTAAATTGTCAAAACAGGCGAATATCATGGGAAAAATGTCATGGGAACAGACTAGAATTTTAAAGCGATCACGAAACATCATGCTATTTTTGAAACTAAATTATGGCTTCAACATTAAAAGGTCATACGTAGGTTAAAATATAGAGTTATTAACAACTTTCTCCAAAATGCTCCTTTCTATTCTCCCGGGTATTCTTTGCTCATATGAGCCGATACTATCAATCACTCAATCTTTAGCGAGGGATTCTTGTATCGACTTATAAAAACCCGGAGATAGGTAGCGTGGTTCTGTGTTAGCATGTTCTTGCGGTCAGAGTTTTCAAGAGCTGGTTTTGTGTCAGTTTCCTGTCGTTATCAAAAATAGAAATCTCTCAAGAGCAGAGGACCTCAGGCAATTTCCTTAACAAATCAGATATTGAATCTCAAATGCCATCACGTCTTTTACTGTCAAAATGAAAGGCTGCTATGTATTTTTATAGGCTTGTTTGTTTGTTTGTTGATTTGTTTAGCCAGCTCATTCCTCAAGGTATTTCACCTTCTTCCGGAGTTTCAAAATGTCTTAGATTTAATCTTTGCCAGTTCGGAAACGAGATACTAAAGAAATGCAACATGAAACAACACAGCAGATTGACATTTATAGTTACACGTGTCATTTTTTCTGGCATTTGTGATCCCATAGCAACTCAGGGCATTACAGACTGTAGTGTAATAAAAGGCAAAAGTTCTTTACCCAAGTTTTCTACTCGCGAATGATAGATGGTTCCAGCCGATTTGGCTATCACCGCCTTACAGAACGAGGATGAGTAGTTTAATATTTTTAATTGAGAATATTTAGGGAGACATTTTTCCTCCTTATGTCCTTCCGAGCGAGCTATCGAGACAGCAATAAACTGAAAATTAGAGGCCTCAGTGTGAGTCCGCGCCAATTTGGAATCACTCTTACGATGGACTTTTCAATGACTAATTATATTACCAGCCCAAACTCCCATACGAGGGCGCTCACAATTATTTCTTAATTAATCTTGCAGACTGTCCAAATTAACCTTTAACTTTGGATAGTGTCCAAATGTTACAAGTAATCTAGATAAATCTGTACACAACATAATTAATAGTCAAGAGGGCCACATTTGAAAATAATTGGATTTCAAAATTTTGCCCGTCCTCGGAATTTTTTTTTTTTTTTCATCCAATTAGATCCACGTTTGACAGCATGTAGTCCTGTTACATACACTAATTATGAGTAAAATAAAATACGAAAATGTTGGGTATTGTCGTCAGCTGTGAAATGACAGCAGAAAAAAACCTTTGTCGCACTAGTAAGGTAAGGTTGTCGTCATAAAACTCAAGTGCCCCACCAGGCCGGAGCTTATCCCGGTTTCTGTAGCATGAAGCGACTAGGAGTATTTCTACTCCACCCTGGATGGGATGCTAGTCCATCGCAGAGTTACTCCCAGCATTAAACTCGCCGACCTGGGTGGAGCCGGAGAGGCACTATGAGAGTAAAATTTCTTGCCTAAGAACACAATAAAATGTCCCCGGTCAGAGCTCGACACTGGACCCTCAATCCAGAGGCGAGCGCACTAACCATGAGGTCACCGCGCGTCCACAACCGCACCGGTGCTTATAAGAAAACGGGGAATTATCCCCCTGCTATGAAAAGAAGTCAGAGAACAAATTAACCTGTTTCAGGCGTACCGCTGGTTGGAGAGAACCGGGAAAATAGGCGAGAAAAAGAAAGTACGGAAGGCAGCGCCTCTCTCCTCTCTCCTTTTTTTTCTCTCACCGTTATGAAGCCCATGCGCTAGTGGGGGGGGGGGGGGGGCCAGTTCCGAAATAAACAAAACCCCTTTTTTAAATTTATGTTTTTTTTCAGTGGGGACATGTTGGACAAAAGCTTTAAGGGCTCGCT
>Ga0126338_10001584_pt1 | contig 14894 bp, 10 predicted proteins | sample OrbCmetagenome_2_FD_92529 | JGI IMG/M metagenome (GOLD analysis project Ga0126338, IMG submission 92529) | Coral microbial communities from Petempiche,Puerto Morelos, Mexico - Orbicella C C metagenome | ecosystem: Host-associated > Invertebrates > Cnidaria > Coral | place: Petempiche,Puerto...
AGGTGTTGGAAGGCGACGATCCCGGGGGCGGGGCATTTGCCCTCTTTCTTCGTCCCCACCCCGGGGCATTTAGGGGAATTTGCCCATTTTTTAAAAAAAATGGTAATGCCCGGGGGTTAGCCCGGGGGGGGGGGGGATGGGCACTGCTGGAATTGACTGATGCATTACTTACATAAATCGCTTCGGTCTGATCTTTTCCGTGCTTACATTTGAGAAGACATGGCATGCAGTTGAAAGAAACATATCAGGTACTTTTCAAAAAATAACAAAACATTGTTTCCTCAATTACCTTCGTTTCAAAGGAAGCGTTTACAATTCATTAACTTTAAACGGTTTACAGAGGGCTCAAAACTAGCGCATTCAGTTCCCTGGATTTTTACTAGAGAATTTTCCCAGCAAAATATTAAAAAAAAATAAAAAAAAATAAAGATCTGGTTTGCTAGATATTGATGCTAAAAGGTTTGGAAAATTCAAAATTCGGGAAACTTGACGGAACTGAGTACGAGCTTCGCGTTTTGTAATCCTTGCTGCAGTAAAACCTGCATTTTTGAAGTCTGGCAAGATAGGTTCTTGTATTTTGAGGTAGGTATCGGCAATGTAGGCCAAGTAGGTTCTTAATTAGGTTCTTATAATTAATTTCTATGAGGGAGATATATATGTTGATTACCAGGAAAAAAAAAAAAAAACTTCGGTTTGGTAATTAAATATAAACTATTTATTCACAACTGCATTATGTATTTTCTTGAAAGAATAAATTTGAAATCTCAAAGTCACACTCCTTGGTTAAAATGTTTATCATAATTTAACTGTAACCCACAAGTGAGAAACTGATTCATCTTGCTTGGCTAAACAGCGGGTTTTTAATGTACTTTGCTTGGAGTATGCTCTGTGGTGTTTATAACACATTTTGAAGGGCTCTTTCCTCTGTCTGTGTTTTATATTTTCTACTTAGCTCGATGTGCAATATAATCATGCAACAAATAAATAAATAAATAAATAAACAAATAAACAAACAAACAAACAAATAAATAAATAAATAAATAAATAAGTGAATAAATAACAAAAACAAAATTGGAGATATCGGAACCCCCGCGCTGTCGTAGAAGTGCGCCCTGATTGGTTGAAATTCAATCGGTCCTAGTCTTTCCCGACAATCAAAATGGCGGACGACATCCAGGGGGGGGCTTATTTTACTGTAATATCTAATAAGTCTTATATTATCCTTGATAAAGTGTCATTACGTAGAAACTAAGTGGAACTGGAGAATCAGACAGAATTAAGGTCTATTGCTAAGGTGTTTGATCAGCTCACTTATGCAAAGGCGACCAAGAAATCCGGGATTTGGTCGAGAATCAGCTGCTGGGAAAACAGCTGATGTTTCGGACGCATTACTGCGGCAGGCGAGAAAATCAGGGCAGCTGAATCTTTCTAACCGAGGCCTGACAAAGGTGCCAGACAAAGTATGGAGAGTGAATCTGGATGTACCACCCGAGGCAAGGAGCGTTTCACTGGATTGTACAGAAGACGATAAATGGTGGGAACAGGTGGAACTCACCAAACTCATCTTAGCTTCCAACAAGTTGATTGAGATTTCTTCAGAGATCGTGCAATTGCCTGCTCTGGCGGTTTTGGATGTGAGTATGCATAGTATTCCTGCTTCGTTGTGAGCCGGAGAGAAATAGGCAATTGAAAATTTAATGTTTGATGATTTAATTTAATGACAAAGGTCGGTAGTGTTGACCTCTCCACTATTGACGCTATTTTCATGATCATTGTTTTCCCAGGCGTAGTCAGTCGATAAACCGACAATCGATTTTAATCGCTAACAATCAATATCAATCAAAGATTGATATTTATTGCCGATAGCAATCGATGAAAATCGATGAAGGAAAAAGTTGTGAGTTATAGATTGTTTTTGATTGCCAATAGTAATCAATAGAGATTGATTCATTGTTTGGTATCGATTATTATCAATTGCTATCAGAAATTATTTTTGTCCCTTTACAAATTACATTATGAAAATTTGTCTACAATTTGTTATTTTAGATCCATGATAATGGTTTGACTTCTCTACCTGAAGAGATTGGACAGCTAGTGAATCTTAAAAGACTCAACTTAAGGTACTAAATGCACTACATCTATAAAATAACCAAGTTAGCTATTGTTTATACAGGGTTTCTTATTCATAAGCCAGAGCTCGACTTTAAGTACAAAATCTTCAGATTCAGTTGCCAGCAAAAGTATTTCTGTCAGTGAAAAGCATGAAAGATGGCAGATGGCAGTGAAAAGTTTGTTTGTCGCCAGTGATAAAAGATCAGTCGCATTGATGACCCCAGCAGTTGCAATGTTGAGCTACATTGTAACCCTATACCTGAATACTATAGATTTTAGCTTTGTCAAACTTCTGCCGATTGGTACTTCCAATACATAGTTTATTATCATATCAGCTTGTGCTCCTTGCACTGGGTTAATATTACAGAAAATAGTTGTGTAAGAAGTGTTTAGGGCCAGACAGAATAATGTAAACTAAGCCATGCCTGGGTTTAAGCGCACATGAGGGAGACCCCAGCAAACCTGGAGGTGCATTAGAATGGCAGATTTGGAGGGGAGAAGCTCATGTGGTGGGAAGTGAAACATTTTGCGCAAAATAGGCTCAGGTGGTGGGCACTAGTGGACAAACTATGTTCCACCAGGAACGAAGAGGATTGAATGAATCATTTGAAAGCCACCTCCTTCCAGAGATGTCAGCTATCCTTCTACTCTAGTGTGTAGAATTCAGAATGTACAGTAGATGAGCTTTGTTCTTTTGTTTTTTCAATTTTATTTAACTAGTCACAATAAATTGCCTTCCCTTCCTGTGTCAATGGCAAGTCTTGCTAGTTTATCTTCTTTGAAGATGGATCATAACTGTCTAACAACACTAGGAATAGAACTGTCACAGATGAAACAATTAGAGGAAATGGTAAGTGAACTGCACTCATTCAATTTCCCTTTTTCTACACTACATAGCGCTGTCAGAGTAAAGTGTCCTCTCTAAGATTGCAATGCAATGACCCCAGAGTCCAGTATGCTTATTGTTAGGCCACTACCCCATCAAACTCAGGGGGAAGACTTAAGTGTTTGTTGGAGAGAGGTACAAGTGGACCCAGGGGTCATTGTAGAGAGATGGGAGTCAGTGGAGGAATGACTGGACATGTATGTTGATATTGATGGCAAATAACTGATTTAATAATATGGATCATGATAATTCTCAATGATGATGACAGAAGTTATTTTTGAAACAATTCATGTTTGTTAAATCTGAAAAGCGTTGTCTTTTTGTTAAAATATATTAACAGCCTGCTGGTAACACAACCATTTCTTAAATTTAGTACTTTTTTATATGTGTAGGATTTGTCAAACAACTCTCTCAGTGAACTCCCTCCTTCTGTGGGTAACTGTCAAAGTTTGCGTCATTTGAACTTGTCTCAGAATGCTTTGGAACATCTCCCTCCTGAGACTGGTCGCTTACATGGTAAGAGGTTATATTATTAAATAAATTAAACATGTTAGGTAAATTGAAGTGAATGTGAAACTGAACAAAAACTGGGGATTGTAAGTTTATAATTCTTGTTACCAAAATGGATGTCTTTTCTGCCATCATTGTTTTAGTCATCAACTTCATCATCATTATTGTTTTGGCTGTTCTTCAAAGTGTCAGTTTAACAGTATAGTATCAAGTGCAACTTCCCATCTGATATTACAAGGATAGCATTCCTGTCCCCAGACCACACAATTGTTTTGGTCAGCACCATGAATCTGAGAATACAAAATGAATACTCTGTACATATTCAGATAATCTGGTCTGGTCGGAGGTTGCAATTTTTTGTGCTGACCAAAAGGACTGTGACCTCTGGCAATGAGAATGCAAGGAAAGGAAGTAACTTAATTTTCACTGTACCTGCCATCTGGTCAAGTGAAATTAAGAGATGCACCAAAAATGAATAATTTCTTTTTTTTGTTTCAGCATTGAGAGACTTAAACCTTAGCAATAACAAGTTTTGTGAACTTCCTAAAGGTGAGTCTTTTCGTTAACACTTTGCTTAATCAGAAAGAGTTAGAACAGAGTGTTGCTGACAGTTTGCTTGAAAGATTTACAAGGACCAAAGGCCAAAAACATGGTAGTAAGTTTTGTATTCTTAATATCTTGTTTCCTTGTATAAACATTAGTTACATTTTATGGCAGGTCCACACCTAGGCCTGTCCACAATATCTGCATATTTTTTGGGATATTTAGAAATTTCCGAAATATTTAGAAAATAATTATTAACTAAAGATGTTTAAAAAGTCTAGGGATATTTAGAAATATTAATAGCTTTTTTGGCTTAGCCCTGTGTTTTCCTTGCTATTCCCTTGAAACAAGACTCAGTTTTATGCCAGAAATAATCCAGCTCAGCGATTTCCCACTCGAAAAATGTATTCCATATCACTAAAACAAACAAATTTCAAATATGGCGGATACTGGTAACATCGAAGCACCTGAATCTTCTTCCTCAACCCCTGCCACTGTAAGAAATTTTAAAAATTTCGGCCTAAGTGATTCAAAATCGGTGCATTTTTACAACAAAAATAAGAGATATTTAGAGGGTTTTTCGAGATATTTAGAAATTTTTTGGTGATATTCAGGAGATTTTTTGAGAATTTCCGGAAAGATATTCAGGTGGTTTTGTGTGATATTTGTAGAAAGGCTTTTCCACACCAGCCCTAAGGTTGCCATACTCAGACCTGCCTTACCAAAAAGTATATGTATTTACATGTATGTATGATCATTTGCTGGACTCTGGGCCAAGCAGTGTGGGTTTGAACATGTGCTGAACAAACTGTTTATCAGCAAATTTAATGTGTGTCAGTGGTTAACCCTGTGATGGACTAGCATCCCATCCAGGGGGGAGTAAGAATACTCCTGGTTGCTTCGTGCTACAGAAACTGGAAATAAGCAGTAGCCTGGGATGACTTGAACATAGACTTAAGGTGGCTCCCTATAGTTTTACGATTGCATGCGCACATAGGACGAAAGCTCAAGTAATCTGCATGTGCTCAAAGGAAAACATAAGTGTTTTTCTATTACTATGACGTCAACATGAGCACAAAAAGAAAAACTGACATCGAATTTTCTTGCTTTTCCTTAGGTGAATTTTTTTTAAATTTGGCTCAGTTGTAACCACATATGATTCCTATAAAATACCCTATTTTTGTTAAAATCTGTCAGAGCTAATGTAATATATCTAGAAGAATGACAAGTTCCAGAATATTGAAAAAATCGTCTGAACAACCTTGACTTTTTACCAATTCAAAATGTCAGGCAATATCATTTACATGATGTGGCAAAGTATGAAAAAATTTCATTGAAGGAAAGTATAAATATTAAGGAATTTAGGCCAAAATGAGGAATATATCGGCCTGTCATTAGATGAGATGCTGCCATGGTAACGGCCTTAATCCAAAAATTGACACCAAAAAATAAGCCTTATTTTAACAGTACCCATAATGGTAAATCTCTACAGGGAAAACTTTAAGAGAAATTAACTAAGTTTCCTTTTCTAACTCATGCTCTATAGGAAGGGTGCTCGTAAATACTCTAGGGAGCCACCTTAACCTTGCTAGTAATATTTAAATAAGATTAAATTTGGAAATACCGTTGACTATAAAGATAAGCCAAAATTGGAATATATTTTGGTGCCATTTTGGCACCTTGATCAATTGAAGAATGTAACGGAAAAGATAACTTAAATAGAATAAGTTAAAAAGATAAAAATAACTGTTTGATGTCAATCCAGTGAGGTGTGTTATAAAGCCATGACTGAGAGACATGTCTGTTCAGTGGGCTAAACAAATAGTTTCATGTAGATGGAGTCCAAGTCGGTGTTTTAAAAGACTTGGTTTCTTCCTGCGGATCCACAGCATTTTGAAGATTAAGCAATCAAGCTTCGATTAATTACAAACTAAGATGCTTACTGATTGTAAGTAAGTTACTCAGTTTAATCTATTTTTCAGATCTTGGAAGACTAAGTAATCTTGAAAGATTGGATTGCCGGCACAATCAACTCACTGGTGTCCCTATACTGTCTTCTTGTCAGTCCCTGAAGGTAGGAGTATTTTGGAATCTGTATTTGAAAAGAAATTCGATTGAGAATTAGTTTGTTCCTACTGGCTTGTTCTTTTCCATACACATTGTTGGCCCATTTTTTTTTCAATGGTGAGGATGTGTAGTGAGGATGGGAAGTTATCAATAATTATTAATGTATAAACTCGTATGTTGATGTGGTTAATGTAATTTATGCAAAGTTTGACTCTAGCCCATAGTGGTCAGCAGCCTTTCTGGGTGACCATGCTCTGTGGGGTCTCATACAGGGTTTTTGTAGGGCTTGTGTGTTTTGCTTGCCAGCTGTGTAAGAATGTGCAGTTTGCGTTGAGTGCCATTCATGCTTGTAGTGTACTTTTACTCCCTTACAGTGTATCTCTCTCCCTTTCACTGGTGATAGTAAGTAGGGAATATGTATGGGTGGTAAGTATCTCCATTGACTCCATCAGTGCGACGGTGCATGGTGGTTGCCCCCTTCTTAGGGTTGCCATGGATACCTACATGTTCTGCTCGAGTCTCATGTCTTGCCGGGCTCCACCATCCTTTAAATGCCTTTTCCATTGAAGCTCATGATTTGGCAATGAGTTTGAGTTAAGGTATACACCTCAGAGCTACTGTAACATGGCAAGGCAGTTGGTATAGACAATGAATATGGAACATTGTTGTACACCCAAGATGAGACTATTTATCAGGAAATTATTGTTTCATTCTCAACAGGAACTCTATCTTGGTAACAACAAAATAAGCAGTTTGAATGGAGAAAGTTTTTCTTATATCCGTTCACTGTCAATATTTGATTTTAGAGACAACAGAATTAACAGGTAAATATTCACAGTGCAAGACTACACATTGTTATTTGAAATGACGATAACACCACTGTTTCTTTTCTCATTACTGTTGTACATGTAAGTTGTGTTTCTTGGTATTTTAGTATTCCAGATGAAATCACTGTGTTGAAAAAGCTAGAAAGACTCGACTTGGCAAATAATGATATTTCTGGGTGAGTATTGTATGTTTACATTCGCAATGACAAAACTAGATGTAACCACAGTAGCCTATTCGTGATATAAGAGTACAACAATTTTATTCAAATAGAAAAACTGAAGCAAATAGCTCTTACCATGTTAATCAGTAATTTTTTTGTGATTCCCTGTATCTGTACAAATCCAGGGGTTGTGAATGATCCTTCAAAATCCATGCATGTGCATCTCACAGTCTCAATTTTTTTTCACAAAGCTGTCTCGCAGTCTTGATTTTTTGCAAGGCTAATAAAGTGTTGAGGTACTAATGGTTTTTTTTTATATGAATGATGTCTGAATGTCATGAGGTCACATTTGAAATATACAATGTAAGTCTCAGTCTTGCAATTGAAGAAGTCTAAATATCTCAGGCCTACAAAGACAATTGCTAGTCTCGCCTTCTTGCAGTGTCTCACATTTACCATTCACCACTGCTAAATCCTCTTACTATGCAATAGGAACACCAACTATGAGAAATTCATGGATTTGTGAAAATTGAAATTGTGGTAAATTTTAATGTGGAGAATAGAATGAGGCACTATTTTCCAATTCAAGCAATTCTTTTGAGTTTTTCGCTGTCCCCGGCAGTTCATGTGTTAATAGTAAACTTCATAATTTTGTCTCTGTCCATAAACAAGGCAGTAGGCAGGGGAAGTAGCCAAATGGTTAGTGCACTAGAACAACTACCCTGGAGTTGAACCCTGGACAGAGTTTTGGTGTTGTGTTCTTGCACAAGACACTTTACTCACATAATGCCTCTCTCCACCCGGGTGAATAAATGGGTAGCGGCAAATTTAATGTTGGGGGTACCTTGCGATGGATTAGCATACCATATAGGGGGGAGTAGAAATATTCTTAGTATGTTGCTTCATGCTACAGAAAGTGGGAATGAGGGCCTCCCTGTTGGGCCACTGTGCTCAAATACAGATTTTACTCACACAATATCATTAGTGTTAAATAGGTTCACCAGACATTGAGTTGGAAGAAATGGCTGGTGGTGATAGACTGAAATTTCAGGACTTGTTTCTTATAAATTTAATATTATTATTACTTCTACAGTGACACAAAACAGTGTCCATTTGATAACTATATTTGCAGACTAATACACAGTTATTGTGTTTGCCATTTTGTATTGTAGTCTTCCATACACCATGGGTAGAATGGAACATCTTAAATCACTTGTTCTGGATGGAAATCCTTTGAAGAGTTTACGAAGGGATGTTGTTATGGTAAGGATGGCATTTCTTTTACAATATGTGGTTCCAGAAAAATCTGGACCCACCCAAAGTCTGAGGATTATTGGAAATTCAGTGGAGAAGGGGCTCTCAAAAGCCAAAATGTTTAAAGGAAATTTATTAGAGCGATTGGGACGGTGGGAGGGGAAATTAAAAAAACCCTCCATGGGATATTTTGTGGAACACCACAATAACGTAATTTAATTCTTGTCAAATGTTGCTCAAATTGCATCATGTTTGTAAACCTAAAATGGTTACGTGTACATGTATTGCATGCAATGTTGCAGAAGTAGAAAACTGAAACTCCTACATGTACATGTACATCTACATTTCATGCAACAAATTCAAAGTGTGATCATGAAATGAAATTAGAAACAAAATGTTCAGAAATAACACAATGCAGTTCCCCTTGGTACAGTTAGGTGAATGTTTACAGGAAAGGATTGTCTGTAGGTGTGCTATGTATTTACTATCAGACACACTAAGGCAAGATGTAATATTTTGACAGAATGACACTGTAGCTGATTACCATGTTTTACATCTCTGCATGTTTTTAACATTGTCAATATTGTATGTAGTGTAAGAAAGAAAGGAAAATTTTGTTATTCAAATTAAATGCAAATTCTGAAAATTGCAAAAATTAATCCCCACCAGGGAAAACCAGTATTTCACTATCATAAAAATCAGTTCCTGCAAAATGCAAGAAAATGGGCGATCCACAAAATTAAACTCTGGCAGAAATGTTGTGCCACATAATAAAGTAATGTTGTTACAAAGTCATGTATACAATCTGAGTGTATTTAATAATCTTGTTTTTATATCCTCTTCAACTTCAGAGAGGTACTCAAGCCATTATGAAACATCTAAGAAGTCGCATCCCAGGTGTGAAAAGAATCGGTAACAAGTAAAGTAAAGTTATTTAACTCATTGACTCCTGTACTGGCCGTAACCGGCTGTGATGAACCTTGGCCTTTATTCCACTTCTGATGTCATCATTGACCAAAACTGGCATCATCTATGCTCAACTTCTGCAGGAGGAAAAGATCTTTCCAACGATACCCAGATCTGAGTGATGGGCCCAATGGAGCCTGAGATATGCACAAAAATGCTCAAAAAGTTGAGTGAAAAACTCAGAGCAAAATTTCCTACCACTACACGTGGCTAGTCCATGGCAAAAATTGTCTGTCTCCATGATGCTTTCTCAGAATGTTTTAAACCGGAAGCAAGCCCAGTAGAAGGTCAATCACTGCAGCAAAAAGAAAAGAGAAGGAGAAAAAGGAAAGGCAAAAGAAATAATAAAATAATCGAAAAGCCTAAAGACGTAGGTCACTTTCTTGTCCAAAATTTTGATTTCTGTGCATGCCTGAGCAAAAATGTTATAAAACGCGATGCTAGTGGAAAGAAAGGCATGCTGTCATGTTGCAATGCCTTTTTGAGTAGATTGGAGCTAATTTGGCCCATATCCAGCCTGAAAATCTCCAGAATGTCCAAAAATGTGTTTTTGGCAAAAAGCTCTAGGAGTCAGTGGGTTAAGACTAGTTGCTTACAAGGTGCAGCACTTCAACATGAAGTGGCTAAGGGTCTTGAATCTCTCTCCTGTATGGATCTCTGATGTTTCCTGTGTCAATTTACTAGTATCACTTTACACTCCTAAAGGTGAAGAGAGGCATTGTGATAGTAAGTGTTTTGTGCAAAAACATGACACAATTACTGCAGCAGTGTTTAAACCTGAATCACTTGATCTTGAATCAAATGTTCTAACAATACAATGGGAGGCGTGGCCTCCTAGTTAGTGCGCTTGACTCTGAGTCAAGTGTTCCTTTCTCAAGCCCTGGCTAGGGACGTTGTGTTGTGTTCTTTGGCAAGACACTTTACTCTCACACTGCCTCTCTCCACCCAAATGTATAACTGGGCAACAGCGATTTTGATGCTCGGGGTAACCCTGCAATAGACCAGTATCTCATAGATGGGGGAGTAGAAATACTCCTGGTTGCTTCATACTACTGAAACTGGGATAAGCGCTGGCCTGATGGGCCACTTGCCTTGTATGCAGACTTTACCTGGACAACACAATGTGTTAGGGACCATGCATTGCCCCTTAATCAAATGTCAGGCATTACCAAGACTAAACACAAGCCAATAAGACTTACAATTATTGTCATGCAGAGGCACCTGTGTTTGGGTTTAGTTAACCATTAGGCTGGTTTTCATCTCCAGTTTCAGTAGTGGCCTTGAAGTGATGAAGTGTTTTTTTTTACTCCCCCATGGATGTGAAGATAGTCCATAACAAAGTAAACCTCAGCATTAAATTCGTTGGTACCCATTGGTGTACCTAGATTTTAACAGGTGTCTTGTCTAAGAACACAGCACAGTGATCTACGCAGGAACTTGAACAGTCACCACTAAATCCAGAGGCCAGTGCACCTCCTACAAAGCTAGCAATAGACAGAGCAAATGGACAAAAACTAATCAATCATTCTCAAGTGTTTACATCCAGTTGTATCAGGGACATAACACTGTGACCAACAAGTAGTCTTTCATCTAATGCTCTCTGCTCAGGTTCACCAATACAAGCATCTTGAGACCCACCCTGGTCAAAAGCGACACATGATCTAGTTGATGATAGCTGATTCTCCCCTAACTACCATCAACTATCATGAACTATCATAAGCCTGGTAAAATAGGAAAAAGTATCATCAAGAATCATTGCAAATGAATACATGAAATATCATATATTTGAACTGCGGAGAAAGAGATGAAGACATGATTGATCATCGCAGTTATACACACAACTTCAGCAGTTACAAAATTAAAGCCTGAAAAAAAAATTCAGGCTTGAACAGGATTCAAACCCATGACCTCTGCGATACCGGTGCAGTGCTCTACTAACCAAGGTATCAAGTCAACTGGGAGCTGGTCATTTTGTGAGTTCATAATATACAGTATATTACGAACTCACAACATGACCAGCTCCCAGTTGGCTTGATAGCTCAGCTACAGTAGTAGAGCACTGCACTGGTATCGCAGAAGTCACGGGTTTGAATCCAGGCTTTAATTTTGCAACTGCTGAAGTTGTGTGTATATCTGCGATGATCAATCATGTCTTCATCAAGAATCATTGGTTGTGAATTTGAACAAGCTCAAAGTAAATGAAGAGGCACGGTGGCCTCATGGTTAGTGCACTTGACTCCAGATTGAGTAGTCCAGGTTCAAGCCCTGCCCAGGGACATTGTGTTGCGTTCTTGTGCAAAACACTTTACTCTCACAGTGCCAGATGGAAGTGCACGCTATAACTATCATCCATTTCCTGCTTGATCAGGGCTTCTTAATCTCATTGATAATTGATCAAGTTTAAACAAAGGAAATCATGAATGTGATGGTTTTTGGATATCTGGTCTTAATTAGCATAGATTTCTATGATTTTATTTCTCTGTTTTCTCCTTAGTTTTAGTTTCTTTTCAGAAGATATATCAAACACTCAAGACAGTGTTTGACCACATTTCCAAACACCTTGAAGTTCGCCAAAAATACTCCACTACATGTCATATTTTCAACTCTCTTCTCAGTGTTTGGAAATGTGGTCAAACATGGTCTCTCATGTTTGATATATTACTTAATGGTTACATTTATACTTGGTATTTATTTTGTTTTTATCAGAAGATGAAAAGCAGGAAGACTTGACAGATGCTCCAGTGACATCAATACCAGTCAGTTCAGCAATACCAACTGCATCAACTGGATTGGACACACACACAATCAGTAGCACAAAGACACTCAATTACAGGTCAGTTAACTAGACACTATGACATGAGGGTCTTGAATGATAGGTGAAGTCTGTGTAGGGCCAGTGCCTCACAGAGCCGGAGCTTATCCCAGTTTTCTGTAGCATGAAACGACTAGGAGTATTTCTACTCCCCCCCTCTGGTTGGAATGCAATCCATCTCAGGGTTACCCCCAGCATTAAGTTCGTGAGTACCCATTTATACACCTGGGTGAAGAGAGGCACTGTTAGAGTTCAGTGTCTTGCTCAAGAACGCAATGCAATGACCCCAGCCAGGGACTCAAACCCTCACAGCTCAATCTGGGGTCCAGCGTACTAACCATTGGGCCACCATACACCATACCTCCACTTGAATGATAAGGGTACATAACAATTGCACATGTTGCAATAATGATTTTGTTTCATTACACTCTACATTATAAAGGGGAGATCAGACCTTACAAAGGCATCTCTATTTGCTGCTACTGGACCATTTATGATCACCCTACCCACCCAGCCCATGGTACATTAGGCTACGACACCAGGGTGACTGACCCTACTTGTAGTCTTATCGGCAATGTCGTGAATTCTTTAATCTCCCCTTCAAGTTGATTTGTGAAGGACAGGAAATAAGGCCAAGGAAGCAATGATACGAGCCGAGGCAATGTAACAGTGACAATGCAACTGATCTGTGCTGTGACACACAGTGCTCAGCATTATCACACCAGTTAATAAGACAAGTTGAATTTGAACCTAAACTCTTCTATACAGCATGCAGGCATCCAGCCAACTGAGCTAACCTAGTCTGCCCACAGACATTTATTTTTTGTCATCGGTTATTTTTTTCCCAGGGCCACCCCTTTGCATTTGGGCTTTTTTTCAAATCCCTTGTGGTTAATACTTTGACTCATTGCGATCTTGACGTACTCACAACGAAATAGAGGGTCTGTAGAGAGACTAGGGCTAATGCAACATGGTGAGAAAATGAAATCTTTGAGGTCTGACAATGAACTATTAATTTGTTAATCCTCAATTGCTGTTTCTGTAGCCTTATTGTCTAGGTGGGCTCTATCTCCTTCACTTTGTTGGATCTCATTCCCAATTTAAACAACAACATCTACCTTAAATTTTTTTTTTTTTGCTATTTTTAATTCAGTAATAAAAAAGCCAGCAGCATTGCTGATGATGTTTGGGATGCAGCCATATCAGCAGAGGTGTCCACTGTTAACCTCAGCAAGAATACACTGAATGAAGTACCAGCCAGGTGAAACGGGTTTGCACATAATAAACACATTTGTAACATCCACGTACTGGAATGAGGGACACTTATTAAAGTAGGGAAGTTAATTGGAATAGGGGGGAACTATAACAAAAACACCTTTGGGGAGGGATGATGTGAAGATGAGTCTTAACTGTGGTCAAAGGGGAGGTTAAAGAAAACTCTTGTTTTGTCATTCGCCTGTGTGCAGACACATTCTCCTTTATCCTTTGCATCACATGGAAGAGCAAAGGACACATGAGATCTCTGTATGCAGGTTAGTCTGGTCAGTGATGATAAGTGCTCAGCACATGGAACCTCAAAACTCAGCCATAGAACAATATCCACCACATCCACAATGCTTGAAGATGTTAATATGAAAGAGGCAGCAGTGTGGCCAAGTGGTTTAGGGCGCTGGTGTTGTAATCCGGAGGTCCTGGGTTCAAGGCCTCCACCCTGCCACAAGCAGGATTTGTTTCTCGGTAGTCCCGAGTTCAAATCCTCGGTCACGCTTTGCAAATAGCCAATTGGTCTACCTCCTGCCAGTTGGGATTTTTAACTATGTTACGTTTACTTGAAATACTTGTTTCCTTTGTTTCAGTGGCATGCCTGTAAACTAGCTAAGCTTAGTGCTTGTATAGCTAAGTGCATGACCACTATAAATAAGATTTACATTTTTTGTTACATTTACATTACATAAGGAGTTAGTCCACGTATACAGCCCTTGCACTTCTGTGCTTTTAGTTGTCCAAAACTTAGATTGTATTTAACCACATAAATATATCGTTTCTCTTTCCTTTTCTTTCTAGGTTACTCTCTTTAGGAAAATCTCTTACCGACCTAAACATGTCGTTGAACAAGATTGCCAGTTTGCCTTCAGAGTTTGGCTGTTTGGTGAAACTTTCATCATTAGATTTAAGGTATTTTCTAAAACGTTAACCACAGTAGGGTTTGAAACCAGACTTTAAAGTTAGAACCACCTTTTACAGCATACTAAATGGTGACCACATGAAAGTACTGCTCAATAACTTTCGTTTGAATTGTCACACACAAGGGTTCATCTAGAGACTTTGTGACCCAACACTTGACTTTTGAAGTGATAGCTCTTATGGTTCCCAAGAATAACAGCCTCTTATTTCTAGTTACTTAGTTAATTGTTGATAAGAACTAAGGGAATCACTAGGAGTTAGAGTTTAGAACTAACATTGAAAAAACTGTTTAGCATTAAATAAAGAGAATTAGATTTGAATCTTGCAATCACAGAAAGCGAACTTATTGATACATGTAGCTAACCGCGCCGCTTTGTGCTGCTTCTTTGCAGCATCAACCAGCTGAATGATTTGCCTGCAAGCTTCTCCAAGCTGACCAGTCTCAGAGAAATAAATATCTCCAATAACCGGTAAGTTTATGTCACTCTTCCGCAAACAAAGCAATAGCACTTGTAGTGTTATGTATTAAAGGTAAAGTCTGCGTCGGGCCAAGTGGTTCACACTGCCGGAGC
>Ga0126338_10001586_pt1 | contig 14890 bp, 6 predicted proteins | sample OrbCmetagenome_2_FD_92529 | JGI IMG/M metagenome (GOLD analysis project Ga0126338, IMG submission 92529) | Coral microbial communities from Petempiche,Puerto Morelos, Mexico - Orbicella C C metagenome | ecosystem: Host-associated > Invertebrates > Cnidaria > Coral | place: Petempiche,Puerto...
AATCTGAGATTGTTAACATGAATACTAATAATCATATCCTTGTGTCTTTGTTTTGTTTTGATTACAAGAGAACAATACGCAGCTCCAACTGTTGCGACTGAAACAAGTTTTGGTAAATTCAGTTCAATTTTCTTAGTGGAACGCCGAGTTCTATCGGGACTACTGATTGGTTGTGGCTGAAATGACTGCTAGTGAACATTGATCGACTAATTCAATCGAAAACGATTGTAAGCGGAAACTTTTTGTTTCAGCCGACTTTGATGCCGGCAGTCCGACCAACCAACTTAAAACCGGATTTGGCTGATCGAACGCGGAAAAACCCAACCAACCTTAGTTGTTTACCAGTATACTTATGCAAATAACCAACCTTAATTGTTTACCAGTATACTTATGCAAATGATGCAATCTGATTGGCTGAGCTATCGTATACTACCAGCCATTAATGTGCAGACCCTGTGCAGTGGCCAGGGGTCGTTCATAGACAAAGTTTTCTCATTTTTCTGGATAGTTCATTTCCCAAGCTATAGAACACTTGAGGAAGGAAACTGACCGTTATGCGACTTTAATACTTAACCCTTTGACTACCAAATTTTCACAAGAAAGCCGTTTTTTGCCGTTAAATCATGACGCTAAATGGGCCTTAGTCTTGCCACAGGCGGTCCAGACGTTGAATACGATTAATACGTGACATTAGGCCGTTGGCGATTGCGTTGCAATTTTAGCCCTTACGAAATTGTATACGTGTATGCCTAGGGTTTATATATAAGCGGTAGTTTACGGTATTCGGGAGTTTTGAGAGCACGGGGGAAGCTAGGGTTGCCTTGACTGCACCAAATTCAAAACCACTCTAGCACTTCACCGCGGACCTCTTTAGAGCTGTATCGAAGTAGGAGAGAATTACTTGTGCCGAGGTAGATGTCTTTTTACTCTGACGTTTCAGTACATTGCACCTTCGAATTCTATCGCTCTTTGAAGCCTTTTTTGTTTAATTTTTTATTTTTATTATTTTTTTTTTAACCCAGGCATGGTACGATGGTGGTTTCACTGACAACCAACCACTTCCCCCCACGGGATTTACGATAAGAGTGTCGCCGTTCAGCGGGAATAGCGAGATCTGCCCGCGGGATGAATCCCGCGTCTTTTCGGAAATGAACTGGAGGAACATGCATGTGTACGTCAACAGAGAAAACATGCGAAGGGCAAGAAACATCTTGTATCCACCAAGAAAACGACTATTGACTCAACTTTATGGGAATGGCTATAACGATGCGCTGCAATATATCAAGGAAAGTCTACTGGCCTAGCAATACTAGATTTTTGTGGGGACTTTTTTAATACAATTGTGTGTTTTTTGGTACTGGTTTGTAGTGAGATTTGTAGTCCAGCATTGGGAGATTTAAGATTTGTGTAGGAGTACGTGACACACCCATCTCATTCCATAAGCTACCCTCTCTACCCAAAACGAACATAAGACCGTGACGAGGGCTCTGGAAACGTCACTGGTTTGAAATTCGAAAATCGTACTCGTCATCAATCTCGTGCTCATAGTCGTGCCAATCTTAAAAGTCCTTTCTTCCGTGTTGAGTGTGAACAATTTGCCTACTAATGCCTGCACATCTAAATTGACTACGGGAAAGCTGTGGTTGTAAATCGCCAGTTTAAGGCCAACAAGGGCAGCTTTATCTGGTAAGACATGTTTCGATGTGGTTTACATCGTCATCAGTTACTGGAAATGGCTCGAATGGGTACAGCCAAAGCCAAGAGATTATGATATATCGAGAAAAGTCGATTGATGGAGAATGACTAAATTTTTTGTGTGTGCGTGGGCGTGTACGTGTTTGTTACTGTTTTTAGGATAGAAGGATAGAACTATTTAATAGCTAACCGCAACCAATCAGATAAAATGTAAACATGTTCTAGTTAGACAAGGAAGTTGATGAACCCAAGTTGTTTAGATATCGCTAAAATGACCGTGCAAAATAGGAAATGAAATTAAAATGTGTCACAGAATGAACGTTTTTCTGGCTGAAGTAATTCTAAGCTAGGTTGAAGCAACCTAGTGTGTTAAAGTGCAACATTATTGGAATGTCCGCATAAGAATGGTAACTTTTGCTTTGGTCTTAAGACACTTAAACGAAAAGCGCTCTAAACATGTAAGGGTTGGTCGTGACTGAGGAAAATTGCGACACACTACGAACAGCAAAACTGAAAAGACAGGCTAATTTTATCAAGATGCGCCGCGCGTACACAAACACGGTTCTCTTTATATCGTGACCAAGGGCGTTAGGAATATTAAACCCCGTTCAAGGAAAAGTCTCGAAAATGGATACCCCGCTCTAGATCAGGAGTCCCAAAATCACGACCCCGTTGGGCGGGTAAAATAGGTACTGTGGGGGAGTACCCCGGGATCTCGTACAGGGGAATCACATGATTATCGTGAGTTCATCGTTTTCGGAAAGCTCCGTTTTCAAAATGTTTTCCTTCAACACGAAAACGCAAAGCCGGCGTTTTCAAATTTCTCCTGTTTGAAGAGCGTTTTCGAAAAGCCCCGTTTTCGTGACGGTTAGTGTGGAGGGTAGGCCTAACCGTAGAAATAAAGCTGCGTTTTCAAATTTCTCCGGCGTAATGTGAACGGGGCCTTAGGCATGATTCAGCAATAACAAGAAGCGCTGCTGTTGTTATTTTCCAAGTAATAGACTGGATTTCTTCGGTTATTTTATGCCACATATACAGTTTTGTGTATTTTCCAAGATATGTAACTGTTTTTATCATGGAAACTGTCTACTTCTTCTTGTTGCTTTTTTCTGTTTTTGTTTTTTTGTTTTTGTTTTTGTTTTTTTTTTTCCTTTTAGGATAAGTTCTTCAATGAGTCACACGAGATTCTAATCAATAAATGTTATGGACTAATATACTGGGTCAATAATGAAGCATATGTACTTGAAGTTTGCACGAGTGACAGCTTTACCTTGGGAATTCACACGTGTTTATGAAGAATAGTCCATTTAGGAAAAGATTACTTCCTTTCGTTTGTATTTTTCGGAAATGAAAATGTCATCTCGCTTCCTCAGGTCGATTACAGTTTCCGATCGATATGGCGCACTTTAGCTAAAAAGCACCAGATAACAGAAAAGATTACAAGCGATTTTCTGTGATTTGTGTCAAGTTTTCTTTTCGGGGTTCGGTAGTGACGATCAATGACTGCATGCTGCGAGAGACAGAACCTTCTGTTGTGCTCACAGTTCGTTGTATAAAATCTAAATGAAAATGGCTGCACTTACCAGCCACCAAAAGTGAAGATAAACTGTGGTTTGATTGATTTTTCGTCCCTGCTCAGTTTGTTTATTTGCTAATAATGCCCCTTTTCCATTTGGCTTAGTTTTTCCCATTTTCTTATTTGACGAAAAAATGCAAACAAATCGTCAAGTATTGATTTTTCATTTTAACTTATCCTCATCATCACATCTAAATGGGTGACCACTTGTCAATAATACGTGCCAGTAATTTCTGGTTTAATTTTCGTTGCCTTTTAATATGAAATTACTGTTTTTATAAGCTAACTTATGACGAGATTTTAATTAAATGAAATTCTTTTTGATGGATCAGAAATGTTTCCAGCTGCCTTTTGAAACACCCCATGCAAATTAAATACTCACTTTTTGAATTTGCGATTTGTTTGGCAAATCAAATAGTCAAATACAAAAATAGTTTGCCAATAGATTATGTTTATTCGGTGGCAAAACATGTCAACCAGCAAGTGCCTTCCATCGACCCAGCGTCCTTCCTTCTCAATGGTACGGACCCCGGTACGTAATTCGAACTCGTATTTCGAAATCCACGTTACATCGAACTCAAAACCATTTTCCTTAGATTTGTTCTTCAGTCACTTACTATCGGCTACTTCCAACTCCCGCTATTTCGAATTATTTTTCGATTCCCTGCGATTCGAAATAGCGGGATTCAACTGTATTTGCTTTTTGTAAGCGCCGCGAGAAAATATTATGAATTGGGTACTAATTTCTTTGAATACAATTCCCCGCCTTCTAGTTAGGAAGATGCTTTCAGTGAACGCCAGTGAAAAATAATTCGAACACAGTTTGCTTGCCCAAATTTAGCCCAGGAAATTTACTTATCTTAAGAGCTGGGGTTAATTAACCGCTTCGCCCCAACTGTTAATTAGTCAAGTTTCGTTAATTACCCTTCACTACCTTTTTTTCCCGGTTTTGTTTTTCTAGAAAATATGAAAATGCTGGAATTATTGATAAGTGGCTTAGAAGCAAAGTAAGCTATCTCAAAATTCATAACTGGAAATATTGTTTTTATTTCGCTAAAAGTAAGTAAATAAAAATAGACCTCCAACCAAAAATGTTCAATAAATCATGATCAATACCTTTTTTGATAATAATCTGGTTCTGAAATAGAGTTTGGAAGTATTGTCTGTTGACCAGTTTTGGAGCTTGACTGACTTCGTCTCGTATCCCTTAAAAGAGCTTACAAAATTTTATAGTAACCTATCTTTGTAAACGTCCCTCCGGAACAAACATTTTTTTATCATAATAGAATGTGAGCGTGTCTTAGTACGAGTTGTAACGGACGGCTTGCCGAGTCTAACAGTTGGTCAGTAATACATGTCAGCTTTTCATTAAGGTTATTTTAAAAGTTATATGATAAAATATTGATTGTAATCGCTTTTTTCCACATTAATACTTTCACCTGCTGCGTAAGTAGGGCAAAACATTAAAAGGCAATAGATAACCAATATCACTATCTCGATAATTATTTAGGGTGAAATATAATTTCAAATATTATCGTGGCATTATGTTTTAACTGATATCTCGAACGTTAAGGATCAAAAGAGAATTGTGAGGAAAACCAGAGTAAGTTGCACAATATTAATTCAATGTCAGGGAAATGCACAAGATCATTTGGCTTGAGGTTATTGAATTATTTATAAACGTCAACTATCACAAATACATCATTGAACAGCTTGCTTTCCATTAAAGGGAACAAATAACACTTTTCTGCTGTGCCAAATGACCAATTGCCACGAAAGTTCACCCATCAATTGCCACTTCGTTTTCTGATACTGTTGGCCTCAGCTGAGACGCAAAACGTCGCTTTGGACGTCGCATCATCGTCTTTTCACGTTGATAAAGTGAAACAATGAATACAACACTTCAAGAAAACGATTCCAGCTTAGACAATTGTCTGGAGTGCGAGCTGCAAGATTGTCCGGTTGGATTAAGTCAAACATCACAGGTTATTTTCACTTCGATATGTCTCATATCAGGCATTTTTGCAATTGGGGGAAACTTTGCGCTTCTGATAGCCTTTTACCGTACCTCAGCGTTGAGCACGAGGGTTAATGCTTATTTCATTGCTTCGCTCGCTTTTGCCGACTTCATGATCGGGTTGACAATGACGCCATTGTACATCTGTTACGCAGTAGCTTATGACACATTGTGGCTCATCAAGCTGGAAGGATACCTCTGGATTGTGACAGTAACAGCGACAACTTACAGCTTAAGCGCCGTGAGTTTTGATAGGTTTGTAGCGGTCGTGTACCCCCTGCGTTACCACGGAGTCATGACGGAGAAACGATGCCGTGCTGTTATCGTTTTTATTTGGTTTGGATCCGTTATCTTTGGCTCGCCCAGGCTCGTTCTTGATGACTTTGTAAAGCTAGAAAAACTATGGATCACCTGTTCTGTTGCCACGGTGGCAATTCCTCTCACGATCATGTCTTGCTGTTATGGCAAAATTTTCTCAGTTGTTCGGAAACAGAGTCGTGCAGTTACCGATTCACATTTATCAAGAACAAGCGTCGGCAACAAAAAGGCTGCTGTGACCATCGGGATTATAGTCAGCTTGTTTATTGCAACCTTTCTCCCAAGCGTTGTTGTATACTTTATGCTTTTATTCGAAAATGATCTCTGTAAGGAACTCATACTAAATGATGTGTGGTTGTGGGTTGCCCTTGTATCGTTTACCCATTCTGCATTTAACCCTTGGGTTTATGGACTCAGGTATAGAGAATTAAGACATGCCTTAAAACAGATTTTTCTTAAAGGCAATGCTTAGTGTTCGTTTTCTCTTCAGATGCAACTGTGATAAAGTTGAACCTTTCCTCACGGACACTTGCGTAGTAATACAGACAATTCCATAATACAGGCAGTTCTCTTGCTCTCAGAGAAACCAACTTAACCAGCACTGCATAAACCTGACACCTGTAATACAGACGCTCAGCTCTGCCACACGTACTGGTGTCACTCCTTTTAAAGATCATGTTTTAGACTATACCTCTGTACAAAGCGTCTGAATTTGATTTCTTGTCTCTATGTTTTCTTAGCCGTTTGAACTCTAAGCTAACAGACCTAAATAAAGAGTTATAATAAACATGTTTCTGTTTACGTTTAGAACTATACACCGAAGTATTATTCAGATCTCTACTGAATTTCTAATTTATTTTATTCAGATTTCTTTTGTGTACATAACTGAATTTTGGGCGCTAAGAGCACACATATAAATATATGATTAGGCATATCTTATACTATAGATATTTAATTGTATTGTTTTTTGTGACAATGCAATTTATTTTATTATTTATTTATGTTTTTCAATTTCATACACGTTCGTATTTTGATCAACCTTACCTAGCTCCTAGGCGGAATGTGTTTCGATTGTTTCATTATGTTTTTAACTAGTGTAGACAGCAGTTTTTGACATTTTTTTTTTCGGTTATTTTCCCACACAGATGAGCGATTGCCTTCATTTTCTCTTCATTTTCTAATTTTCAAAGACCGTGCTGGTCAACCGCAGCCATTTTTGATGTCATCGAAATTATTGATATTGCATGGTGAAGGAAAATCATATTGCCTTACTGTAAGTTGTGCTCCTGAAAGTATGTTTAATTATCCTTAGTAGTTTCACAAGGATTATACTTCAGAATCGTCGCCTCATATAACAATGTGTAAGTGGTTACGTACACATTGTTATGTTCGTCTCCTTTATGTTCGTATGGTTTATCAGCTTTATGGGTCTCATAAGTTAAATATATACATATATAGTAAATCAATAGTAGAAATGAAAAGATGATCCATCTTGTACTGCAGGCCGCAAGCGGCTCTGGCAAAATCTGAGATGTTCTTAGTTTCGACATGTTCCCAATAAAATATAACAGTCAAACTCTCTCATGTAAACAAAAACAAAGGTGTGGCTGACTAGGGCCCCTTAATATGTTCTGCCTCCGTTAGTAGAATCACTTAAACCGCAATCAATTAGCCTAGGGGGGCAATTCAAGGCAGACACAAAATGTAAGTTATACTTTGGCCGTGTCTTCCTCTTCTCTTTAGAAACGAGCTGGCTTATGCGATGAGTTAGAACAGTCTCTCTGTTAAGTAGTCCGCGTTCAAATATTGGCTGTGGTCATTGTATTCAATTTTTGGGCAGGAAATGTTCTCGTCATATTGCGTCCTTTTCTATTCCTAATACGAGTGCCGGCGTGCAAGACTCATTAACAATCAGCGACCAGGTTGCTTGCATTAAAAAGATCGATTTGCCTCTGGGCTTTAATCTAATTTGTGTTTTGTTCCCCCCAGAGGAAGATGATGAATGGTTATCCGTAAAAGTAGTAAAACGTGCTTTCAAATGAAAGCAACAAACAATCGATTTGACATATAAGGTTTTTCTTTAAATTTCTGGTTTTCACTATTATGAATATGAGAGAGAGCCTGGTACAATTTCAGCCTGATAATAATTCTTAGACTGAGGTTAGAACTAGTCAAGAATTGCAAATGGTAAACACATTTTCCATTCGGATATTTCGGTTGGAAATTTTGGACTACCTTTCAAGATGTTCCGTTTATTTCGGAAATTCTCCGGTCGATCGACCAAAAATTGACCATCTTGCGGTTTAAATTCTGACCGAAATTTCCCGAATTTCTTAGGCTAATGGTAAAAAACGGCTGTGACTAATGCAACATGTAACAACGGGCCCTTGATAATATGGACCGACTGCTTTTAAACGTATCATGCCCAAATCGAAAACTAAGTGTTGATTGTTTTAACTTGGCGCGCATCAAAATAAAAATTCCATTTACTAAAGCTGAGAAATCTTCCTGACAGTTTTTGTTTGTTAATCAAGAACAAGGATCATACGTAGAGGAGATTCAGGAAATGATGAACCTTAAAACACATTTTTCATCGAGGAGCCCGATCGAGTTGATACGAAATTTATTACAGGGAAGATATCATTCACAATACTGTATGATGATGGTGTAAATACATCTTTTGATTTCTCACTGCAAAATCAATATTATTTATTTTAGAGCGGACATATGGTTTTTCACAATGTCGATCTGCCTAATGCACCTATATACAGTAGCTCGGTCCGCTACACAATTAACGTAAGGGCCCATCCACATTAAGCTGGCAAAATGTGTTAGGCTGTACTAAAAATTACGCTAAATCTTGCTTGCACAAGAATTTAATTTTGGTCAAAGCGAACCGTAAAAATCGACAACCTGTTTACTTACCGCAAAATGTCAATCACATACGAAATTAAAAACCTGCTGTTCCCTGTGAAGCACCTTAATCGATGTTTTACTTGAAGTTTTTTGATCGATCTACCACACTTAGTTAAAAAACTGCCTGCTTAGGAGCAGAACGACGGCGCTTAAGCTTTTGAAGTTTGGGAGGGGTAAACGAATTTGGTAGGACTGAAAATTACCGTCCTTTCTTGAAACGTGAAATTATATTGACAGATATTTTTGCAAAATAATAATGATAATAATAAAAACTCGCCTAGTGTAGATGGGCCCCTAAGATACACCTTGATATCACCGAAAGACACTGGGCCATAATCTTTTATATGAAGCTTATAGTTAAGTTTAGTTGGATTTTCATGTGAGGAGTCTTTGAAAGACTCATTTATTTAACGTGCCTGAGATTTCGTCGGCCTGGCATTGATGCCATCTTCATTTTAGTTGCCGGTGATAACATAACCGTTCAGGCCATGACATCTTTTAATCGATGACAGCAATCTTCTCAAGAGCTCTATCACTAGGAAGATCACACTAAAAGTAATCAATTTTACGCTACAAGTTTACGTTTCAGCTTAAACATCTCTTTTTTTTAACGGCGTTAAGATCGACAAAGTTCTCAAGTTTTAAATAGATCATCTTACCACTTTTTTTTTAATCGGGAATCTCTCATAATGAGAGCACATATGGAATTTTGTTGTTGATAATGTAAAAAACTCACGGCAGTACCTGAATTAGTTTAACCTGTTTGTTGATGTTGTCCGGGTATCATATTACAGTTTTTCCAAAAAGGGCCATAAAATCTTTTCTTAATTCCCGATAGCGGAACCCGTATACCCATGGATTGAACGAAGAATGGCAGAAAGACACAAGAGCTGCCCATAGCCATACATCATTAAGTTGATATTCTTTGCAAAGGTTATCCTCAAATAAAAGCATGAAATATACCACCGCACTTGGAATAAATGTTACAACGAAAAGGCAAACTATAATGCCAATTGTCACGGCAGCCTTTTTGTTCCCCAAGGTGTCTCTTGAGGCGTTGGGGTTCTTCCATTTGCCACTTTGTTTCCTGACTATGGCGAAAATTCTCCCGTAGCTTAAAGACATGACAAGTAAGGGGATCCCAACTGTGGCAACAGAACAAGCGATCCACAGTTTTTCTAGTTTCACGAAGTCGTTAAGAACCAGTCTTGGTAATCCAAAAATGACAGATCCCAACCAAATTAGTAGAACAACAACACGGCACCGCTTCTTGGTCATAATCTGGTGATAGCGCAAAGGATATAAGACTGAAATCAGTCGGTCTAGACTCACAGCGCTTAAACTGTGAGTGGTGGCAGTGACTGTAACGATCCAAAGAAAACCTTCCAGCTTGACGAGCCATAATGCATATGGGTCATGAATTGTCGCGTAACAGATATACAATGGAGTCATTGTTAATCCTATAACCATGTCGGCGACTGTTAACGACAGCATAAAATAGATATTTACCCGTTTGCGAATCGTTTCACTGTGAGAAAAAGCGATCAGAAGAGCCAAATTTCCTCCGGTCGCCAAAAAGCCACAGATCGAGCAAAGAAAAATAAAGAAAACCGTAGACATGTTGCTAAAGCCATGAGTGCAATTCGCCGGCGCACAATCTTCACACACATCGAATTCAGCCATGATTCGTTCGATCAAATGTTTCCTGACAGGAAAACCTGTTTGTGGCCACAAAAAATTCTGCACTTCTTTTCACACCTTGGGTTCAAGTACTCTAGAAGCTGAAAAGCAAAGTTCCTCGCCCCCGTTGTGATATTTACATAATAAAAGAGATCTCAAACTTTTAGCGTCTAAACATTACCATTTCAAATACAGGTGAAGTCATTTGGGTTGCAGCTGATAACACAAATCGTTTGAATCTCGTTACTTTATTTTAGCTGAAAGTCGGTTTTCAAGAAAATGGAAGCTTTCAATAGGAAGTTATTTTTGTGCGGGTGTAGTACACTAAATCTTCCATGCTAAGTCATTCTCCATACAATGTTTTTGGGTTGTTGATAAAATAGCCTGCGAGAAGGCGGATTTCTCATGTCCTTTCCCGTAAAGAATAAAACAAAGCAATAAAAGAGAAGACAAAACAAAGCGAATTGGCATAAAATAGATTAAACTAAAGCAAACTTCAATGAAGTTGTCCGTGATGTGTTTGCGTTTGACCGCCTGTCTCTAAAACTAAAAAGCAAATATGTGACACCGCACAGTTAGCCCTTTAGTTAACAAATAAAGAAGCCTCGACTGTGCTCTGTTCTGTTGTAAAGCACGCAGGAAGCGGTAGAGCGCGAAAGAAGTGTAGGGGAAAACACGAGACGTAGTCGGGTGTTTTTCCCTACTTCTTGAATGCTCTACCGCTTCCTAAGTGCTTTACAACAGAACAGAGCACAGTCGAGGCTTCTTTATTTGTCTTATGATAGAGAATTCGATAATTTCCCCTCGGATTCGGCTGAATTTTCAAACCAAACTTTATTTTCCAAACGAGCAAAAGTGGCGTCAGCGGTGCACTGTTCTCTGATAAAGCACGCTAAAACAATCCAATTACAATCCTTGTTAGAATTGTTCAAATAATTTGATTGGTTAACGAAACGACAGCTGTCAATCACAAACTGGACTTCATCTAAGCTTTCAGTTTCGAGAAGTTTGAGCGGCTTTCGAGAGAAGAACGATGCCTTCAAAGTTCGCTTTTAAGTTAATTTTTAAATACGGATCTAAAGGTAGGTAAAGGTTTATAGTCCCGAGAGGAATCCGGCCGTATTGTGGCCCATGAAAACGTGCACTTTTCCAGTGGAAATTACGAAACGCGGAGCTCAAAGCTTGCGGATGAAAATGCGAAATGCCGAGTTGAATTTGAAAGGAGCTTCAGTTATTTACAGCTTGTAGCCGCATGCAGCAAGATTGCCCGAACTAGCATAAAAGTTAGAAAGACTAAAACGGCTCCCACTGGTTCTACTCCGAGCACAGAAGAGAATATCAGAGCAAGCTTTGCACTGACCACTCGTTGGTTCACTTCGCTGAGATGACCGGAGAACGAGCGTTAAGTACTACACTGCATGTAAGTGTCATTTGAGCAATTGAGCATTTTTACAAAAATAAAGCTTCTCATCATAAACAGAGACAGTTCAATTATTGTTTTCTGTCGTTGTTTTACTTCTTAAGTGTAATTTCTGCCTTCGTAACAAATATGGTCTTTTATCGAAGCACTGTTTAGGTTGAGAATTTGTTTATTTCGGTACGTGTTTTGTTGGCGGGAATCTAGCAAAACTTGTTATTTTAGTACAGTTTTAACACTACTGTTGCTAACAATGGTCTCTGTGAGCCATATTTACTACAGACAAATAGCTCGTTTCCATTGCGTTTGTCTGAGTCACAGGGAATGTTTCATTTAGATCAAATTTGTCAAAATGCCGAAGCAAAAATTTGAAAGCCAACTTACCGTTATCAACCCGTGCTCTTTTCTCTGATAAAGCACGCTGTCTCAGCCAATCAAAGCGCGCGTTATATGGAAACTTTATTATAAATTAGTTTTTTTTTTTAGTTTAGTGTTGGTTCCGAGCAGCATGTCGTTAAAAGGACTTTGCCAGGGTCCTATTTTACCCTTAGAGTTACAAGTTTATTTTATTTAGTTAATCATTGATTTGATTTTATTGGATTTTTCTTGAAGAAAAAGCGCTCATTCGGTAAAAAGTTGATCGTCACAAAAAACACCTACGATTCAAAACAAATTATATTTACTCCCTGTTGGCAAGAGCGCCATAGCATCGTAGCTTTCAATCTAAACCTCACTTAATGAAATTATTCTTCTGTGTGATAAAACAGAAACAAAAAAGTTAGCATTTCGCTTCTCTCACAATATTCCGATTCTTTCTCGAAAAGGCTGGGAATTTTCTTAAATTAGCTAGAGAAAGATATATCCAAGTAAGCCAAAGGAACCACGTGTTTTTGTGATAAACTGCTTCTCAGCTTCTACAGCACTGAATTAAAATGCGGCACTTGGGATATATTTCAGATTCTGGAGACAAACGGAAATACCAATCATAACAAGCTTCGATGTCGCGTGGAAACTGTCGTAAGTGTGTCTTCGTAATTTAATGTATATTCAGAGAAGCTCAGGGAGTATGTGAGAACACCATAATTTCACATTTTCACACCAGCCTTTCTAGCTAGACAGAAGAAAAAGACTCAAAATGCTGTTGAAGAAAGTGAAGAGCTATGATTATCGCTGAAAATCGACGCAATCCTTGATGTAATATATCAAACACGAAAGACTGTGTTTGACCACATTTCCAAACACCGAGAAAAGAGTTGAAAATTCGAAGCATAGCGGAGTATTTTTGACAAACTTCGAGGTGTTTGGAAATGTGGTCAAACACAGTCTTTCGTGTTTAATATATCTTCTCAATCGAAACTAGGACTAACGAGGAAAAAGGAAGAAATAGGATGGCAAAAATCTATGATAATTAAGATCAGATATCCAAACACTGTCACAGTCATGATTTCCTTTGCTTAAAATTGATGAATTATAAATGAGTTGGAGGACTTTTGATAATCCCTCCGTTACTGTTTTGTTCATGATTTCTCTGCACTTTGTTCGCACACCTGAAACTTCATCATGTTTTCAGTTCTATGAAGAAAATTTGTGATAGTGCACTGGATTTTGCCTAAATAGTTTAACAGCTTTTTGTTTCTTTGCAGTGGATTGTCATTTGTGACGTGTTGGCATCTAGATTTCGCGCAGGAGTACGTGTAGACTGGTTTCATGTCTCCTGCATTTAAGCGAAACTGAAATGATCCCACTTCTCTCGAACGACTCCTGGACTGAAAATGCTTAAAATTTTATCTCGTTACACCCAAACTTGATTTGTCTTTAAATTCCTCCCAATGACTGTCATAAGTTTGCTCTAGCTTCAGCTATGAGAATTTGATGCTTCATAAAGACTACTTTAATATTTCCCACTACTTCAGTATCACTTTTTATCCTCATCGCCTGCCTTTTTCTAGTTATATTGACAAGAAAAATGAGTAGAATTGAAACGTTACATGATTATTGATTGAGGCATAATCGCATAACGGTTACTGAATTGGACTCCGTCTTAAATCTAATGTTTGTGTTGTGTATTCGAGACAGAATGGCCTTAGGTGTCCTGCGGGCACGATGAGGGATGAGATGAGATTCGAGACAGACCCTTCTTTTTTTTTTTTCTCGCAGTTTTGTCGATTTGTGTTTTCAACTTAACAGTTACCACGATGGCATACTAATGGCTAGTGCCTTACCCGGCTTTGTTTAAAAGGAAATACTCTTTGTAGCCATGATAACATGATCACTGTAAAGGCTACTTTGGCCGTGGATGATGAATCGTATAATCGCATCGCTGGTAGAGTATTAGAGCTACAATATGTAGATTTAGCTAAGCCTTCAAGCGGAGCTCCTGGGCCGGGTTGTTCAAAAGTCCGATTAATCTAACCCAGGTTAAGCAAGAAATTTGATTTGAGTTTTGTAACTTTGTGGTGAGGTTTTCTGTTTATATTGTTTGGTCTTCTCTTTTAAATTTGAATATCTTCAAACTACACAAAATATAAGCATTGAAAAACATTTTTATAAAAGAAAAAGTTACACTTCAGTTAACTTTTAATCTTGGGTTAACGTTAACCGGCTTAACCTCGCTTGAGCCCACGATCCAATCGAAACCCAGTACTTGATCAGCGGTCAACTTAAAAAACTCGTGACCTCGATGGGCTCTAAACTTGAGCCCGCAATATGGTCACGTGATACTGCTCAGCAGATACCTTGATGATGTATGCTGTAAACCAAGGCTGCATGAGCACCGAAGCTCCGCTAACAATGTAACTGGAAGGATTTACCGTACGCACAACAGTATTTCCCTGATGTCCACAACCGAGAATGATACCTTGGCCCAAAAATCGATAAAATCGGTAAACCTGGCCGGAAATGCTTGTTTATAGGCTAAAGAAGTGTTGTTAATTAGGCTCAAAAGTTGATATGCATAGCGTCCAATTTCAAAAGAACAAATAACCATGGTATACAAAAACAACAGATGATGGCAAGGCAAAGTAATATAACAGCTGATTGAATTAGATTGAATCAGCGGGGAGTGACATCTGCACGTGTTCCAAAAATAGCTATGGTAAATAAGAATGAAGGATGACAATAATGAACATAATTTGGCGCAGATAAGAGAAGCCTAAAAAATAGAGCTGTAACCAGAATAATACATATTTAAAAGAAGTAAAAACGTTCTCTGGTTGAAAAGATTAAAAACATAAGTTTTGGCCGTCAGCCTGTGCGCGAAAGGAAATATACA
>Ga0126338_10001587_pt1:0-2500 | contig 14881 bp, 13 predicted proteins | sample OrbCmetagenome_2_FD_92529 | JGI IMG/M metagenome (GOLD analysis project Ga0126338, IMG submission 92529) | Coral microbial communities from Petempiche,Puerto Morelos, Mexico - Orbicella C C metagenome | ecosystem: Host-associated > Invertebrates > Cnidaria > Coral | place...
CCACTTTCTTTTGCTGACCCGCCCACAACATTTATTCGCTACACTTCTTTCCCTTTTCTTTAGTCTGGATTCGAATCTTGTATCACCTATGTTACAGAGCATTTAGTGAATGTGTTCCAAGACTTGTCTTGCGCAAGTCGAACTCTATCAAGAGCTTCAAAAGGGGCCCTAAAACATACCTTTTAAACTATTCGTGGAGACTGAGCTACTCATTGTTTTTGTAGACATTGTTAACATTTTCGACCTGTATTAAGTTTTTAAACCTTGTTTCTTTTTGATATAGATTTTATTACTGACTGTATAGTTTTATTCGTTGTAAAGCACTATGAACGTAGAAATGGCGCTATATAAATAAAGTTATTACTATTATTATTATTATTATTATTATTATTATTATTATCGCTGCACTTCGTTTACACGAAGGAATGTGGGCGGGTCAGCAAAACAAAGTGGGAGTGGTCGCTATTCACAAATTCGAGCCCATGGCTGCGCCACGGTTCACTGGTTTTCGTAGTAAACCCAGCGGGTGTACCCGTGTGGTTCGTGGTTAATAACCAGGGTAGCGTCCAGTTTTACAGCCGTGTTCTGAAACGGGCGAAGGTGGTTGCAGAAAAACACGCCGTATTTATGTCCTGTTTCTTTCTCCAGTCGAGCAAAAACAAATCTGACAAAAATCATATCTCTATTTAATAGGTACGTGGTGCTGTGTAAAATAGAGATGCGGTGGGATAAGTTATGGCTCCTGTTGAGTTTAGTATTGGTTGTCATGGCTGTTGGCGCCATTGGAAGGACTAAGAAAAATCATCGACACTTACTGATAAGAAAGCTTGCCACCGGCGGCAAAAGATCGGGTAAGTGATAGAAAATGTCTTGATACCATGTTAATTGGTCTTAATTGAACAAAACAAAACGAACAAATTATTACATACGTTGCACAGTCAGTCAGTAGGTCAGTCAGCCAGTCAGTCAGTCAAACAGACAGACAGACTGACAGTGAGTCAGCTAGTCAGTCAGTGAGTCAGTCAGCCAGTCACTCAGAGGGACTTGGAAAATTTGTGGCACCAGTATCCTAATATTTAAAGGTGCTTTACAATGTCTGATTATATAAAGGTACATGTATTTTATTTCTCCAAATGAGGTACAATGATCTTTTTTTTATTTGCAGGTGGTTTGCCCTGGTGGACCAGCCGTCGCATGAAAGCTCTTAGAAAAGCACAGGCTGGTCGTCGTTCTCCATATCCATACACGAACCCGTATCCAGCATACGCTCCGTCCCCTTCCCCAGCATCGCCGTCTTTTTACCCCTCGGCCTATCCTTCTCCGTCTTACGGCTTATCGCAGTACTCTGATTATCCGTCTTCTTTGTATTCTTCGTACTCCTCGCCGCCCTCGTACCCAGCCTCTCCATCTTACTACTCGGCTCCTTACCCCGGGTCGGCACCATACCCCTCATCATACCCTTCAAACATACAAACCCAGCAATTGTCTTATTCACCCTCCTCTTCCTCAAGTTCTTACACCAGTGATCAGTACCAACAGATGTCATATCCATACCAAGTCACATCAAATGAAGCTGGATCCATGGCCAATTCAGCAGCGTCATTGATGGTCCCGGGATCTGCCTTAAAACCAAGCTATGACGCCAAAAAGCCGAAACCTAAACCTACTCCTCCGGACAGAACAGAAAAGTTCGAGATCAAAGGAAGATGTAAGCATTTTGACTAATTATAGTATAACGTTTACTTTTGTCCATTTAATTTGAAATGTTACTTTCCACTGTTTGAGTGATATACCTGTAAATGAGCTGTAACGCCTGTAAATTTGTTGCAGTTTAGATGAGTATTGTAATCCTGCAATTTACCTTTTTATGACGCAGTTTTTAAAAGCATCGGTTGCTGGGCAGATTCTCCTAAAAACCGTGCTATGGAGAGTCTGGAGGGCAGGCATTCCCATCTCAAACAACATGACTACAGGATAAGAATTAACGCTCTGATGAAATGCGCCGAGGCAGCAGATGAACAAGACTTGAAGTTGTTTGCACTGCAGAACGGTGGACAGTGTTTTGGAGGAAAAAATGACGAGAACACTTATCGGAAGCATGGGCCGAGCGCGGAATGTCAAGGTAACAACTTTGTGATCCTATGACCGTCACGTTACGAGTAACATGGGACATTATTTAAAGGCGCTAAGTCACGGTTTACGCATCTCGAAAAGTTTAGCTCAAATTTTTCAAGTTCGTTGTTTGTAATCCGTGTCAATCTTCTCCATCTTTAACCATACTTGTTCCTTTATGGCTTATATTATCTCTTTGGAGTTTTTATCTCAATAAACTACTATTTTCAGGTTTCCTTCAATCATTTCCTTCAATTCAGGTAATTCTGTACGCAACAAAAATAACTCAAACTACCGTGGCTGAGCTCAGTTAAATAAATGTCATCAGAGTCAGCCCAGAACGATGATCATGATACCTGGACAATGACTTCAATGCGATAAACTTACT
>Ga0126338_10001587_pt1:7500-14881 | contig 14881 bp, 13 predicted proteins | sample OrbCmetagenome_2_FD_92529 | JGI IMG/M metagenome (GOLD analysis project Ga0126338, IMG submission 92529) | Coral microbial communities from Petempiche,Puerto Morelos, Mexico - Orbicella C C metagenome | ecosystem: Host-associated > Invertebrates > Cnidaria > Coral | place...
TTGGTATTTGAAGCTAGATTCCTCTTTAAGCCCGGATTTGCTGCTCGTAGGCGTTGTTTATAGTTCCTAAGAGGGGTTTCTGTTACAAAGTTAAAATTTCGGAAGGTTCTAAAATCGATAAATATTGACTTTTCGATAACGGCTCGCTAATCATCTCAATGTAGCAACGATTATTATATGGCTAGCTCCGTGAGCGGGCAAGATGAATCAAATCATGCGCTCTGATTGGCTACCCGAGCGGGCAAGATGGAGCTATCTTACCCGCTCGGGAGTACCCGCCGTGTCCCGCAAGAAAAATTTCCCCGAAAGCCATATAATAAATACTTTATTGACCAAGCTTGTTCGGTCAAGATGGCTTGATATTGGCCTCGTTCTTTTTTTTTTTTGCGAGTTTATGGACCTCGATCTCGGTCCATAAACACGCAAAAAAAGAACTTGGCCAATATCGAGCCATCTTGACCGAACAAGCTTGGTCAATAACCCATATATATTAATCTCCAAAATGTAATCTTTATGCTCATTTCGTTTCAATAACTTTTGAAATCTAAGGCTAGTTATTAATTATTGCATTTTCATCGATTGATGGATCTCTATTTATTGTGACGTTAATGGTGAAATTAATAATATTTTCACAGCGCCTCAGAGCTTGCCGCCGAAACTTCCTCCAGCTGCTGCAGAAACTAGTACGTTTATCCACTTGTTTATTTACCCATGCGAATATGAACAAATGAGAACTTGAAGTGGCAATAGTGTTGCTTCTAAATGCTTGGAAAAGTACGTATCTCATTTACAAACATGTTCTTGATGGGTAGGAGGAGGGGGTGGATGGATGAAAAACAGCAGGGTGGCCCTGATTGGTCAGAATTTGTTGAACGACTTTAATGAACCGTACAGACTAATTTGCAGTAATTGCAAATGGCTTTTCCTCATCGTATTTGTATATCTTTCTCTTCCCAAGAGTGCAAAGCCAAAGTAGACATTGCTATCTTGTTGGACGGCTCCGGAAGCATCGATTTCCAAAGCCCTGGAAACTTTGAAAAATGCAAGACGTTCCTCAAAAATCTCGTCAGCTCCTTCAACGTCGCTAAAGATGGCACGCATGTGGGACTTGTAGTGTTTTCTAGCAATGCTGATATCATCTTCAGTTTTGAGAAATATCTGGATGCAAACTCCATGATGGCTGCTATTGACAAGATCCAATACCCCGAGCAAGGTACCTACACCGGAAAGGCCCTCGATCTGGTGCGAACTGGTTTGTTTGAAGTCAGTGCGAGGCAAGGAGTGAGAGATATTCTTATTGTCATGACTGATGGAGCCTCTCGGGTAAGAACTACTGTTGATGACAATACTTCCATCTAGATTTCGCAAAAGTAACATTTCAATGAATAGCGAGGGAAGTGAGGTCAGATTCATTCGTGAACGTAATTTTGAGGGACGGGGTTCTTTATGCAAAATTGCTTACAGAGGCCTTCAGCGAAACCGTTTCTCTTCTGTTTTAGCTGTAAATTACGTACGTACTTTGTTCGCCCCAAGAAATTTGGAAATTAAATATTTTCTTGAACAACGTTTGAATTCCTTTAGTTAAGGTTCCAACTTGAGCGCAGAGTCTATGAGTTCCAAAGTTTAACAGTTCGTATCACATCCTTGTTGCTCGAATCAGGTTTAAAGTTCAGTTAATACGTCAGAATAACCTGATTTGTTTTCTGACGAATAGGACACAATAGAAGAACCTTCAAAGAAACTCCGTGACATGGGAGTGACGATCTTCAGCTTGGGGATTGGTAAAGAATACAAGAAGGATGAGCTGGATGAAATGGCAACCGACCCAGACTCCGCTCATGTCTTGACAGGAGACTTTGACGAACTTGATCAAGTACTTCCAAAAATTAAAAAGCAGAGTTGTACCGGTGAGTATGCCAGGAGAAGTCAGCTAGCTCCTGCTTTATCCGATACTTACCATACATCCCTGGGGAATAGGCCATGTTCGATATACAGTCGAACCTCCGGTTGCGACCACCTCTCGTAAGCGACCACGTCTCCTCGGCGACCAGTTTTTTAAAATACCAAAAGTTTACAACTCAAATCACTATATCTGGAATCTCTTGTAAGCGACCACCTCTCATAAGCGACCGCGACCACTTTTAGAGCTAAAAGTTTGAAAATTTTCTTTTGTTTTGTTTTTTAACTTCCAATAAGCTGACAGATAATAGAATGGAAATTGGATAATAAGGTGTTGTAACGTTATCGCATTCCTGGGTAGTACAAGAGACGGAAATGTCTCAAAAGGAAGTACAGGATTGTTTTCTTGAAACTGACTTTTAACATGAATAAAACGTTTAATACCTGGGGTAAGTCTCTGCAGTTACCAAGCTGTCGTAAGCGACCACCTAGGCTTGACATTTTGGGTGGGGTTCGACTATATCAATATTCTAACACGGTTCCGAGGCTTTCAGAACAAAATTGCAAAGTTTTAAGTTTCCTTTGTCTCTTCGATACAAAGAAAACACCTCCAAATAAAGAAGTTTGTCCTGAAAGCCTGGGAGCCAACAAGTTAGTATATTAGTATATCGAACGTGTCAAGTTACAGTTAAATTAAAATTTAAATATCTTAGTTGACCAACTGGCTTTTGAAAGCCAACTGGCAGGAGACATACCAGCTGGCCACTGTATTTACAAGACTGACCTAACACGGGACAAGCGAAAACAAATCAAGCTGGTGGCAGGGTGCATGCCGTGAAACCGGGACCTCAGAATGACAAGACCAGGGGCCTGTTTCTTGAAAGCCCCGGAAACTTTTCGGGCCCGCAAAGCCATTTTTAGTTAATCTGTATCTAAAAACAGAAAGGTGTATACGCCTGAAACTTCTTGTATAAAGAGAACTTCTGGTCATATTAAGAATATGTAGATAAAACAGCTCTGTAATCATGAGGTTTGAGATTGCTACGGCTTTTAATTTCCGCGGATGCGAAAACTTTTCGGGACCATCGTGAAATGGGCACCAGTACCTTAATCACAAGGCCACACGCCTCATACATTAACAGCACAGTGAAGTTAAAAATTGCTAATATACATGTTGGGGAGTTTTAGAATCCGTGGGACTCCAAATCCAGTTAGTGTCCTGCTGTGGTTTTTCGTCAGGAATTTTTTTAACCAAGGGTTCTTTCAACAAGTCGATGATTAGGTAATGGTAGAATGCTGTAAGGTTATTAGCTCATGTGTGTAAAGCTTTCTTACCAAACGGAGTCCAAGTTGTCTTGCGAGTCTCCACTAGGACGGAAACAAGAGATGAGGGATCTATGTAATTCATATATCTATTATCAATCTATCTCATTCATAAACTCTTCTCCAACAGCCGCAGGAGGAACATTGTCAACAAGTCCTCCAAAAGGTTATTTTTATTTGTACGTAGATACTAAACATGGCTTGACATACATTTCAATGCAATCAATAAAACCTTAGGTAACATAATTAATTAAATACTTTAAACAGAGGAATTGCTTTGTACGTTTAGGATCTTTTTATCTGTTAGTTTGAAGTTTTCTGTTTGATCTGATTGGAGATTACCTTAGTGTTGTTAAATACATATGCATTTTAATAAACGGCATTAGTACGTTCAATGGACGATGATATGTCGTCTCTTGGTCTGTTATAGCTGTGACTTCACTTTTTATTTGTTCCTACAGGTGCAGGAACAGCCGGTGGAGTAGGTGCGGGCGGCACAGGGGTATCAGGAGGAGGAGGAGGAGGGGCAAGCATTGGAGGCAGTATAGGCGTTACAGGCGGCGGTGGAGGAGCAGGAGTGGGAGTAGGAGTAGGAGTAGGAGTAGGAGGAGGAGGAGGAGGAGTAGTAGTAGGAGGAGGAGGAGGAGGAAGTGTTGGAGGCAGTACAAGCATCACAGTTGGAGGAGGAGGAGGTTTAAGTGGAAGTAGTGGTTCCAGTTCCAGCGGCGGCGGAGGAGGAGGAGCAAGTATTGGAGGCGGTATAGGCATCTCAGGCGGTGGCGGCGGAGGAGCAAGAATAGGAGTAGGTGGAGGAGGAAGTTCAAGTGGAAGTAGTGGTTCCAGTTCCAGTGGTGGTGGAGGAGGACGAGTAGGAGTAGGAGGAGGAGGACAAGGAGGAGGAGGAGGAGGAGGAGGAGGAGGAGGAGGAGCAAGTATTGGAGGCAGTATAGGCATCTCAGGCGGCAGAGGAGGAAGTTCAGGTGGCAGTAGCGTTATGTTAATGTAGGCTACCTCGATTTTGCGTCAAATGACACTTTTGCAAATTTTAGAAAAGTGCAAAACCTACGCTTTGATATATCTTCACGGGAAAAACTGTTAACCCGCTGAACGTCCGTGCCTTTTCAAACTCATTCGAGTATTTGCATCAAGTCATGCAAACACAAGCTAGACGCACGTCGAACATGTATAGGGTATCTACCTTCTCGAATGTGAAATACCAATGACTAATCATAACGCCAAAATAACAGTCAGTTTCACAAAAATGTAATACCTTACGACGTTAAGTCAATCAATATTGAAATCTGCCCCCAACACCGCTCTCCCGATAAAGCGATAAACTTCAACAGGTAATACATAATTTTGTTATTTTTCTCTGGCTATAGAATGCAAGGCAAAGGTGGACCTTTTATTCGTCATTGATGGTTCAGGAAGCATAGAAAGCTCCGGGAAAGGAAACTTTGATAAGGTTAAGAATTTTGTCAAAGATCTCACCCAAAGTTTCGGTGTGTCCAAAGAAGGCACTCACATTGGGATCATCGTTTACAGCGATAAACCAGAGGTAGGATGCCCGTAGTGAGTTCTGGGTAATCTCAGTGATAGCTGGCTTACCGAGACTGGCCAGGATGCATTGCGCGCTCTGGGTATTGGAAAACCGTAGAAGTAATATATCAAACACGAAAGACCGTGTCTGACCACATTTCCAAACACCGAGAAGAGAGTTAAAAATGGGACGCGCAGCGGAGTATTTTTGACGAACTTCGAGGTGTTTGGAAATGTGGTCAAACATTGTCTTGTGTGTTTGATATATCTTCTCAATCGAAACTAAAACTGAGGAGAAAACGGAGAAAAAAAATCGCGAAAATCTATGCTAATTGAGATCAGATATTCAAACACCGTGACGGTCGTGATTTCCTTTGTTCAAACTTGATGAATTATTAATTGATGACTTAATATATTCACTGATGCATACATTAGCTGCTTCAGTTCTGGAGCATGAATACGTCCGATCATTTCTAATGCATCTTCAGCTTTCAGTTCATCGTTTTGTCGACAATGTGATGAATCTCTGAGGGGACTTCCATATGAAAAGGTCGGAAGTTTTGAATTAAACCCCTAAAGGAGACTACTCTGGTCGTGGCTCAAGCACTGTTTGACCCCTAAAAGATACCGCGTAAAACAGAACAGGCTCAGTCACCAGCCGCTGTTCAGCTATTATTATTTCTTCGAATGCGCGCTAAAAGATACTTTAGTATATAAATAGTAGCAAATAGTAGCGTTTCGTTACGAACGCCCTAAGTGAGACCAGGACCTTTGACTTATTCCCCTAAGCGAGAACACGAGCGTCTCCGACCCCTTCATATGGGAGTTCCCCCCCCCGGGATGTACCTAGGTATCGTTGTAGAGATTAATTGCAATAACCTTTGTTCATTTAGGTTTTGTCACGGTTTGATCAACATAACAGCCTATCAGAAATCGTTGACATCATCGATAAAATCGTATATCCTGGTGGTGGAACAAATACTGGCCAAGCCCTTATAGAAGCCAAAGCTCTATTTGATAACGGCGCCCGAAAAGGTGTTTCTAACATCGCTTGTGTTATAACTGACGGCAAGTCAAAAGATGACATTGCTGTTCCATCCCAGGAGCTCAGGGACTCAGGAGTTACTGTCTTCAGTGTAGGAATAGGCAAAAACTACGATCTTAAAGAACTGCAAGAAATGGCTTCCGACCCAGATTCACAGCACACGTTTAAAGCAGAGTTCGATGCGCTTAAGAACATTGTGAATACCATTGTAGATACGGCGTGCAAAGGTAGGTGAATCCTCTATTTTTTATTATGTTGCCTGGATACTCAATATTGGCATAAGTTTCTTTTACATACATACAATTGTACGAATTTTTAGAAAGGAGCCAAGGTCATAGTCCCATAGTGTCTGAAGTAAAACACAGGACCTGGATAGTGGAAAGCTCTTGCCTGATTTTTCCCCATGGCTTCCCTTGCATGAGTGTTTTTTCAGACGCTTTTGCTGTGCGGGAATATTTTTGGAAATTGCCCAAACCCCCTCCCATCAAAAAATATTGGTCCGTCGCTTATGACAAATATCTACCAACGTAACGAAAGAACGGGAACTGGTAAAAAATACCCTCTAAACTTCTTCCACAAGTGAGAAAAAAAAAGAATTGTTTCTTAGCTGCTTTATGGCTCAGATGGCTCAAACTCCGGATCGAGCGGTCCTGGTTAATTGTAAGGGTAGGAAGCTAAAGTTTATCATCAAGTTAAGGATGATGTAAAACATACATTATCTTATATCGTAAGGTAATCGTAATAGGCGATTTCTACAAACGAGTTCTATTGTTTCCGAAAAATATAATGACGATTAACTTTACTGTGTTTGCCCAAAATCAAACCTCCAAACAGTTAAAGGAGAAGGTCACTCCAAAACACGTATATTTTTGTAAACGCTAATAAAAACTTCGCACTAAGTTTAGCCACTCACCAAAGTTTCAGCTTCTAAAGTGCAGGTTTTCCTTATAAAATTCGTCTCCAAAGAAGCCCAAAAATCCGACATCGTTGCCGCCATTTTGAACAGTACTCAGCAGCCAAGCCGCGTTTTCGTGACGTCATTCTGTCCAACAGATTTTGTCCAAACGGCTTCCGACGGGCTTGTTAACTACCACTCTGGGTTACGGCTGCTCTTGAGCCGTATTATTTTGAGCCAAACATGCTCCAACTCCGAAAATGATAGCAGTGAAGATGATGAAGTGGATAATCGCTAGAAAAAAAATACATTTTGCTGACCGGTCGGACGGAATGTCGTCACATAAACACGGCCTAGCTGCCAAGTACAATTCAAAATTGCGGCCTCCGAAGTCGCTTCTTTCGAGACGAATTTCTTAAGGATAGCAGGCACTTCAGAGGCTGAAACTTCGTTGAGTGAAAAAACTGAATGTTTACTTGCTATAGGCGAAGACAAAAAAAGTAACCTTTTGGAATGACTTTGCCCTTTAAAATTTTTTTATGCATGGATCTCTTATCTTTTCTTATGTTTGGTCTGAATGTAGATTACTGCAGGCAAACATTCATACACATGCGCAGACAGCATTAGAACGTTACAAACATGACATGACTCCTTATTTGATCCTTAAGTTGCAAACACAG
>Ga0126338_10001588_pt1 | contig 14876 bp, 5 predicted proteins | sample OrbCmetagenome_2_FD_92529 | JGI IMG/M metagenome (GOLD analysis project Ga0126338, IMG submission 92529) | Coral microbial communities from Petempiche,Puerto Morelos, Mexico - Orbicella C C metagenome | ecosystem: Host-associated > Invertebrates > Cnidaria > Coral | place: Petempiche,Puerto...
TGACATTCTTGATATTGGTTTTTATTTGGTGTAACTGGTTATGTTCAAATGTTGGTTGTTTGTATAGGTTCTAATTCAATAAATCAATGACAGTACTGGGTTGTCGGTACTGGGTTGCAGTGAGAAAAATTGATCTTTAACTGCAGCATCATCAATGTAGAAGAAATAGATCGCTAAACATTGAAGGCCGGCGGTTTGTTTGTCTTAAAAGCGGCTAAAAGCCACCGGCACTTGAACCCCTTTGATCATTTTAACCCATTAAATTTAACCAGTGGGGTGTAACAGGTGTATATGAATAAGGTGTATATGACTGAACTACGCAGTCGAGCTTTAGACGAACCTAACACGAATTCCATTTTATCTCTCAGTGAATTTCGTACATTCGGTAGAAAATGGCAAAAGAAATAAGCACTTTGGCCGGTGCTTTCGCAACTGTTGGTACAGCAACATTAGCTGGTGTTAACTTCGGGCAAGTGAAAAAACTCAATGGTGCCGTAGAATCATGTGCAAAGTACACCGGTAAATCATTTATGGAAACGTCTGTACGCCATATTGGTGAAACAGCAGGAAAGGGAGTTGCCACAGCAGCCACCGCAGTTGCAGCAGGCGTCACTTTTGGCCAAGTCGATGCGCTTAATGAAGCCGTGGTAACATGCGCTTAAGGCACTGTGGAAAGTTCAAAAGCAGCGGCCAAAGCGACGGCGAGTACCCTTAACGATGCTGTCGACGGGGTTCCTGGTGTAGGTCACGCTAAAGGAGCCATCCATTACCTTGTTGGAGATGAAATCGGCGGCGACAAAGCCATGAAATCCGCTTCCAGGACTGTCGGAGTGATTGCTGGTGGTGCTGGTGGTTTTGTCGTAGGTGGCCCCGTGGGTGCTGTAGCTGGAGGAATCGAAGGAGGTGCAGCAGCGGACGCTATTATATCTGGTGCTGATTCTGCCGTTCACAAAGAGTGGCGTCCGCATGGCCAAATAGCTGCATGGGACGCCCTTGCAAACGCAAAGACCGACGATGAGATCATCGATGGAGTTATTGGTGTTCTTGTAACTCCTGCTTTTGATGCACTCGGTGGAATTAAGGCTGGAAAACGTTTTGCGCCAAAAGCTGGTAAGCCGCGACCAGCTTCAGTTGCCAAGCCTAATCTTCTTAGACCGCCAAAAGCAAATCAAGCGCTCAAAGCTGGCAGAGGATCAGGAGGACCGGGAGGGCCAGGAGGGCCAGGAGGAGCGGGGGGCTCAGGAATGGGTGAACGACCAGGATTATCCATGACCCACGCAGAAGGTTTTCACCAACACTTTGGAATGAGTGATGAGCAATTTGCAACTTTTCAAGATCAAGGAAATGGGACGTTCATTGTCACCCAGGGCTTTGATTTTGTCCATGCAGTGTTGACAACCAACGATCACCCAACAACTATAGCGATCAACACAGCAACTCAACAACCTGTGCAAGCAAGTGGCGCAGGCGCATTGTGGCAAACGTGTACAGGAAGCCCTATCGGCTCAAATCCCTGTGCTGTTAGCAACTGTACCAATATTAACCGTGACTGTTCAGTGCATCCTCAACATGCAGGTGCTACAGCCCATGTTTACCTAACAAGCCAAACACCAAACCATCAAATAGAATACATGGTGCTTATGCCAACGTGTTGTGGTAATAATAATCATTTGCAATGTCACAACAATAATACGAACTTCCCCTTGGGTGGTCAAGAAGCCAATGTTTTGCAAGCAAGGCCTGGTACTCCAGTGATGTTCATTCGAATTGACAGAAACACAGCTGGGCGTAAAGGTGGCAAGGGGAGAGGAAAAGGAGAAGGGGGATCATTTGGACCACCCTTTGGCCACGATGGAGGCGACGGCAATAGCGGTGCTGCTCATTAAAGACAACAATCAGCAACCGAATCTATCTCCTGTGATATCTTTAACTGGAACATGTCATGTTACATGAAAATTTACATTGCTACATTGTGTGTTAACGTGAACTTTTTGAGGATATCTCGTGATTTGGTTGCAAATTAGTTTTATCCTAACGAAGAGCCATGAGAACAGGCTGTTACCCTGCTGAGTGTGAGTGCAGCAGTTTCACTTAACCAGATAACTTTTTTGAATTATATTTCCCGAAGGGCGGGGAGGGGATAAGTCCGAAATAAAGAACGGGGATTCCGAGAAATTTTCGCAGAATATATCTTGCGACCAAGGTTGACTGACATTTGTGAAAGCAACCACGTATATATATAAGGTCACTTTATTGCGTTTTTTTTTTTAAGCGTTCACACTACGCCGGAGAATTTTGAAAACGCAGCTTTACTTCTACGGTTAGGCCTACCGCCCACACTAATCTGTCACGAAAACGGAGCTTTTCGAAAACGCTCACGCTGGCTTTGCGTTTTCATGTGGACTGAAAACATTTTGAAAACCGAAGCTTTCATTTCGAAAACGATGGCGTCACGATTACTATGTGATTTCCCTAACCGAGTTTTCCTCAAACACAAATCCAAAATGACCTGTGATCGTTGCGTTTTTAACCTCCTCCGGCGTAGTGTGAACGGAAAACATTTCGATGAGTTTTGAGAGTGAAACTACGGTGCACATAGATATGGAAAAGAAATGGGGGAGACGATTGCGAAAATTCAGTGTAAAAAGCATATTAGAGGTGAGGTGAACCAGCGACTGAGCTCTTTTTCCCAGTAGTGCTGAGAAAGAAGATCATCGCAGTTACGTAACGCCCGAAAAAAATTCATTTTTTCTCAACAGTTCAAAGTTGAAATATCAAATTTCTTCGCAGTTCTAAAAGTATATTACGGTCTCACAACTTGACTAGCTCCCAGTTGGCCTGATAGCTCAGTTAATAGAGCACTACGCCGGTATCGCCGAGGTCATGTGTTCGAGTCCCGTTAAAGCCTGAATTTTGTTCACGCGTTATTTTCACAACTAGCCTGAGTGCGTAACTGCGATGATCAGTAATGTCTTGAGGGTATAATCTGCTTATGCCGTTTTGTTCAAGGCATTATATAGAATACTGAAGAGTCATCACACTTAATATGCACTGATCAACATTGCGGGTCCAAACAGATCAATTATCTCCATTTATATGGCTAGATTCGAGAGCAGTGAAGATAAACTAAATACTGTGTTGTGATCTGTGCTACTCCAGCGAGCATAATATGGCTATGTTGTCCGTTCGGGATTTATCACGCGGTATATTAGATGTTGTATTTACCAAGTTTGCTTGGTCAGGATGGCTGGATATTTACTTCGCTCTATTTTCCCTGTGGTTATGAATCCCAATTGCGTCATAAACATGCTAAAAAAAGAACTTTAACAATATCCGGCAACCATTTTGACGTCACTTGCACTTGACTGACGCACCAATCAAACCTGAATCATATTGGTTGACAGAAAGCACTATAGTCGGGAATAGAAAAGAGCCTGGACTGATGTATCTTCGACTGATCTTGAGAATGGAAGTATACCAGCAAGAATCACATGTAAACTTAAAATGAAACTTGGAGCTCATTGAATGAAGCGCACGCTAATCCCAACCAACTTCCTACAAACAGCTTGCTTATCTTAGCCAGCGGTGCAGCCGGACATGCATGTTACAAAACCCTTAGTCTATACCGGTGTTGAACGACTGTCTGTCATGTAGGCTAGCTTATTTGGATTCATTATATAGACATGATTGTTTTACTGGAAAATATACCACCCGTGAAATTCACGCGAGAGCTAAGTCCGGGACCCGCGTGACGTATTTTCCATGTAGTGAAGATATTAATGACGTCATTTCCTGCTTTTCACGTTTGTTAGTGCAAAAAAATTACACAGTGACTTGAAGATATGAATTTTATTTTCTCGTGCCCACATCTTCAAGCAACCGTGTAATATTCCCTCCAAAGCCAAAATGCAAAAATAACTCATATCTTAATAGTCCTCAATATCTTACTCTTCGGAGATATTCCGGTTTACTAGCTCCTTGTTCGAAAGTCAAAAATACTGTTCTCGAGTTAAGTAACACAAATTAGTTCAAGTAAATGGTAAAGGAATATCTTTATTAATGAGTTTGCAATGAAAACTGACTTTTATTGGTGAATGAGAAGCGCACTCGCTTACCCCTTTGTGTTGTAACAATGAAAACTTTTTGGTCAAAAATAGACAAGCGTCTCTTAAGTGGCGTTTCCGGCCTTTTAAGAACGGAAATATCAAATCAAAATGTCAACACTTAAAATAAGTCGACGTGCAAAGTCATGTATACCAAAATAAACGAAGAAGCCCATTACAAGAAGCAATTTTAGGCGATTCAACCAATACTTTTATGTAGGTACAGAGAAGATTTTCTAACTATGGCTATGTAAAAGTAAACGGGTCTTTCGTGAAAGACTTGCCCTCGTTTTGAAAGAAAATCGCGGAGTTGAGCCAACTATCCATCTTCACTTATGAACAGTCGTATGTTTTTATTTTTTAATTTTAAGTTCAAGTCTTATTTAGTATCGGGGGAATTTAGTGTTAGATGAACTTCGTGAGGGAATTAGGGCGAGTACGGTGAAAAAAAGAAGAAAGTATTGGAATTATTCGGAAGTGGCGTGCGTTGTAGGAGGGGACGGCTGGTAAAAGGACCAGCTATGCGGGTTTGAAGAACGAAATCGCACTAATGGATTAAACATCACTTGAATCAGTCTTTCCTTTATAAAAATAAATATTATAGCTGAACTGAGAGACGGATCAAATAAATAGGCCACTCCACTAAGTAGATTACAAGTATCGCGCGCGAGAGTAGTGAAACGCGCGGGCTCTGAGGATGAGCTTGTGCCTATCTGACGTCCACAAGCAGATTAATCTTTGGTCAGAAGATCTCTGAGTTCAAGAGGCAGTAATCATGAAGATGGCTTATGGATCTAATACAAAAACATCTAGCAAACAAGCCTTTCAAACCGCGATTCACTTCTTGCTTACTCGACGATCTGGGAGTGAAACAATATTCTGAAAGTGAGGCTAGCCATCTGTTTCGACGACGCCGTGTGACGTCATTCAAGATGGCTTCCGGCCGGTAGAGTGAAGTTGTGTTTATTTTCAGTGGACAGCTTGCAAGCTGTTCGACTCTTGTACATTTCGCTTTAATGTGAGACCAGAGTTTACGGCCTTTGTTTGATACAGGGCCTTCCAGTATTTCACGATCGGATCAGCAACCCTTTGAGTCGCAGTTGCCTTGGTGTGGAAAATGTTGATCAAGGAATACAGAATTCCTCTGCCAATGACTGTGGATGAGTACAGGATAGCGCAGTTGTATATGATTCAGGTAATCCTTATGTCTGATTATTACCTTGTATTTTCTAACCGTCTCGGAGGTTCCATCATATTTCGTTGCCACTGCAACTTTGCTTACCACCTTCACGGTCTGTTTGGTGCGGCGTAGTGTGTGTACGATGTACACAGTTGTCTAAGTCAAGCTTAAGCTTATGTACGGCGCACTGAACAGGCCGACGAAGGATCGAATTTTTTTTTCTTCCCCCTGATAAGCTTATATATATTTACAAGGTAAATGTCAGGTCGCTGATGCCATTTATCGTTTTGAACGAGGTTTTCTGCTTTGGAACGCGCTGAAAAATCGTGCTTCGCTGGGAAAAGTCAATTTGTTCCAAGTTCATTTTTGGTGCATCTCCTTTCGTGACAGGAGTTGACAGAGTCAGTTGTTCTATGCATACGAATCGAACTTTAACTAAAACAAGATGAATCATACGATCAAAGACCTGAAATGGTTTAGGATCACTTAGGCTTTTGGTTCGAAATCGGGATCAAAAGTCAAGATATGTGAGTGGATTATTCATATTTGGGGATGTTTTCGTGATGTACTTGTTTGCCCAGTTTGCGAGAGTTTGTCAAATCGAAGTGAAATGCACATTTGCATGTCAAATTGTCTGTGGAGTTGACACATCTTAACTTCGCGTGGGCGGACGCACATGTTTTTGGCTTGAAGTCAAATTTTCCTTCTTCTTTGAATTCCAAACCACCTCTCTGTTTTCCATGTTTGTCTTTACATGCGTGGCCTTAAACCGTTAGATGCTTGATGTGATGTTTATGATGAAACTGTGATCTATGGTTTCAAAAACGACTTTCAAACTGTGAGGAACTGAGTTTCGATTTTATTGCCTTTGTCACAGCCTTTCTGAATTTTTTTAACTTCAAAGGAATAAAATCCCTGGAGGCAGATTTCTACCTAATGTAATTGGATTCATGATTTTAATTATGACATTTGATTCAAGGAATTATTTTTCCTTGCCCAATAGATAGTGAATTCTGACATTTTCTGATGGAATAAAAAAGTAAAGTCAGGATTGAAATATACCTCTCACCTGTTCTGCGGTTATAAAGTCATAGCATTTCATTTTGAACACTGTCAATTAATGTGTGTAACATGGGTCATTATAAAGTGACATAATAGGCTAGCTTGTTTGGTTTCTACAGCAGTGCCATAGACTAGTCACAATTACAAAGCAAGTGTTTGCCTCTAATTATTGTGGTGCACCTCTTGGTTCAATTAAGTACTTTAATATGCTCGTCTGAACCTCAAAATTGAAAATCCACAGAATATTCATTAAATGGAGTTATCTATACTCTTCTGTTTTTAAGTAAGAACAGGTGAATGGATATAGATTTAAGTTGAGGAACAATATATTCTGAATGAAAGTGCCAATTTTTTTGCACCTTGGAAACGCAAGTATTTTCTGGCAGTGTGCTGTTTTTTTGTTTTGTTTTTTTTTTGCAGAGTGTTGTTTTCATGCAGTTTCAGTCCATTTTATGTTAGCAATAAGCTCTTTATATTATTTCATTTTTTATTTATTTTCCAAATTGCCAAGAAGCAGAATTCAGCAAATTAATACTATTACTTATTTTCGATGCAAAAAATAATTTTGTATGATGTAAATAAAAATTACATGTAGAGTATAAATAATGTAAATCATGGGAGTGAATGCCAAGGTAAAAATTCTCAGGAAACAAGTTTAGTCTTTATACCATATTTAGTTTATGACAAGCTCAATAGACACTGGGGAGTGGAGGGAGGGAGCAAAATAATGACATGCAGTGACGGTGATAAATAATGACAAATGTTCTTAGCCTTTCTCTTAATTAATGTTTGTTCCCAGTATTTTCTAAATGTCTTTAATATACACTGTACATGACTTTTGTAAATTATTCGTTAAATTATACATATAACTGAGAAAATGTGATCATTGTAATTAGCTGAGAGCATGCCAATTTATTGTTAATTTTAATTTGCACTGAAGTGCAAATTTATACACATGCGTTTGTAATTTGGAATAAGTAATCGCGTGAAAGCTCTTGCTATTAAGGATTTACACTCCTCATGATATTTGAAAATTCTTTCAAATTGCACTTGCCTAAAGGCTCTTTGAGAGAATGTCACAGATGGTGTTAATTCTTGATTGCACTCGATCCCATTCATGTGATCAATTGCCTATAATACTTATTTCTCAGTAATTTTCGTATGTCTTGCAATTCAGAGTTCTTTTAATTCCCAGCAAAAATTTACAGTTGTTCCTAAACAGTACTAGCCAGAGTTATTTCTCCTACTAAACGGATTTTGTCCACTTAGTTCACTGGCTTAATTAATTCACACTAGAGATGAGAAACTTGTCCGAGACAGGCTTTCATCTGTGATGTGAACAGATGTAAAACAGGATGATCGAGATATGGTTTTGATTGGAAACTAGTTCAAATTTAGCCATTTTCTTAATATCCATCTGAATCAATGAGTTTTTGTTCCTACTATATGGGAAACTTGTTAAAATCGTTCTCAAATTTACTCTTAGACAGTTAACTGAACATAGTTTCGAACAAAATTCCACCAAAAAGACTGTAACTACATGTAAGACAAAAGATAAGCACTAAATATGTGGTATAACAAGACAGGGCCTGAAAGTGGCATCTAACCTGTGGTAATGTGAGGTTATGAAGGTAATTAAGAGTAGGCAAGTAAGGTAAAGTCTGCATACAAGCCTGGAGGCCCAGCAGGCCAGCACTAATATCTCTGGTTTCAGTGGCATGAAGCAACTAGGCATAATTCTACTCCACCCTTGATGGGATGCTAGTCCATCGCAGGGTTACTCCACAGCATTAAATTTGCTGGTACCCATCTATACACCTATGTGGAGAGAGATACTGTGAGAATTATGTGTCTTACCCAAGAACACAACACAATGTCCCCAGCCAGGGCTCAAACCTGGACCTTTTGATCCAGAGTCAAGTGCACTAACCATGAGGCCACAGCACTTCCCACTAGGGAAGGCAAGAGAAGACAAGTGCTGCATGGCAAATTCATGGTATAGTATCACGTAAAGCTTGTCAGACAGGTTTGTTGTCCTCTAATGTGAACAAAGCTATTATGCACAATTACCTTGAGACAATTTCACAACTATCCAAGAAAATCAGTAAAAGTGGTGTGATAGAATACTCATTTTGACTGAGTTAGGATGGATCAGTGGAGTGGGCATGCTTCTGATCCTAACCAGATGCTGACATAGGACCCTCCAAAGGAAAATGACCATACATTTAATACTTTTACACCTAACTGTATGAATCAGTAGGCTTTTAGGATGTGTAGATTGTTGCACCAGGTTTTCCAAATTCTAAATTTTAGTGCAAGCTTCCTACAGTATTCGAACATGTCCAGTAAAAGCCCCAGTGCTGTACATGTATTTAATGTTGCAACATACATACATGACGTAATTAATTGCTCTGACCAAGGGCCAATACTTGAAATAACAGCTTCCCAGACTTGAAATAAGAAAAGACATGTTCTCCATGTTCCTATCGCGTTAATGAAACACTCGTGAAAATTTGGGAGAACTCAATAATGCTGTGTAAACACTCACCTGTCGGCTTGTGTTCCCACAGCATTTCTCATTCTCCCACACTTCAACACATGTTTCTATGAAACAATTAGATTATGAGCTCAACATTTCTGTGTGGGTGATAGTTGACGAGGGCGCAGCCAGAGTCAACTATCATGCACACAGAATCAAAAGCGAATAGAAATCGAGAGTGAATGATATATTTGTTTTAGTATAAATCTACTAGTCGTTCTAGACTTTTCTCTAAATCCTCTTCACAGACATTTCAAGATAATCAAGAAGCAGCCGTCATTTTGTTAGCAAGGGCACACTGCTACACTACTCACTATGTGACACAGAATAGATAGTGAGTAGCATAGCCAATCAGAGAATGTCATTTGTGATAGAACGCTAGTAGATTTATACTACAACTTGATAGAAACATGGTATTTAAATATGTCTTATATATATGTATTATGATATATCTGTAAGTCAAAACTCTTTCAAGGTTTCCCAGAAACACTTCTCATAAGGATTTCAAAAGTGCTTATCTTGAGATAGTACATGTATGTAACACTCTGGTAGTATGCTTCGGGATTGGTGAATGTTGGTGAGCCTATTTGGTAAGGACTTATTGGGCAGTTCCAGAAAATGTCCATGCTCCCCCCTTGGAAGGGATTGGAATTTCCTGGGAAGTGGGGGTTCTGCAAGACCAAAAAATTTAGAGAGATGTATGAAGCTTAACTGGTATTTCCAGAGGGGTGGGGAGGTCTTGAAAAAATCCCTTCCATGGGGGAGGTATGGATATTTTCTGGAACTACACATCAAGAGGGTGGAGGTGGGGTACAATATTATTATTAAAAGGATATTTGAATTTCTAAATATTGTGTGGCCTTTTATGTTTGGTTCACATACATGTAAGTATACATGTATAATGAGATAAAATTCAGGCACAGGAGATTCAGTTACCTTTAGTTACCCTATAAATCCCCAGGAGTGATCAAAGTGTAATTTCTCAACGCAATACCAGACATTATCGAGAAAACAGGTGATGAGAATAAAGAAACTTAAGTAAGCAAAATTAAATTAAATTAAGTAGTCATCTTGATGTACTGCCAAATTCTCAGAACTGGTATTAAAAGATTTGTATGACTCTCAGTAAGAAGAATTTACATTTTGAACTTGGGACTGAAAGGGTTACATAAACATCACAAATATTTGAGCATGTTGTACAATGACATCAAATACAATTTTAAAAGTTCTAGTGAACAATAGGGGATGTATGATTGAAGGGTGTTAATATCTTTCTTTAAGAGCTAAATCTAAATCTAAGGTTATGGTGTTAATATTAGGACTTATGGTTGAAAGTAAGTCTTGACTTCAGATTTGGAAGCAGTTATGATATCCCTCAGAAAAGAAAATCAGAAACAGCAAACCAAATATCTTTAGTAAAGTGTTTCTACGAGTTGTACGGTTCTAGACACTGTGTACACTATAGATCATATGTAGCCTATGATGAGCTATAGTCCTTGGATGTCATATTGCTTTCTTCACATGTGAAATATGAAAAATGCACTTGTTTTTGTGGTTTCATAGACCCTTTTCATAAATGGCTGCGAATTATAAATTCTTTTGTAAATATTAAAATTAGCCTGACTAACCTCATTTTTGAGTTGGTAATTCAAAAGAATTTTTACTCTCAAACGAGTAACCATATAATAAATCCTGTACTGACAAGCTTGTTTGTTCAAGAAGGCTTGATATTAGCCTCAATCTTTTTTTTTGTGTGTGTAGACCTCAACTCCATCTTGGTCCATAAACACGGAAAAAAAGAACTTGGGCAATATCCAGCCATCTTGACCTCACGCTTGGTCAATAACCCAGTACATGTATACAGTATTTTGGCATGTCTCAGATTATACCATTTCTCACTCCTGCAAGATAGAGATACATGTATATTGAAGTCAAACAGGAGGAATTCTTTAAAATAGAATGGGATAAGTTCAGCTGGACATTAGTCACTTAACATCAAGTTACAGTGCCTTTCAATGACATGTGAACTAGTTTTAAAACCCAACTAACAGTTGCATCTTTAAGCTGTGAACAATGATTACAATGGTAATCAACACATTTTCTGAGAGGTCTGCAACTAATGACAGAAAAAATTACAATCGTTGACTGAGCAAAATTCACATGTGAGTTATTGAAAGGCACAGTAAAGTGAAAATGTTACATTAAATAATTTTACATGCTATATAAAATTGCATCATTCATGGAAAAGTTTTTTGCCTGGTGCTAGATATTTCTAATAAAAGTCAAATGGAATTGATTGTTAAATTTTTGATATAACACCAATTGATCATTCATCTGGTATTCAGACAGCGAGAGGTTTTTTCTTTTACAGCAAAATGAAAATTTAAAGTGATTTTGATGAAACTAGGGCGAACAGTTTTGCATCGAGATCCAGAAACAAAATCTTAAATTATTTACGACTTTTATGATTTATCCTGTGAGTGCATGTACAGTTGGACTCCCCTAGCTAATTCAAACTTATTTTGAATTCCCCATTATTTCAAACTCAAAACCATTTCCCTTGTATTTACCTTTCAGTCATCAATACTACTGGCCATTTCAAACTCTCACTATTTCAAACAATTTTTCATTTCCCCTGAGAGTTCGAAATAGCGCGATTCAACTGTAGTTGTACTTACATGTATTTAGTCTTATTTTCATGCATTACTTATTCATAAAGTTCATTGAGGTTTTTTGTTTTCTATGAGAAACAGCAGCAGCAGATTATAGATTGTTCCATGTACCAAAATCCTCTTTGTTAACTTCAATTTAACATGTTTTTGAGACAAATACAATCACATCAGCAAATTGTTTTGCAATGTTATATTCTGCTAAAAGAAAAATAAAATTTATGTTCTAAAAAACCAACATGAATTCTGTAAACACAGCTGTGAATATAAAGCACCATCTGTTATGGGGATATGACTCTATGCATGTTTTAGCTCTGACTTGTCTGTTCCAGTTCTTAATAAAGTGAAGACTGTAATTGCTACCCATTTCCGAAACAAAATGTGTAACAAGAAAATGTTGTCAGAACATTGTAAATATTTTGAATTTTTACATCTATTTGAAAAAAGTGAAAAAGAACTTCATAAATTTTATGTGTTGAAAATATGTGAAAAGGATTTTGTTTACCTTGCTTTATAAATTATTACTAATTGAATTCTTTTCTTAAATGAAGTACAACTTAACAGGAATGTTTTAAATAACTGACTGGTGGTTCATGTAGGTTTTAAGTTTGTGCGATCAGTAAGTGAAATCATAATGTGGAATTTGTATTTAAATTAGCATACTGTTGGAGGTTGGACAAATGAAATAAAATACAGAAGAAATGTACTTTTAGAGGTTGGAGAAACAACAAAACAAAGTTTAATAATTAATTAAAAAAAGTGACCTGTAATTAGCAGTTGAATTGAAGCCACTTATGAAATGAAGTTTGATTGGCTGTTATGGAGAAAGGATACACCCACGTGTACAGTAAAATATTTTCATCTTATTATAAAACACCCTGTAAGAGAGCTTGTGTTGAGAAACGTTTTTCTGTAATTCTATACATGTAGTTCTAAACAAAGAACTTAAGAGTGAGCTGTGGCTTACAAAAAAAAGTATTGTGACCTATTGATCACATGCACCAAGAGCTGGAATGTACAGTTAAACTCAATTACAGTTGAACCCCTATAAAGTGGCCACCTATCAAACAGCTACCACCCCTATATAGCAGCCAGTAATCAAAGTGCCGATGAAGGCTTTTCTATTGTTTTTACTTCTGTTAAGTGGCCAACCTCCTTTAAGTGGCCACTATCCATTTCCCCGAGGGTGGCTGTTTGATTGGGGTTGAACTGTAATCAGTTGATTAACTTGGCCAATTGCTCTTTTAGAAAAAGAGTCGACTGGATAGTGTTGGAGAGGGAAGTGGAGTAGAGATTCTTGAAAATACTCCTTACACAAATGGGCCAGGAGGTAATGGACAGTACACAAAGAAAATCTACCACATTGGAAACCATTTACCAAGCTGGCTGAAAGCTATCCTACCCAAGGCAGCACTGAGAGTAGAAGAGGAGGCTTGGAATGCCTATCCATATACCAAGATGAGGACCACATGTCCATTTGTAGAGAAATTTTTTGTTGATGTAGAAACGTACTATTACCCTGATGCAGGACAGCAGGTACACGTGAATGTAAAAAAAAAAATGTTTATAGTGGTCAGTGTGCTTGGAACAAAACCTACAGTGTACATGATGGTAGTTCTCAGACATGGCACACAAAGTGGACAAACATTAAACATACAAACAAACAGACAGATAAACAAACATTATTGATAGACTTAAAAATCCCAATGGGCAGGAGGCACACCAGTTGGTTATTTACAAGCATGACTGAGGAATTGAACTAGGGTCTACTGAGAAACAATTCCATTGTCAGTAGTGGTCAGAGCTGGACATAAACATGTGACCTCTTGATTTCAAGTCTAGTGCCCTACTTGACCACGTTGCCTCCATGTTATGTATTATTTATGTCTTAGTGGGATAAGATAGCCGCAAGCCAGACCTACTGCTGCTAGTGGTGCAGTTTATCTTGTTACAAATAAGCGTTATTGGTTGTCCTTGCAGGAAAATGTATTTAATTTATCACCAGTTGACCTCCAAGGAAGGGAAGTTGGTGAGTTTATTTCTCTGGGTTATTAATTTCAGAAGTGATACTGTCTGGAAAGTAGGTGTTAGTTACCTCTTTGTTGCACATGTTGTTTATTAAGATGCCAAGTTGTGGATTAAGCTTGGAATGATGTTTAACTTGTGTCAATGGTACATCTCTTAGTTGTTATTCTTCAATGAATAATAAACAATCATTCCAATTATTTAATGTGGCTAAATATAATTTAGGCAAAGTTAGACTCGAACCAATGGAGCTAGTGGTTTCTACTTTGACAGTACATGACCTGCAGGGCGGTCCACAGGAGATTTGCAGGGCTGTTGTGCTTCACTGCACTACATGTGCAGGATATGAGTTAGCTATAATCATCTCATATCCAACAAGCGCGAATGGACAAATAGTTTTATTAAAAACACCCCCAAAATATAAAAAAAAAAACTAAAATAAAACTAAAAGTGTTCCAAAAAATCACGCAAACGCTTACCATATTTGTAGAGCATATTATAGTGGCTCAAAACACATGATTTCTAAGCCAATGAAAACTCTTGAATTGCATTATCCAAAGATCCAGTTTTTAATAATACCCTGTAGGTGCCTTTACTTGTTCCACTGGGAGTTACATTGTATACCAAGCATATTACCCCAGTCTGGTGAGCTGTTGGTGTTTCCAAGATTGTTGCAGGCTGTTGTAGTAATTTTCACATTGAAACAAAGACATATATTTAAGTGCAGCTGTGCTGTCCGGATTGCTAATGGGACACCTTGATTTGAGGAAAGCTCCCCCTCAAGATGTACAGGTATAAAAAGAACAGTTTCCACACCTTAATATCTCCACCAGTGTAAATATATTGAATTGACATTGTTTGTGACTTGCAGATGTAATTGACCCAATCAAGGACCCAGTATCCTACTCAGACTACCTTGAAGAAGAAGATCCTTTGTTATACAAGTCCACAAAAACAGGGCGGGGCCCCATGAAGGAAGACTGGCTTGAATACTACAGAGTAGATAAGCCACCCTCTGATGTCATGTGTGCGTACAAGCTTATAAAGGTCGAGTTTAGATATTGGGGAATGCAGGTTAGTATAGAAAAGTTTCACAAGTGTTTTTTTAACTCACTGTTGGCAGGCTCTCGTTAAGTTATAAGACAACTAACAACTGCCTCACAAAGTGGAGGTTCCCTGTTGGGTGCCCGAGGCATCCAGGAACTTCCACCATTGGCAGCCAGCTCCTAGATGCAGACTGCTCCCGTGGCTGGCAAATCCTGGCAACCCAGCCATGAGTCCCCCTCCTGAAGGGAGAA
>Ga0126338_10001589_pt1 | contig 14875 bp, 6 predicted proteins | sample OrbCmetagenome_2_FD_92529 | JGI IMG/M metagenome (GOLD analysis project Ga0126338, IMG submission 92529) | Coral microbial communities from Petempiche,Puerto Morelos, Mexico - Orbicella C C metagenome | ecosystem: Host-associated > Invertebrates > Cnidaria > Coral | place: Petempiche,Puerto...
ACGCAGAAACCGCTGGCTGCATAAGCTCATATTTAACTTGCCTAAATGATATTAGCTGGATGGGCACACTAGCTGGCTGCATTAGCTCGAGTTTAACCTTGCCTAAATGATATTTAGCCACATAAAAATGATGACTTTTTAGTTTAATAATCAAACTTGACATGTCAAAATTGCTTATTAACCAAAAAAGACAGGCAATTTATTTAATAAACCTGAAAAATGGTGTCTGGAAACAATCTGACAGTCCGGAAACAATCTGACTCTTGTTTCTTGGAAATGTTTTCACACATCAGGTTGCACACTGCTAAATCGCTATACATGTAATTGAAACAGGTTTATTATGAACATGAGGTGAAACACTCCATGGTTTCTTTAAATCAGAGAGGAAGTAAAATGGCTTCAGAAGGGCTTGAGAAGCCAAATGCCAAAATGAGATGAATTAATTTAAACAACAGAATGAGTGCAAAAGCAAGAATACACGTAGATAACCCTCCATTTTTCAGTTTGAACTCCCAGATTAAAGATGCGATGCAAGAGCACATAATTATTATAGAACCATGCATTATACATAATTTATCAAATATAGACATGTCTCTTTATTGTAAATGTGTCAAGGTTCTGAAAGTTATATTCTAGCATAGCATTATCAAATATCCAAGTCGCCACTATTCTTGACTTTCGACAAATTCTCAATCTTAAACAGAGCCACTTCTGACAGCAATATTACATCAAGTTATGATTATGTGTCTTAGATACGACACACTGGTGTATATCAAGGTTACCAGTAATACATTATATTAAGGATTAACTGAAAAAAAATCCTAGGTTGAAGGTCACTAAATATATCTGAATAAATATTCAGTACACTGTATAAAACAGAAAGGGATTCTTATTCAGTTCAGAAACAGGAAAAATAGAGGATCATGGACATAAAAATTTTGTTTTCCCAAATCACAAAAATAAGCAAGTAAGATACTCTTTTTAGCTAGTGGTAATCAAAGGTCATGGGTGCGTTCAACACCATCACTTTCATATCTATAGATACCTTAAATGATTTAACTAGCTGACTGTCAACCTCTGTCTATTGCTAAAATCAAGATGTTTCATGAACAACCGAGGTTTTACACAGACAGATATATCATAGTGTCAAAGTCCATGCCAGTGAACAGCTCCCCTGTGTAGACTATGATAGCCTGCATAGCAAGCGTTTCTGTGGGGTTCGGGAGCAAAGAATTACAGCGCGAAAAATGGAGCACGTGAAAGAGGGGGGAGGGGGAGGGGAAGGAAGGAAGGAAACGCTTGCAGACAAACCCCTGGATTTTGAAAACTGCCCACGAGCACACTGAGATGTCATGCTGTGATCGGCTGTCGTAAATTTACCAATAAAATCTTTGTCCTTCCGTATTAAAATACCTTTGATTGACACATGTCAATAATATTGGATTAGATCAGCCAATCACGAGCCCCGTTCGCTTGCGAACGGAGGTTTTCAATATCCAGGGGTTTGTCTGCAAGCGTTTCCTTCCTTCCCCTTCCCCAACCCTCTCTTTCTTTTTTTTTTTTTTTTGCTCTCCCCCCCTTTTCCCCGTAAACAAAACCCCAAAAATCCCCTTCCTCGGTCTTTCTTTGCTTCCAAACCCCACAGAAACGCTTGCTACGCAGGCTAAGACTACGATGGCCGATTTGTTGTTCAAAATGTTGTGTGACGGCGCCAGTTTCCATAGACACGCAAAAATAGTAGGCCTTCAAAATTTCATGTTTTGATGTAACTTGGCATGAATTCAAAACGTAAACAAAAGAAAAAGCTTGAGCTTAAGCTCCCATTCGATTTGTGCTCATGAAAATCTTCTCGTTTACCCAAAGGGAAATTCGGTTTGGTTTGCACAATTTCATAATTCAGGCTCTGCCTCTACGCCAAGTTTTGTTTGTTATTTTTAATTTACTTTCAATGACTCGAGACTAAAGGGCACCAGAACAACATAATCATTTACATTCATGTAAAATAAATAAACTGTTATTCACTAAGCCGTTTAACTAGCTGAACATTCTTTCTAGGTGTTTGTTTACATATCAACATTCTCTAGTTAAATGTGTGGCTTCTGTTTCCATTCATTTAACCTGTGAAAACGAGTTAGTCAACTCAGTAAGATGGTTTTATAACCACGAATCATGGCCATCTGCCAAGCTACACAACTCGTTAAGTTAAAGTACATGTAATGTAGTTTGCGCACAGAAATCAAAGCCAGCAAAGAGAAACGACACATTTCCTCCATCAATTTATTCTGCACAAAGCAGTGTTTTTGGTCGAAGACAAGACGGTAGACAACAAGCAGCCGAACTGCACCTTTGTGTTTGTCGCCATAACTCTAGCTTCAAACTTCAAATACGCAACTTGCCAGTAACAGCAGATAAATATATGGGGACGCGACGAGCACATGGAGATATGACGATCATGGACATGACGTCATTCACCCCTGAAGAATTTTTTGGGGGGCCAAATTGGTGTCCCTCGATAGATAGATAGATAGACAGACAGACAGACAGGCAGGAAGACAGACAGACAGACATTGATAGATAGATAGATAGATACGCAGGTCTCAAATTTTTATGCATTACGTGATTAGAACTGCGTTCTGTCGAACGTAATAACCTGTTCTTACACAGTGTTTGAAGAAAGCAAAATCACGCATGGCTAAGTCAAGGCTTCATATTGAAAATCGTATACCAAAGTCACTCTCAATAGACGACTCTAACCATTCAAAGGCCTCACACTCAAAATCACATAGAATAGAGTGGTAAAATCACGAATATTGGTTAATAATTCAGGTTCTTCACAGGTCGCACAAAACCTTCAGATCACAAGTAAAAAAGAATAATTTCCCAAATTCACGTTTCACGGAAAATAAATCAGCTAATCACGCATCATGAGAATACCCCTGTACGACCCTCTTATAACCTGTGAAGACATTTATTTACCTCCTTGCTGGTTAACTGCAAAGCTTTCCTTCCCTCAAAGAATATGTTGTACTCCTTCAACTTGGGTATCATTTCATTTCTGAAAGTATGCACTAAAACAAGATACAGAGAGTTAATAAATTCATATGGCTTGTGATTGTACAGGTAACAGAAATAACACACTCTGATTGGCTAATTCTGGGGCATTATATATATATTCTTCCATAATACACACAAGCTGATTACAAGCTGCAAAAATAAAACAAACCTCTGCCTTGCCGTATCTAGACCTTGTTATTGCTCAGTCAATATGGCAAGCCAAGGTCTTGGTTTGAGATTTTACAGAACAAATTGAACATTCGAGGTTAATAAGTGGTAAGTTTCCTTTTCTAACTCGCATTCTATGGGGAGGGTGTTCATAAATACTCCGGGGAGCTACCTTAAAGATAAACAAAATGTTTGAATAAGGTAAATTTACAATGCTTGTACAGGCCACCTGAACTATGTTGGTTTCTCAAATGGACCAGAACCATACTGGCACTGCTCTTCCTAAATGTATTGTGTACCAAGCCTGTGCCATGAAAGGTTTCAACTTGTGATCAGCAGAAAGTTTCATAGCTTTCAGTGGCAGCATTAAGCTACCCAGGTCAATTTCTGTTACATAAAAGTTTTTTTACTACAAAAGGATATGAACTGAAAATGAGAAAAAGAAAAAAAAAGAAAGTTGGCTTTTTGGAGAGGAAATATGGATGACAGAGAAATACAGCTGATCAGCTGGAGTGGATAACAATAGTAGATAGAGATGGACATATCCTGACAATGTTTACCTCTCAGCCAAAGTGTTATGAAGTGTTCTGTCGATGAAAAGGAGAAGGTACCTGTAGAGTATATACAAGTCAGTATGATGCCAAAATCTAGAAAGGATTAGCAAAGCTGAGATGCACAAAAAGTTAGAGGTTGATGGAAAAAAGACATGGGTGGGAAGAACAAACACAGGGTTGATATTTAAAGTGAGACTTTTGATTTCTGTAAGGGCAACATATCTCCTTTTCTCAAAAGGGTACACCAGCCTGAAACTCTTGATGAGGAAGGAGATTGCAACACAAAATCTGACAGTGAAGTTCAATTGGATAACAGAAGAGTGCATGGAAGGAGGATGCTGCACTGTTAATTTCATTTTTTTTTTAAACCAATCAGGAGTGGCAAAAGTGAGATGGCTTTAAGTGTTATGCTGCAACTCTCATAAGCAAAATTATAAGCTGATCACAACGCTAGTTATTAAATAGATGATAGGGCAGAAATCTTATATATATTCCCTTTTTTTTAACGTGATAGCTGTGTTCACATGTTGAGCTTGGGCGACTTGGGAATTCAATTGCAAACTTCAACATGAAGTTCAAGGCAACAGTCAGTGGCAGAACACTTTTAAATATCAAATAAATAATGATTTTATTGGATAACACAATTACTGGTAAAACCAGTAGTTCTAATTGTGGTCCTTAAAATCTACCAAACAACTACAATTACAAATTCAAATAGAAAAATACAAAGGAAAAAAACAATTATAAAAACTTAAAACTAGTAGTAATCAAAGATTAGAGCAGTGCATTCACGCACATACTTTGCATGTTTGGTCTACTTTGATGGTGTGTGAATGTCACATAGCGCTCTGCACATGAGGTTGACCTAGTGATGAATAGACTATAGCCTGCAGTAAAGTGTTTTTCATTAATTCAGTATTGTAACTTGTACTGGACAAAATATTTTCTAGGAAAGGCATTTGAACTGTTGGCGACACTTAGAATTCAATTTCAGATTGCCAACACTTGTATTATAGCAAATACTGCTATTTCTTGAGAAAATAAAGTTTTGACCAGTGGCCCTGCAAGACAGCCCATTGCAAAATGTTCTTAAATTTTGTGTCTGTATTTGTTTACATTGCTTGAATTTACATCTTGTTTTCACAAATGAAAAAGGTGAATTAACCATTGACCACAAAACACGGCCCTTTGGCAAGTCACACAACACGGAAAGTTTGCTTTCTGACAACCAATTATGGCCACAACAAATTTGCCGAGATAAAAATCGGAAAAGTTATTTTCTGAACAGAGATCTGAGGGTCTCTCATCATGGCCATTTGCCAAGCTATACGGAAGATTTGTTTTCTTACCACAGCTCATACCCAGGGGCCAAATCAGCTAACAAATCCGTCCCAAAAAATGGAGATGTACAGACTGGATTATGATTGTGTTACACTACGTGAACGCAATTAAATGACTTCACAAAATTGTTTTACCCAAAAAGGAAAGTCTATTTTAACCCTCTGGTTACTAACCCTAAAATACCAATTTTTGGCAAACATTTTTTTACAGGGGACTCCTCCTTTTCTCTTTAAACAGTTTTAATATGCTATGCCAAGATACAACTTATGACATTTTGTTAAGAGGCAGTCTCTGCAAGAATAGACCAGTCCATCTGGCTTGAAAAATAGATTTTGCTCATTCCTTACAAGTGTACTGAAGACATTCATGTACTTACACTAAAACCACAATCCACTTGATCAAATCTTTTATATTTTTCATGTCTTAGGGAATTGTTCGCTCACCTGAATGAAGGCACTTGGCAGCCATGACCAAGGCTTAGAGGGACAGTGTCAAGGGCTGCACAAGTGTAAGATTGCTTTTTCATATCAGTGAAATTATTTGTCCATGTGACTTTGTCATGTGGACGCAAGACAAAAATCATGCCATATTTCACGCCACAAGTCAACACCCTGGTGAATTTCCACCAATGCATTTAGAAACTCACTTTTCATCCACAGGCTTTGCCCCAAAGGACACTTCGAACTGAATTAATATAGATGTGGTTATAAAACTTTGCTTCCCTTGAAATGTAAACTTGATTTTGATCTCCACCCATATTCCTCTGAATCAAGGGAAAATAAAGAGTACTTGCAACAAATAATCAAAAGGAAATCTTGAATTTGCATACTGCCAAAATTTGAAATAACTCGACATGCAAAGGCCAAGCTTTCGTTCACATGCTTCTGATCTTCACAGGTTTTTCATTGATTATGTTGTGTGTGGTGCTGAAAATTACTCAGTGTCAAACTAGTGAGACAATCTCAGATGGCGCAGAGTGCAATTTATGGCTCTGATACAGTAGTCACATAGGTCCTTACCCATGCTGTTCTCTCCTTTGGTAGTCAACTAGGCCTTTTCCCCTTGCAGAATATGAGCAGACAAAAACTTGATAAGACGTAATCTTAGCATCGTGTAAGTTTCATGTTTGTATCTTCTTTCAAGGCCCAAAAATAACTTACAATTACCATTTGTCAAGACAGCTTTGAATTTTATTGTGATGTTTTACGCTGAGTTTCAGTCATTTTAAATTCAATAATATGCAGAAGTGGCAAATATGACAATTTCATTTTTCACTCTAACGTATGTAACTTGATACTTTTTCTTCCCTCGCCGAGCTACGCAACATGATACCCTTGTTTCCTCAAAAATATCAGCAAGATGTGTATTTTTTTAACTTACTGCTGGAGATAAATGGAATAAAGCTAAATATCTCAAGAAAAATCGAAGAGGAACGATTTTGTTTTACTCCATATGCAAACTTTCAGTTCACAGAACAACAATAACTAATCTACCGGTAATTATCAAATAGTCACGTCCAGTCACGGAATAGTTAATTCTTATTCACATCAAACTAAAATACAATGCTATCGATTAATACAAGTGAGGAGCGTTTCAACGAGAAGTACTGAAGGTAGGGATCATTACTTGGTCGAAATTATATCCTACATCGGTGAGAGAGTCACCTCAAAGACTGATGAAATTAACTGGCGGTTTCATTAAGTGCCACGGAGTCTGTGGCAATATTTGCGAAGTTCCTTGTGTCACAAATTTATTAGTTTTATATGTAACTACGGAGGGAAAGTTTCGGCTGAATATGAACTTTTTGCTTCCTTCATAGAAAAGGAAATAGACAAGCCGCTAAGGAGAAGCATTCTTTATTTGAACCCTGGCAAACACGCAATAGTTATAAAACAGCACATGAAATTTCTTGAATTGAGCTAGGGGTGATTCCACGATACGAAGTCACAGTAGCGTTATTCGCACTAAAAAAAGGGAGAACTGACTTTACCCAAAAAAAAAGCTGCTATCCCCAGTCAAAATAGTCCAGTTTGGCCCTCCCTCTGTCAAGCAACGCAACGGTAGCATTGCGTGACAGAGAGAGGGCCAGAACTGGACACTGAAGGCTAAGTTATCTGCACATGCATTTCAAGCAAATTGATTTTGTTCTTAAGAGAATAGCACCACTAGGATAGCACGAGATTTGCCAAAACATATATAGGTTTGTGATGTTATCAAAGAAGTGACCTAAGTATGATACGTTTTACGTAGTAAACAGAGGTACCTACCTCACCCCTTTACCACAATGCTAATTAATTAACCCATTGATGCCTTTGCCACCTGTAACCACTATGCAAAAGACTCCTCTATTTCCCTGTGCTGCCTGTAACCGCCCGAAAAAAGGCATGTGGGGACAATTGCCTTTCCTACTCTCCCTGGAGACCTTTTGGTTTTCCTACTGTTCTATTGTTCTTGAGGACAAATAAACCAATCAGAATGGACTTTCTGAGCATATTTTTAGAGGAATTTAGGGGTCCTAGAAAGATGGTTTTTCTTAAAATCGTGTGCTCAAAAAGTGCAGGTAATCATGGCACGTTGTGGGCCAAATCTAAAAACTTCCAGGGTCTCATTTTCATTCCTAACACCGATAAATTACTGCTCTGGGCTTTTTAAAATGGAAAGGAAAAATACAAATCAATGTTTAAGTGGCCTCAGAATGGAGGATCTAGGAGTACAGAGTCCTCAAAACTTTCTGGTGAAGAAGTTTTTCTTCCCACAACTGCGGCGAAAAACATGAAGATCGGAGCGCTTTCATGTACGTTTTGACGACAGATCACAGTTTTAAAGCAGCTTTTTGGACTTAAGAAACAAGTAATGCAGGGCTGGAAATAACAGTCGGTCATCAGACATTGTCCAACCAAATTTTGAATATGTCCGGCCAATTTCACATTATGATCAGACATGATGTCTGAACATTTCACCAACACCAAGATATTGTCCACCCATAAAATTTGTTTAGATACATTGTTAAAGGGCTCCAAATTGCCACCGGTACGGTTGCCAATGTGGCTAAAATTTCATCTTTGACGGCCAAAAATTCTGATTTAGTCGACAGCTGAAAGTACGTCTGCATTCACAGGCTACCACAGTGGCGACTATGTTTCTCTCTGTTGACAATCAATAACGGTTATTTTCTCAGACATTATGTCCTGCCAGAACTACTTAGTGAAAGATCTTTGTTTCTATAACATTCAACATAAGAAAAGAAAACAATCTATGCTTTTGCTTTGCTGTGAATGATTCCCTCACATCGGAAAACTTGCAAATGGCTGATCGTGTTTGAAATCTTCTTTGCAAATCCTTGAGCACTGAGCACGTCATGTATGCCCACCGATTGTGTCTCTTGAAATGCATGAATCCTTCACAGACAGTACATTAGCTACGTACACAAAATTAGCGGCCAAAAAAGTCTTGGAAAATTTTTCTTTACAGATTTTATGCATTGAGTTCTTTTCTGAGTAAAATTCCTACCTGATTTTTATCACTTAGTGGCCAAATGGCAACTCCAGTGTTTTTTTTATTTTAGGCCCTTGACTCTGACAGATTGAGCCATATCCAGGAGCCCATAACGGGCTTCTGCCATATCATAAAGCAGAAGTGTTCATCTTTCTTGTACTTGCCAAATAAAATACTCCTCAGAAATCGCCCTATTATGCATTATGTGCATTGTGATATGCTGTTAGCACTTCATGTTTGTACCCTAGCTACAGTCAACTTTGGTCAGGAGCCCATCACTAGGAGCCTGCAACTCCCATACTAAGCCTATGTCACAGTATTTTTACAGACCAGTCTATTTTTAGGCTTCTTTTTCCACGAAAAAGGTCAGTTCTGGTATATATGAGCGTGAATCAGTACGGAGAAAAATGGCGGCCTCAGGTGGACATGTTGACCTAATCTTCCGGTGAAATTATAAAGTCTGTGCTTGTGACTGGTCACTGAGGTCTGGATTTGCGGTGAATTCAAACTAAAAATAGATCGGTCTATGAAAAGGCTAGGACAGGAATAAATGGGGTAGTTGCACACTCCTAGTGATGGGCTCCTGCTTTAAAGGGACACAGTCAGCTGGTGCACATGTGCATTAGATACCATTTCATAGCTAATTTGCCTATCACTGAGAAGTGATCCATACTATTATTAACCAAATATGATAAAAATAATATCAAAGGATGAGCAAAAGCTCACTCAAAAAACAGTTTTTTCAGTACACAATTGAAAATCAAGCAAAACACTGCAAAGATTGAAGTGGATCTCTAGATGTACTTTGATTTCAGGTTGAGGTGAACTTTTTTCAAAGTGAGAAAACTAGCGTCCAGGTCAGCGCAGTCCTAAAGCTGACTATGTCCCTTTCATGGTAGCATTCAATAGGAAACTAGGTTTGCTTGAAGAATATATAACCACAAGATCACCAGGAGGGATTGATGCAGTCATCTAGTAGATAAATTCATCTAGTTAATCATAAATGATAAATAAATCAAATTTAAATGCAGTTTTTACAGTCTGCTAATAAATTTCACTATGCTAATTAATTATGCTAATCAATTATGCAAATTAATGTCTGGTCAAATTGATAAGATGTCGGACCAAAATGAAGATTTGAAAGGATACATGTCCTGTTAAAGAAGAAAAATTATTTCCAGCACTGAGTAATGTACATTATTACTTCGAAGTTGAATTTAACTTTTGGAATGGGTAAAGCCACAGGTGTTAGAATGACGCATTTGCGTGAAGAATAATTTGAACATGCAGTCATACAGCGAAGCACATCTGCGAGATTTTGAACAATTTTTTGGTTTTAAATAGGTTTCTTCACCTCAGCTTCAATGAAAATTTGTTGTTATTGAACTTCTTTTCGCATTTCTTTTATTTGGTTCCCTGTATTTGGGAATTTTACATTTTAAGAGTGAACAGTGACTTGGACACTGGATTTCCGCATATTTAATTTGTGTCGACCTTGAGGCACTTTGTTTATTTAGTTTATTCACTTTGTTCAAATATTTTTTGAAGTCTTATTCAGCTACTACAGAACCGCTGAGAAAAGAAGTAAATGGCCACTAATTTAAGACAGTTGGAATACCACTGATCTCAAAATACTTGGCTTGTTTTTGTCATCTTTTTGATTTACGACTTTCATCTTTTTTTTGCAGCGTGGTAATATTTCGTCATGCGGCGAAGAAATTACTCAATTTCTTGTTTTCAGATTGATTTTTACATGAGTTCTTCACATTTATTTTTCATTGTTTTCTCAAATGTTAACCATTACAGTACAAGAATGAAATTCTGTTGTATTTGGCTTCATTTTTGTCCTCCATAGTCAATAATTAACTCATTTTCGCAAAGTCAATTTTCTCAGCTTCTGTAGGACATTTTGTCATGCCTCAGAGAAATATTATAATTTCTTGTTTTCTCATCAGTTTTACATATCATGTTGAGTTCTTTTTGTTAATATTTTTTAATATTTTGACCCTTCAGTTAGTCAACTTTAAATAAACGATGCCTTGAAACCTGATCTCATGTCTGTTGTTACTGTGCATATGGTTTATTTTTGTGCTTTCGCTCGCTCTGAAATATTCCAAAAAACGCCAGGGAATTAGGGGTGGGTCATGGGCAATTTCATTCAGGCATCAATGGGTTAATTGAAATTAATTAATTAAACAAATGTTACAGTTTACACCTTATTGTGTTCGTGCCTGACCAAACAGCAGCCCCCTAAACCATGCCAATAGTGCACTCTGCACTAATAAATCACAACTGATGAATAGAACTAATCAGAAAAATCTAAAACCAAGTGGAAAGGTAAACCACTGATTGGAATCTAGAAGCCAGCCAGTTTAACTCACTCTCATCTTTTGGGTCACAAGTTGAAATATCGCCAAACATTTAACATTTTGCCCCAAGAACAAACATTCTTCTGCCTCCTAAGGTAAATTACCAAAAATCATCACTAACACTTAGGTAATTCAACTCTTATAAGGAAAGCTATAAACACACGCATCAAAATCAAGAAGCATTTGGCAGAATGTTTGACCATACGTTGGTCAAATTCCAGATCCCGATAATACCTTCCAGGTCCAGCTTAGTGTAACAAAGTCAATTATCACTACTGACCAGGTGAAGGTAAGGTTAACTCTGCATACAAGCCAGGTGGCCCATCAGGCCGGACCTTATCCAGGTTTCTTTAGCATGAAGCGACTAGGAGTATTTCTACTCCCCCCTGGATGGGATGCTAGTCCATCGCAGGGTTACCCCAGCATTAACTTTGCCAGTACCCATTTATACACCTGGGTGGAGGGAGGCATTGTGAGAGTAAAGTGTCATGCCCAAGAACACAACACAATGTCCCCGGCCAAGGCTCGAACCTGGGCTGCTTGTACTGGAGATGAGTGCACCAGGCACGAGGCCACCATGCCTCCCACTACTGACGATGTGAAGGATAGTAAAAAACAATGAAGTCATCCAGTGTACCTGGAACAATGCTCTCATGTTATAAATAATTTATAGTGATCATTACTGAGGCTTGTGTGTTTTAAACACCAGAGACATGACTCAAATACCTACTTTAGTACATATAACAACAATACCTATATTTGTTCTGAGCATTAATTATTAGTTGTAAAAAAGTTCAAAAAAGTTCAAAAAAATTTAAAAGTGCTATTAGAAGAATCCAGAGGAATGGGACTGGTTAAAACCAAAGACCCTCAGACAGTGGAATTAAACAATTATACAGACCAAAGGATAACATCAAAGGCTTCAGCCATAAAACTTTTGTTGTCATTACTACAAACATCAAGATCCAGTAGTTTAGATGATGGCAAAATAATCTTTTTTTGGCAACAAAGAATCAAACTACCATAAGGCAACTTCTCCACAGACCAGCTGCCAATCTTCCAGCTGTGTGATTACCCTATAATTATCGATCTTGAATTATGTATTTGGATGGAGTATGCTCCACTTAATATTGATTGTGCACAGCAAATTATTAGAGTGCAGTTTGATCATTTCCAGGCATAGCATGCTTGTATAAATTAATTGGTTACAAATAGCCTTCCATTTGCACAATAACAGCAAATACTATTGTACTATGGAGCCAGCAAGAAATTTTTATGGCAAATAAATTGATTTTTTCATGAAATGTACCAGCCTCTTAACCACACACGCTCTGGTCGACACTCACAGAAAATACGTTTCAAGAATCACTTAAATGAATTATTTTTAGACTTAAGTTTAATTTAACATAAACGTAAACAATATGAAATATTGAAAGGATTATAACTTACACTCGTAAGTTAAGCTTAAACTAAATAGCTTGTAAAAGATCACCAATTTACTTTTACCACTTGGCGATTTCGAATTTTATGGGATGTAGACAAACTGAGAAAGACATTGGCGAACTAAACCAATCCGTTGGCAAACCCACAAAAAGGAAAGTTGGCGACTGAAATTTCACGAAAAAATTCCAGTGGAACGAAGACAAAATGGCACAACTTCACTGCGAGTCAATGAGAAGCTTGCCGTCTCACAACAACAAAGAAAACCTCATCACTACGATGAGCAATGTTTTGCTAATCAACTTACAGATTTAGAAAAAAATATCCTGTACTTTACAGCACAACACATGGCCTAAAGCGCATTGTTTAAACAACAACCTTTCAAGAAATAGTCAACTCTTTAAGATGGGCACCATGAACGCCACTGACAACTAACAGGTCACGTGACAAACGGCCATTGATAATAAACCTTATTATAGAAAATTAACAATGCGTGTAATTAACGCGAATTTCAAAATTTCACATTAATTTTATGTATCTTAATTTACCTCACTGTTAATTAAAATGACATCAATTGAAATCATCACTAATTTAAGACACCTTTATGATCGCTACTCATGAGCATATATGAATTCCTACAAGGTGAGAAGAGGAGGAAAATCATCTTGAATGGAAGGAAAGCTACAGGAATAACAGAGGCAATACAAAGCACCAGAAGGGATGCATTCCCACCCTGGACTCATTTACACCCTAGTTTGTATGGTACCTTGTGTTTTTAGCTGGAAATAAAGAGCAAATTTTGTTGTTGGACGTTATTGTTTTTCAACAAAATAAGTTCGAAAAATATCAAATTCATGTCTTAATTATGTATGCATTATGGGAAGGCCTTCCGGGTGTCTGGAAAACCCAAATAGCGAATAGCGCATAGTTGCGAATAGTGAACAGCGAATAGTCCCGAATAGCGAATAGTACGAATAGTGCGAATGGTGGTGAACAGTCTCGAATAGTGGCAAATAGTGGCAAATAGTGGCAAATAGTGGCAAATAGTAGCAAATAGGGTACCCAGTATCTCGCAGTCAACCTCGTAGCAACTTAGGATGGGATTTTCCCGCTAAAAAGCACAGACGCTTATCAGGACAAAAGGTGTTTCTAAACGTAATTTCTTTTGTTTTAACTGCTGCAAAAGTGTAAATACGTCTTTATTAGGTTATCCTTGTGTTTTCCATTTTCTTAATGTCGGTGATGGACAGCCTACTAGCCTGAGTCTGGAGAAGAAAAGGTAATAAATTCACTGAAATTCTGTTGCTTATTTGGATAATTAACCGACGCTGGATATTAGATCTAAGGCGGTGACTATTGGCCGTGTTTTCACGAGGCGGTTTTTCTCGCTTGACATTCCTTAAGGTGATCTGTTTACCGACCGTGTTAAGCAGCTTAAGTGATGTTTGCATTTCCACGACAGTGCTTTATTCGTTTTTTATGACATTGGATCCTTGTTATTCGCACAATTACATGAAACATGGCGGGAAACAAAGACGCTTGCAAATATGTTATTCTTATGTTTATAGCTATGCTATCGCGCTTGTTCCAGGATCGAAGAAGGAGAAGGTTTCAGCAAAGGCTCAGGTTGCTTGCTATTCAAAGTCGAAAAAGAAGAATCGAAGCCTGTTTCTATCAGAGGATGTTAGAAGATGTAAATGTCGGTCAAAGAAGGAAATCTGTTTGGGTTTTAGCGTGACCACAGTTTTGGTTCGAAAACATGGTTCTCAATCAATATGAAGACAACCTCTGGCATGAACATTTTCGGGTTTCAAGAGAAACCTTTCGATATATTTGTGATCTTGTTGGCCACCATCTCGTATGCCAGGACACAAACATGCGTCAAGCAATTCCTGTTCAGAAACGTGTCGGTGTTGCTTTGTGGCGCCTTGCAACAGGGAATTCGTATCGAACAGCTGGACTGGTATTTGATGTCGGGAGATGCACAGCATTAAAACTAAAAGAAGAATTCTGTTCAGCCCTGTTAAGAGTCAGTAACGATTACATTAAGTTTCCAAAAGGAGAAGCTGAAACTAGAGATGCAATTGAAGCGTTTAAAGAGGTCAGTTCCTTTCCGTAAGTGGTTGACGCCATCGACGGATCGCACATCCCAATCACTGCACCGAATGAAGATGCCAACGATTATTACAACAGGAAGCAGTTCCACAGAGTAGTTTTGCAAGGTGTAGCTGATGCTAAAGGATGCCTCATACATGTTAGTACAGGATATGCTGGGAGTATCCATGATGCCAGGGTTCTGCGAATGAGTTTCTTGATTAACGAAGTCTAAAATGGCAGGATACTAGTTTCCCTGGTTCTCCTCACTGGCCATGGCGACGATATAAAACCACTATTAGTAGCTGACCCTGCTTATAAACTTACCAACTGGTGTACGAAGCTCTATCCCGTAACAGC
>Ga0126338_10001590_pt1 | contig 14873 bp, 11 predicted proteins | sample OrbCmetagenome_2_FD_92529 | JGI IMG/M metagenome (GOLD analysis project Ga0126338, IMG submission 92529) | Coral microbial communities from Petempiche,Puerto Morelos, Mexico - Orbicella C C metagenome | ecosystem: Host-associated > Invertebrates > Cnidaria > Coral | place: Petempiche,Puerto...
CAGTAACAGTAACAGTAACAGAAACAGAAACAGAAACAGTAACAGTAACAGTAACAGAAACAGTAACAGTAACAGAAACAGTACCAGTAACAGTAACAGTAACAGTAACAGTAACAGAAACAATAAGAGAAGCAGTAGCAGTAACAGTAACAGTAACAGTAACAGAAACAGAAACAGAAACAGTAACAGTAACAGTAACAGTAACAGAAACAGTAACAGTAACAGTAACAGTAACAGTAACAGTAACAGTAACAGAAACAGAAACAGAAACAGTAACAGTAACAGTAACAGAAACAGTAACAGTAACAGAAACAGTAACAGTAACAGTAACAGTAACAGAAACAATAAGAGAAGCAGTAGCAGTAACAGTAACAGTAACAGTAATAGTAACAGTAACAATAGCAGTAAAAGTAACAGTAACAGTAACAGTAATAGTAACAGTAACAATAGCAGTAAAAGTAACAGTAACAGTAACAGTAACAGAAACAGTGGCAGTAGCAGAAGCAGTAACAGTAACAGTGACAGTGACAGTAACTAACAGTGACAGCAACAGTAGCAGTAACAGTAAAATTAACAGTAACAGTAACAGTTGCAGTCGCAGTCGCTGTCGCAGTTGCAGTCGCAGTCACAGTTGCAGTCACAGTCGCAGTCGCAGTCGCAGTAACAGTAACAGTAGCAATAGCAATAATAGTGGTGAGTCCATGTCACCTGGGTGCCCTTCAATGGAGCCCTGGATAAAAGAAAAGACAAAGGTTTTAACCGAGCAATGAAAACTAGGTCAAGGGCCAACAACATACAACACCAAAGGCTATTAGTTTAGACTGCATTAGTGCGAGACGTTCAAAAGACTCAGCCCCTGAACTATTGCACCCTCCTTCACTGCTAGAATATTAAAATGCTAAAATCAGGAATCAAAAATAACTGCACCTTAACCATACATGTAGAACCCTCACTTAGAAATCTCCAAGTGCATAGGCCAATCGCATTGAGGATGAGGGATGATTAATTAATTTATTTTGTTTCATTCTCCGAAACCTTGGGGATAGATTTTTTCATTTTTCGCAATTGGCTTATTCTTTGTAATGGTTGTTGATTTGTTGTGTAGTAGGTTAAGATGGCTGTAATTAAGGATGTTCTTAGCAGGTCATACTGTTGCTATGGTAACCTATTGTGTCACGAAAATTATAACAACGTCTTCAACAATAATTGGGCAGTTTTGTTGATACCATTATTATAACATCAAGTGATAAAGAGTGGTTATAAACGACCCATCAAATTCAAAGTTCTGGAAACTCTTTTGAGCCACCTTAGACTGATATCTGATGTCTTTTTTTGCAGGCATATAAAGAGTGGATAAAAAAAAATGGAGAAGAACCTCGCTTACCAGCACTGAATTACACAAATGAACAGCTGTTCTTTATAAGTGCCGCTCAGGTAGTAATGGGGGGAGCTGCAGGGGGTTCCCAGTGAAAATGCACCTAGATTATTCGGAGACTTCCAAATTATTGTAAACAAAACAAAAACGTTTTTGCTCAAGGTGCAGGAAAGGTCATTGATATGGTTTGACGTTTTCGTCATTGAGTTTATTCTATATTGAATCCCTCCACGCTGTTAACTAATTGGTCTTACCACTTTCGGTTTTCAGTCCAGCCTTAGCTTCCAGGTACGTCTGGAAGTTTGCATGTGATCGAGCGTTAAGTCTAGAGGAAAGATATGAAGACAATATTGTCCAAATGAGAAAAAAAAGGGTTCGGCTACAAGCCAAGATTTTTCCTTTCTTGACCATATCAGGAAACGTGGACTTCTGCACTTCATTAATGAACAAGTGTTTTCGATGGCGATAATTCAGGAACATATTATGCCAATTAAAGAACCTGCATATGGACTGTGATCTGTTTGAGTGATTTTTAGAGCAGAGAGGGATAGGTAAATTCTAGAAAACTTGCAAGAGACTGGTACTGGTTTTTCTCCTGACTCCACTTCCCTGCTGCGGAAAAGAACAAATTATTTGTTCTCTGTTGCTTTTGCATTTTCCTTCTGCAGATCTCTTTTGCTTTCTTGTGTTTTTTCTTATTTATGGTGTCCAGTGAATGGCTGTTTTGGGTGATGCAAAAGATGACATTCTACCCATAAGTCCCAACCATCTGAATCACCTTTTCCTCACTTGTAGTTCTTTGGTCTACCATGGACTATGTATCGGATGTTTTCGACAGATAGGTTGCTGATATTATTAGTAATCCAGCAGATTGGTGCACGAATTGTGGATTTATGGTGAAAGCACCAAATTTGGCACAAGCATTTGGAATTACCTCCCACATGGGACATATCCTTTAATTGAAGTCATAGGAAGTTTAAGTTATGTCACTAGCATTTTAGCAATTATTCAAGAAAAGTGAAACCACTTACTGCAAACCAAGCATGAAGTCATAATTTATAAATACCTAACTTTAACCCAAATTTACAACAATTTTATTTATTTACTTCATTTACTTTCGTGCAAGGGCAGGTATGATCATGCATGATGTTCACATAACACTTGATAATAGGCATCCACTGTTAGAACACTGTCAAAGCCTAGAAAAATAAAACTGCTGTCATTTCATCGAATACCGTCCAGGGCTGTTTTTTTCTGTTTTCTTTTCATCGCAACCCGTGCAGGTGTCAAGTGTCAGAAGGGGTTGTAACTTGCTAGGACCAATATCAAGTGCTAGCAAATGTCTTCGATGTCTACCTACACAGCTCCAAAAAGGAAACTTGTTGAAATACCTCGACTGGATGACTGCAATAACTGCATCAACAGGGTGCACCATTTATTTATTGTGGCCAATGCTTGTAGCATCAACTACATACAGTATGCCTGTTATCAATTCCCTGTGCTTACACGGTGCCACTTCTGCAATATCATTTTTTTCATTGTTTGAGAGTATTGACTCTCCCATACCGGATACGCCTTTGCCCTGTTCAGTTCCAGTTGTGGTAAGCTGCTCAACAAAGAAAAGGAATAGTTCCTCTTTGTTCTCATGAGAAGGTCTTGAGGCTGCCCAATACACCAATACATCAGACCCAAACCAGACATTTTCAGTGGCTATACTGGTGACTGTTTGGTCCAGCGTCATGATTGTGGCCAAGGATTGTAGCATCATGTGCCTGTTATCAACTCCCTGTGCTTGCATGGTGCCACTTCTGCAATATCATTTTTTTCTGTATGTGCTGCTCTCATGGACTTCAGAAGCGACCTTTTTTGCCTCTCTACTTCGCCATTAGCTCTTGGCCATAGAGGTGTTGTGTAACAGTGTCCAATCCTTATTTCATTCAGATAATCTTCTTTTTCTTTAGACACAAGATAGATTTGAGCCATTGTCGGTACGCAGACCTTTAGGTAATCCATGCCTTGCAAATTGGGCATCCAAGCAATGAATGATGGTTTTGCTGGAGGTTGTTTGGATAACATCAACTTCCATCCACCGGCTGTAATAATCAAAGAGAACTAACAAGTGTTGTCCAGAAAGTAACGGACCCACTAGATCCACAGTCACTTCTTCCCATGGTTGGTTGGGTAATGGTGGTAATTTCAATGGTGGAGGTAGAACGTTCTTGGTAACCACCTGGCACCCGTAACACTCCGGACATCTCTCTGCATCACGATCCATAGCAGGCCACCAGACCAGACCAGTCTCTCCTTCGTCTTTACGACTCCCTGGTATCCTTCGTATGCCAAACTGACGACTCTCTTGCGAGGTACTTGGGGTATAACGATTCTTGTTCCCCGTAGAATCACATGACCGATAAAAGTCAACTCATTGCGCATTGGCAAATACTGCTTAGGAGCACTGTCCCATTTTCCTTCGATGAGGCAACTCCTGACTGCTTGCAACTCTGAGTCTTGTGCTGAGACTCGTTCAATCTCTTTGATTTTCAGTGCAATTAGGACAGCATGAAGAGCTATCATGCGTACGTATCCATCATTTTCCATGGACGGATCTGAAGCTGGTATCTTAGTTAGTCGGGAAAGGGCATCTGCGATGTTTGTTCTTGAAGGTACATGGCAAACTTGGTAGTTGCACGGTTTTAAACGCAGAACCCAGCGCTCTATTCTGGCTGAATGCTTAGACTTCCTTGAGTAGATGATTTGAAGTGCTTCATGGTCTATCACCAGATCAAACTGTGGGAGCCCGTACAAGTAGAGGTGAGAGCATTCACACACCCAGACTAAGGCTAGTACTTCCTTCTCTGTCTGACTGTAACGGCGCTCCACTTGACTCAAACTACGACTGGCATAACAGACGGTACGTCACGGTTTTCCTTTCCTTTCCTGCTCAGCAATGACACGGATGGGCGTTTCCTTATCGAGGTAAGCTAGGACTGGTGCACTTGCAACTTGACTCTTCAATCTCTGAAATGTCTGCTCCTGCTCCTCGCCCCACACGAACGGTTCTCCTTTACTTGCAAGTTTTCTGAGGGGATCAGCAGTGGTAGCAAAATCACGTATAAACCTGGCACTAAAATCAACGATTCCTAAGAAGCTGCGATCTTCAGAAGGTGTCTGAGGCTGACTCGCTTCCGCAACGATTCCTACTTTTTCCTCAATAGGGCCAATGCCATGCTTGTTTGCTAAGCAAAAGACCCATGAAAACCATTTTATTCATTCGGAAGGTGCACTTTTCAGCATTCAAAGTCAGCTGCTTCTCACTAAGATGTTGCAACACACTATGTAAGTTCTTATCATATTCCTCAGTGTCTCGACCATGAACGACAAGATCATCTGCTATGTTTTCCACTCCTTGTAGACCTGCCATTGACTGAGTTATAACATGTCTTGGTGCGGCATTAACACCAAAACTCAAACGCTTGTAGCGGAATATACCATCATGGGTGGCAAAAGCAGTAATATCCTTTGACTCAGGATCCAACTCAATTTGTGAAAACCCCACCTTAAATCTTACTCCGAGAAAACACCACTCTTATTAAGGCTTCAAGGACTTCATCTGTGGTTGCTATAGGCAATCTTTACCAAATAATGTCCTCGTTAGCTCTTCGCATATCGATCGACACCTAGCCTTACGTCCCCTGACGGTGTCAGGGCGACAACAACTGGGCAATCGTAAGCCCCTAGACTTTCTCAATTACCTTGGCAGTTATTTTGTCCTTTACAGAAAAAGGTACTCCTCGCATCTTTTGAACGACTGGAGTTACACTGGGATCAACGTGTAACTTCAACTGATAATCTTTCAGCTTTCCAATTCCCTGGAACACAGTGAGGTATTTTCCTTTGAGTTCTCACAAAGGTATCATCAACAGTGTTACAGTCTCCCGTCCCGAGAGTTCCCATGGGATCCAAATGAAGGATTCCAAGATCTGTGACAGTCGAATATCCCAAGAAACTAACCCCAGATTTAACAACAATGAAATTTGCCACAACCTTTGCTTTCGATACGGAAACTTGTGACTGAAACTGGCCTTCAGCTCCAAGCTCTCAACCCCCATAAGCATACAATCTCTTGGTGCAGTGTTTTAATTCATTTTTTAGTAACCGATACTTTAGTTCCTGCTGTGTATCTTTACTGATAAGGTTACTTGCATAACCTGAATCAATAAACACAACTCTGCTGATTCCACCAATGTTCACTGAGATGACTGGCTCAACGGAATTTGACAAAGTACATGTCTGTTCTTCTATAATAAAAGAAAATTTGTCATTCTCACCTGATTGGTTACAACGATCCTCAACTTGATTGGCCTGCCTCCCATTACCACGATGCTTCTGTCTGCCTCCCCGTTGTTGGGTGGTGCCCTGTTTTTCAGACTGCTTCCCCCTTTGCAACAGTTAGCATAGTGGCCATATTACCACACTTGCTGCACTTTTCACTTCAGGCTGGACAATTTTTATTTTGCGCAAAGTGACCTTCTTAAACATAGTTAAAACAAACACTTTTTCCTTTGGTTCCACGTCCAGGACTTTCTTCCACTGCATTAGTGCCTGCTCCGAGTTCTTGGCATGGCGTGACCATTTGACTTGCCTGCTCATGTGAGGCTTCCCACCTTCAAACTTTTTCCATTGCAGCTTCCAGAGTAATATTAATGACTTGCAATAGCTTCTTCTTTAGTTTATCAGGCAACTTTTCAATCAATTGGTCTGGCAAATTTTTCTCCAAAGTTGCATCAAAATTTCAATGACGAGTTTGTAGATGTAAACAAACCATGAACGTGTCAGCGGTCTCACCCTTTGTCCAGCAAGTCGACGAAAGACATGTTCGTATGGTACATTCTCCTTGGTTCTAAAATGCGCATTCAACTTTCACAGACACACCACATACTCATTATCCTCGTCAGCATTCACTGGTCCAGGATCTGGAAGATCTTCGTAAATATCTTGTACTTCCATGCCTGCTAAATGAAGTAACTGAGACTGTTTCCGAGAAGGATTCGTGATTCCCTTGCCATCGATGTAATACTGATATGATCGTTTCCACTGTCGCCATCGTTCCGCGACCTGAGAGGAAGAGCCTTAAAAATTAAAATCTAAAGGCGGAAGCGCTCTTTCCACTGCGTTCGACATCCTCGTCGTCAATTTGTGGTGTTGAACCGCAAAAGTAAGCTACGAAGGCGAAAGACAACAGTACACACAGTACACGTTTCTACACGCTCTTCCCGCGTTAGTACTATGCCGGATGTATACTTTTACATGTACAACCGCTGCCCTAATATATTACACATGCCTCTATACCTTTCTCCTAACTTTTGTATTCCCCCAGTCAGGGGGTCCAAGCAGCGAGGCCTGGAACCGAGTTTCTATAATCGCCCCAATTAAGAAATTTGGTTTGTGGAAAACAAACATGGCGGACTTCCATGAGCGGGATGCGTTTGTAAAGTTTTGTAAACGTCGCGCATATTTCACGTTCAAACATCTAAGAAAAAGTTCCAGTTGCCCCACGTCTAAATCTTGAACATTTTGATCGAGGCATCGGGGATAAATATTCCAAAGAAACCTGCGAGCGCGTACTCCACAGTGTGAGCTAGATTGCAGGCAAGAATATTTCATTCGAGCATTTTTTGTAGCGGTGTCCTATCAACGGGATAAGCTGAAGTATTTCTATATTGCCGGACTCCCTGTTGGTAAGGTTTGCTTTTTTTGAACAGCTTAACAGCTTCGTGGCCCTTTTTGTTTTCACTTAACTGACAGGGTTAAAGCAGGTTTCACAGTGAGTGCAGTGGGTACGGCGCTTTTCTGTTACGTTACTACAAGAGGTCTGTTTCAGTTTCAGGAAAAGCATCTGGCATTATTTATGAAAGTGAATATTGGATAGGTCCCTCGGCAGAATTGAGAATTCATCACCGTCTGTTTGGTTACAACACAATAGTTGTGTCGGTGATTGTTTTTGTTTCTTCATAATCATCCTTAGACTTTTGTTTTGATATTCTTGACTTAACGGCTTAAATAATGGGTCCAATCAAGTCGTTGAGATGGAGATTGTGCAGGACGTTTGACTTTACCACCTCATTTTTTTGCTCTTTCTGCAGCCTTAGGGGAATAAAACAAACCTGATTCTTTGGTTACCGATCATTTGATTAGCCCCTAGCCTGTTAGCACCCAACCACAAATTGAATAGCCCCTTACTCATGCATGAGAAATATACAGTTTTTTTTATTCCTGGTTGGGGGCTTATTGACTTCTGGTTGGGGTTTAAATGGTTAGGGGCTAAATGACTGTTACCGATCCCTGCGCTTGATGTCTTTTCTTGTTATTCTCGAAAGCCAAGTCTCAAAATTGGCCTGTTCCAAATGTTGTGGAGGTTCTGTTGACTCAGGTTTGCCCAAGTTAAAGTTAGTTGTCTGGATGAATGACCATTCTACCTGCCTACCTCATTACTAGCACTCAACCACGGGTAACATGGCTCGTTTGCCTTCCCTGGGTCTCTTTCATAAATTATCCCCCTCAGCAGATGAGTATATGGCAGCCCTATTTTGATATCCAGAATTATTGCAGAGCTTTCTCCCACCACACAAATAAAACTGAAGCTTATCATCAGTACAAATTATGCCAAAGCATGTGAACAGAAGCTGCCTTCTTTATTTTCACTGGGCAATAACTTGTAAACGAAATACCTCAACCGAGTAAAGGTTCACATTGAGTCTGTGTCTAGTAAATAGTCCATTTTGGACATTCCCATATGCAGAAGCAGAAAAATGATTTCAAATTTGCGAGTTCACATTGGTACTGAACAGTAAGGAATGGAGGTTTCAAAACCTCTATAATTTATCATTGTATTACTAGTATTACTAGTATCGAGACATGCAAACTACTAGCTATTTTCAATGTTGTTGACTGATCTGCAACTGCCTTCAAGTTTCATTACTCGAAAGAAAGTCTTCAGACTCAACATATTACAGGAAAATCACGAAGTAAATCCAGTCTTTCATAAGACAGTAAGTTAAGACAGAGAAAACTTTATACAGAAAAGCTTGTTTAATGTAAGCTCAAGTTTAAATGTACAACTCTGAACCGTTGGGAAATATTTTAAAGACTTACGTTCGGAGGCTTCGCGATATATAATGGCAGACATGAAACAGTTCGACATCGCTATTTTCCATAGAAATTAGAGAAGAATAATTGATTCGTGTGAAGATGGAAGGTAATGAACCTTGAAATTTCCACAGCAAAATAAAAACTTCAGCTTTCTTTTCTTCCTGAGACGGGGAAACCTCTCCAGGCAACCAAGAATGCAACCACGCTCGCGAGGAAAATAGCACAAAGCTGGTCCTTCATTCCTTTAGTCCTGATTGTCTCAGAGCTGTCGTTAAAAATTGCTAACAGCGAATAAAAAGGCAAATCGAAGGCAAATCCTGAACAAAAATGGCGGCGAAACATGTTTCGGTTTCCTCGCGTTATTTTCGCGTTAAACGCATGCTCGTTACCGTTGATTGACAGATTTCTTTACTGGGGCGATCATAGAAACCAGAAAAGTGGCGAGATCAAAGATAGCTGCCAGCCCCCCTCCCCCCCACCCCCCAGCTCATCTTCAAAATAAACACAATTTTTTGGGGGGTATTTCTCTCCACCAAGGTGTCACTAACAGTTGAGAAAAAGGAAGAACAGACATTTATGGGTCTTCATGGGATCAAAGAGCGTTTTGCCTCCCACTGCCTCATTCATGCGTTTCCTGTTGCCATGCTTCCTCCAATAGCATAACTCCATATTCCACTATATACAGACACAGAACCACATTCCTCCTCTGCTCTGACAAAGGGTTAATACTCAGAAAGTGAGCTTTGCGAACTTACTTTGCAGGGCATTGAAGTTACCTTTATCAACTTCAATTTGATAAATAACTAAGTGCCTTCATACTGAGGCAATGGGAAGGGGGGCCTCTGGTTTTTTTAATGAAAGGAACTTTCTAATTCACTATCCCTGACAAAAAAAGGCAAAGACTTGCAAAAGAAGAGCTGTTGGCTCTAAATCATACTATCTTGAGTTTATCACTGGACATTTTTCCACTAATAGGAGGACAGCTAAATAGAGGCAAATAGTATCTGTGAATTATATCAGGCAGTGGTGTTCTATTGCGAAGCCTTTTAACAAATTCTTCGTTCTCCTCTTGGTACTCTTGGTACTCAAATCAAGTGCTTACAGATGAGGTGAAGAGGAATCTCCAATGTAATGTGGCCTGACACAAGTTGTTAAACCACTCAATCATTGGCCGAACAAGCTTTTCAAGAAGCATGCCGAACGCATCTTGTTTGGGTCATCAGCTGTCCGTTTCAATTTATTTTTAAAGCCCTTAAAGTAGGTGGAAAGATCTTGGCTATAAACCGGACCCTCTTCAGACTTGAAATTCATATCTATTAACTCGTTACATATCCTTTAAAAAAACATTGTGTGACTTATGGACGTGCATCTAAGGGGACATCCTTTGGCAAGGCTTTTTCTAACTAGCCCAATTTCTACTAAATGTGTTTGTTATTTACCAGGTGGATTGTGGGTCTGTCCTTCAGCCAGTTGCCATGAAGAAAATCGAGCAGGCAACCCACACACTAGACCACTGGAGGTAAATTTGCAAAACTAAGTATTTACAGAAAGGAAATTCCTGTACAAAATTGCCTATGGCATTAATCCTCAAAATAGAACCACCTCATTGCCCTGCCCACTTTTGTTGAAAACATCCTCAAATTCTATTCCTTCGTGTGTGTTTCAATTAATTTGCCTGCAGATGGTGACATTGGTATTAATCATTTCTGCTGCAGTTGGCAGCATGAAACCATTTCATTCACGGGAATGATAACACTCTTATTTTTTTTTTTTTGCTGCACAGTTCCAACCATATTGATGACTATTTTTGACATTATGCTATTTTGAATTGATTGTATTTCCTTGCATGCTAGGAAATCCTGCTTGAATTTAAAATGTAGTTAAATAGTTTTTCACTGGCCAAAGTCAATTTTATTCACTTCAAACCTATCTTTCCGTAAACGACAGCAGCTTGCGTGTGAAAGTTTTTGAACAAAGGGCTCACCAAAGACCAGTTTTCGTCACTCTCTCTTTAGTCCAGTGCCTTTCGTGAGCCTTGCTCAAAACAAGTACAGGAAAGAGATTTGATGAAATGATTTTTGACAGGGCACTGATATATCAATACGATTATTCTTTCAGTATGAACTCCCATTTATCATTTGCTGGTTTAGAAATAGAAAACTGGAGGTATTGAGAGGAAGATAATTATATCACTTTTTTATAAAGCCAAATCATTGCTACTGGATTATTTGCATTGTACAAAAAGTTAAGCTTCCGATACGCGACACATGCAAGATGGTTAGGAGTGCATGCACAGTACTGGGTATGTTTTGTTCCTGGTAGTTGTTTGGGCCCATCAAAGTCCTCAAATGAGATTTTGGTAAAGAAATTACAGCAAGATTATAACTCTTCAGAGTCTCATACTCCATTATGCTACACTCCTGATGGTTCAATACAGGGCCATTTGACGGAAGAAAAAAATTGCTGCTGACTCCAAGTTTTTATTTTTTTGATGTATTTTTCATCAGTGGAAAATAGGCAAGATTACCTTATACCTTTGGAGGTGACCTGAGCCAGAGAAAAAATTAAGAGCAAATGTCACCAAAAACCAAGTAAAATTCGAATTTGGCGGCAGAGGTCGAGAAATCGATTTTTCTCTCTTTTCGTCCACAAATAGCGCTTAGGTAGATATGAAACGTGATGTAGTTTTTTTTGAGCTTGAAGCACTTTAAATTCGAGAAAATCGAGTTAAACGATTTTCGCCTAGACGGTCGCCAAAATGACCGATCACAAGGGCTTAAAATTAGTAATCTAAAGTTAATTTGCATTTGCGTGTAAAGGAGAACCAAAACATATCGAGACTTTTTCTTGAAAGACAAAGTATTCAGCTATCCAAAACAGTTTAGAACTTGACTTGAGCGCCATTTGAGAATAAACACACAATTTTAAAAAACTCCCTTTCAGTTTCTAGGTCGAATTCCTAATTTATGAATAAAATTCAGAGATATTTTTCGACATGTGCCATAACGCCAAGTTCCTTGAAACTTCGCCTTTGGAACACTTTTATGTTGTTGTGAAACATGTATTAAAATCAGCTTGGGTTATTCTTCGAGTGATTTTTGAGGCCCGGCTGAAAAAACCCGGTTTTATCTAAAACATGACGAAAAGTTAACAATGGACTTTTGTGTGTTGGTCTGAAGGCAGTCCGATATAGGCGTTTAAAGTCTTTGTAATGTTACTTCCTTGTACTCAGCACTTTTATGTTGATGCAAAACATATATATCAAAATCAGCTCGGGTTATTCTTCGAGTGGTTTTTAACTAACCGCTGAAATAACCGGATTTTAAAGAAAACATCAGCAAGAAGTAAACAATAGACTGCTTGCGTGTTTTTCTGAGACCAAGAGACAGAAGAGAATACTTCTTTCATTGTCATATTTTCGTTCTGCAGGTCAATATGCTTCTTTTAAGTAAAATAAAATGACAACACGAGTTTATTCATGCATTCAAAAGTACCTTCACTCACAGGGAATATTTCAATCTTTTTACGTAAAATTAGATTACTGGCAAGTGGATAATGTGTACATTTCACAACCACGGCACCGCAATTCTAAACAATTAAACCTGTTTAAATGTGTACTTGTATAAATAAAGTTACAGAGTTGTATTTACATGTACTTCAGTTGAATATGGAAAACGGAACTGCAAAGTAAATGTGAGCAGGCGCTTATTTTCCAACCTTCTAATATAGACCTTGCCCATTTAATTAAGTCGCTTAAAGCTGGGAAGGTACAACGGAAGGTATACTAACCTGCGCCGACAAAAACAACAACATTGATCGCAAGAAAAATTTCCGCTGGCAATCCTTAGGATTTTTCTCTATTCTTCTCTCCTTCGTGACCTCTTCGTGGAACGGATATCATGGTGGATAGCGGCAAATTTGTGTCACCTTAGGCCCGGTCCAAACGCCGCTCCACTCATGTGCCGAACCAAACTTGATTAAGTTCGACTTTAGAGCGCCTTTGGAGCGACGGCTGCATCAGACGTCGTACCTGCGTTGAACTTAATTCGGGAAGCCGGTGGTAACAATTTTCGACGAGAAAATATGCCTTCTGAATTCACGAACACCGTCCAAATAGAAAAGCTGTGACTAACATTTCGCTGTTATCATGCTGTTATAGCAATAGTTAGGGAAGCAAATTCAAACTCAATGTTCAGTGTTTTTATTTAGACATGTTTTCTCCCTGTTAAATCGACTTGTTAAAGGGAAATCTAATAAGCTGAGCTATTATTTTTTTTTTGTCTAATTTTTTTTATTATCACGAAGAAAAAGCAAAAAATGAATTTGCGCTAAAGAAACTCGCTTATACAGTCCCGTTTCTCATAAATCGAAGGCATATTGGTATTTTGTTGTCTTTATTTTTAGCGACTACTTTGAACTTCATGCATGACTGGTCATGCCACTCAATTTTGAGCCAATCATGAGTCCGTTATATGAAAAATACATTACAGTAATTTATGCATTAGGTTCGACACATGAGGAGAACGCCGTATGAATCGACTGCCGCTCCAACGTCGCATAGTGCGACAGACCCTGCCGAATTTAATGTTGTTTGCCGCACCAAACCTAACCTGCTAAACCAAACTGATTCAAACGCCGCTCTTCTGCCGTACTTAACTCATCAGTTAGGTTCGGCACATGAATGGAGCGGCGTTTGGAACGGGCCTAAGGCCCGGTCCAAACGCCGCTCCACTCATGTGCCGAACCAAACTTGATTAAGTTCGACTTTAGAGCGACTTTGGAGCACCGGCTGGTTTAGACAGCGTACTTGCGTCGAACTTAATTTCGGAAGCCGGTGGTAACAATTTTTGACGAGAAAATATGCGTTCTGAATTCAAGAACTCTGTCCAAATAGAAAAGCTGTGACTAACATTTCGCTGTTGTAGCAATATTTAGGGAAGCAAATTCAAACTCAATGTTCAGTGTTTGTATTTAGATAAGTTTTCTCCCGGTTAATTCGACTTGTTAAAGGGAAATCAGATAATCTGGGCTATTATCACGAAGAAAAAGCAAAAAATGAATTTGCGCGAAAGAAACTCGCTTATACAGTCCCGTTTCTCATAAATCGACGGCATATTTAATTTTGTTGTGTTTAGTTTTAGCGACGACTTTGAGCTTCATGCATGACTTCTCACGCCACTCAATTTTGAGCCAATCACGAGTCCCGCTATATGAAAAATACATTACAGTAATTTATGCATTAGGTTCGACACATGAGGAGAACGCCGTATGAAGCAGCTACCGCTCCAACGTCGCATAGTGCGACAGACCCTGCCGAATTTATTGTTGTTTGCCGCACCAAACCTAACCTGCTAAACCAAACTGATTCAAACGCCGCTCTTCTGCCGCACTTAACTCATCAGTTAGGTTCGGCGCATGAATGGAGCGGCGTTTGGAACGGGCCTAACCTGTCTTATCGCTGCCAAATAGGATTCGCTGACCTCTGATTTTCCCTAACCCTAACCCTAACCCTAAGTAAACAATGGACTTTTGCTACTGGTCTGAGGGCAATGGGTATGGGCATTTAAGTCCTTATATTATGAATTCTTTGTACTAATACGCAAATTGTTTGCTTGCATCTGTAATATAACAGTAAAATATGATTGAAAAACGTTACTCTGGTTTAAAAATGTAAAAATGTTAGTAAAAATTCTTTTTGTAAAAGTCCCAACGTTTCGGCTAAAACTTCAGCCTTCATCAGGGGAAAGTGATAAGGAATTTGTTGAAAAGGCACGTGCTTATACTATGCAAATCGGCAAATCGGAGCTAATTATGTTCTGTCCCTTTGGGCTAAATTTAAAAATTCGTGCGGCAAGTGCATACCATCATCACGGTTCAGCGGATTCCTACAAGTGTTAATTTCCCATCCTTCTAAAATACGTCTGTTGCGCCAATTTGTGCTTGTACGTAAGATCTTTGAAGATTCCCAGGAGATGATGTGACTCTCACCATCCGGCTACTCACAAAAGGGCTGTGGTCATGTCTCTGACTGATCGTGCAAGAGCTATCCCGTCTTCTGTTGACCAACAATCAAAGGAAATGAAACATGTGATCGCGGCACTCAGGGCGAATGGCTACCCGAAACGATTTGTTATTCATGCAAGTAAACCGGAACGGCCTTCTCAACAAACGTCTGCAACTCCACCGGATGACAAAAAAGGTTTCTGCATTTTACCGTATGTCAAGAGCACTACGGAACCGATTAAGCGAATCCTAAGCAATTACAATATCAAAGTTGCTTTAAAACCACACCATACCATCGGCAATTTATTTCCCAAACCAAAAGACCCAGTCCCGAAAGATCAGACTC
>Ga0126338_10001591_pt1:2500-14871 | contig 14871 bp, 9 predicted proteins | sample OrbCmetagenome_2_FD_92529 | JGI IMG/M metagenome (GOLD analysis project Ga0126338, IMG submission 92529) | Coral microbial communities from Petempiche,Puerto Morelos, Mexico - Orbicella C C metagenome | ecosystem: Host-associated > Invertebrates > Cnidaria > Coral | place...
AACTGACCACGCGAAAAAGGACGACGGCTTGACGGTGTGACATCCTCGTTTTGTTCGTGACGCAGTGCACTCTGTTAAAAAGTGGCTCAGTGCACTCTGGTTAAATGCAAAGCATTCTGGTAAAAAGTGATGTATTCGAGATTTCGTACCCCTTCTATGTGTTCTTCTTAAATCCTGATTATGTTGCTGCTCGCTCGCTCCGCTCGCTCCGCAGCAATAATAAACACAGTTACTGACCAATCTTAATATTCGGTCAGAATCTTAGCCTAATTTTGTGAAAATACGAACAGTTCCTTGTATCAGTAACCATTACTTGATCGCACATGTTTCTGTTCCAATCACTAATTTTCGGAGCCGTCTAAGATTCATTTAATCTGGAGTATAAAATGACCTATTGAGTCATAAGAAAAGGTCGAACCAATAAGTCGCTGCTTCTGCAGTATTCCATTTCGGTGTTAGCGAAAGGCTAGCAGTGCGAAAACGTCTGCAAGAACTTAGGGCCACAGCCCGTCCACACCATGCCGAAGGAATTTAAAAATGCAGCAATCACCGGTCACTTTGGATTTGTGTTTGACGAAAACTCGGTAAGGAAAACCACGTTATTATCGTGACGCAATCGTTTTCGAAAAGCTCGCTTTTCAAAGCATTCTCCGTCCACACGAAAACGAAAAGCCGGTGTTTTCAAATTCCATTCGGTTTGATGAGCGTCTTCGTTAAGCTAGCCCGTTTTGTGACGGATTAGTGTGGACGGTAGGCCTAGCTGTAGAATTTTCTTTGGCGCAGTGTAGACGCTGCCTAAATTAAACATTTTCTGACCGGTAAAAGGATCTCGATCGAAGACTGCTCATATGCTATGAACAATAGCAAGGACTTTTTCAGATCGCTCAATTGTAATTGAAACAAAGAAGTACTGATTAAAAAACGTTTGTCTGCAATTAAGGATTTCTAGCTCATTTATTTGCTTTGATAAACTGCATTTGATGCCTTTGCAATCACTGATAGGCATCATAAGCAAGGAAAAATTTACTAGGGAAACAAAAACGTTGTTTGTGCCTGTAAAGGTTTTTACTGGAGGTCAATGGTCCATTTAATTACCAAGTTGCGTAAGCCTCTTTATCAAAGCGAGGCCTGGTGCACAACCATACATATTAAAATGAGTTTAATTTGTATGTGAGTGAAATCTTATTTTCATGTGAAGGATGGTTACCAAGACTCGCTTTGAGAAAGAGGCTAAAGGTAATTCGAAAATGGCCTCGTTTTCCGTGATTCGTTTGAAAATATTGCGAAACCTAATGGACGCCGTAAACATCGCTAATTTACGTTTATAAAAAAAAAAATGACCACACGCGAGAACTTTAGTTAATTAACTAGCCGCTAAAAGGTCTGAAAGGTAAACACAGTCATTCTAACATGCTTCATTTGAGTTCGGTTTTTTTTCGAGGTTAACCTAAAAAGGCAACTTGACAAGAATGCTTTTCTTTTGTTGTACATGTTGTTGAGTCTATCCAGTTTTTCATGTAGTCTTTGTCCAAGAGTAGCCAAACTCGAAATCTCAAGTTTTCCAAGTTCTGTTAATTAATTAACAATGGCCTTCTCTAAGTTAGGTTTTTATAGATATTTTTTATAGATATTTTTTCTGCATGTGTATAATCTTATCTCTTCCTCTCCAATATCAATACGGTTTACGTTGAAGTTATGAAAAGAGAGAAATACCAGTAATGTCCAACTGATAGGTTCAAAGTCTCCCTACTAATACAATAAGAAGTGTGGGGAAATCAACGGGAAGATTCTGTATTTCAAGACGCAAACACAAGTGCTCAGGGATGAACGGGTAAAGCATGCCTGTTTCAAATTTTTCGACTGATGATTGTGTACCGATGAGTGTTTTGGTTTTAAACAAGAAACTTACCGGGAAGTGTGCGGTTCCACATAAGACTGAACTGAATTTTGAGAGAGAAGTGACCACAGACATTACATGCACTGATTACTCGACCCAAATTGCCATCAATGTTTCCTCGGTGTTGGACATGAATTCTCACAATATTTTTACGAACAGTTCTTTCCTGTAATTCTTTTAGAAGACAAAGCTAAGGTAATGTTGAAACCAGAATTCATAGTTTATTGGCAAGACATCCATGCTACAAAAACGCCTGTAGTTATAAAGCTACCATAATATGACACATGGCCAGACAAGAGAAAGGAAACTTAAATTCGCCGCGCCAGTGAAGCTTTCATTAAAAACATGTGAGACAAATAGCGATATTTGTTTGTTTTTTTTGTCGTCACGAGTGTCCAATACTTTGCCTTTTTTGCTCCAATGTTTTGCAGAGCAAGTTAACATGAAGCGAAGGATAAACCGCTGGACTAATGCCATTTGTCTGATAAACGATTCTGAATCCATTTATCGAAATGGCTCGGCACTGTCACGGGACTCGGCTCAACTGAACTGCGATTAATGCAACAAAGGCAAGCGCCATGTTTGCAGGACAACATCCTAAGACACCAAAAACTTTAGTTTGTGTGAGTGGCATTTTTAATAAGTAGAATTTGGAAGATTCAACTTCACTTTAAGACTGTTTTGTGGAATAGTTTGCTTTCTTGATATTTTCAGCTGTGAAACCCTTTGTAGTCTGTGAATATTTGACAAACTAATGGACGCTTACCAGAAGTCCCGCCTTATAGTACCAAAAATGCCAAGGTTAGGTGGATTTCAATCAATTTAACATTGTGACTTGACGCTTTTATTAAAAGACATCTGCTAATGTTTTCTATTCTAATTACGAGTCTTTTATTTTACTGCATAGAATCATGCACACTGTATATAAGTTACTGCTTGAAACAAAGATAATAAGGCAGCGAGGTATTTTCAATCAGTCCACCGGCGCTTGACGAAATATTCAGTTCCAATGAAAAATCTCTCGAGTCATGACTATCCAATATTAAAACAAAGAGAAAGCGACTGTTTACGGAAGCAAATATCCGTTTTAAAATGTGAGTTTTAGAAAAGAAATCTTCGTCTGACATTCTCTCCTGGTCCTCAGTCCAAACATTCAATGATAATGGCTTATCTTTTAGCACTTTCAGGCTTTCCCCGGTTTAAATTCTATGCGTCCGATAACCTGTTACTTTATCTTTTAGTCAGCTTTTCGTTGGTGCTGAAAAAAAAAAATAGCGAATTGGCTTATCTGAAAATATTGATCACTTCAACTCGTCCGTCCTGTCTGTGTACTAGAAAAGCATCTTCAGCCGCTAAGGGAGGTCGAAGTAAGATAGTAAAAAATTTGATAAACATCTCTGAATTTTTCGTTGAGCGAATATGAAGGACGACAAACCACGATATTTTCAAAAACTCTCTTCAAACTAAAGCCGGAATTGTTTTAGACGTACGGAAATATTTCGAAAATGAATTTTAAGGAAGCTGTCAGCTCAAAATGGGATCGAATCTCGAGAAACTGAAAATTTAAAAGCACTTTTCCAGATGAAAAGAGCAATATAAAAATAATTTCCTTGAATAAGCCCGGGGGCGATAAGTGGTCAGTGCGGAATTGTCAACAAGAAATAAATGATAATATCTGCCCAGTGTGGCTCCCTAAGGGTTTTTATTTTGTATTATTAATTTCTTGTACGTTGGTCGAAAATAGAATGTAATATCGCATGGCTCAAATCACTTCCAGTCTTAGAAAAATTGTATTTTATGAAAAAAAGATATTGGCGCAGGCTAAAATTGTGTCCCTATTCGTCAGATATCTGTTTAAAACCCAAAAAATAGACTGACGTCATTATTTTCATCTCGTTTCTTATGTAACCCGTACTTTTAGCATGAGATTTTCTGAGCAGCAGAGTTTTCCGCAGGTGCGTTTATTTTCATGTAATTTCCCCATCACAAACGGTCTTAAATCATCAACTCACTACACGAAATTCACAAATGGATAATATCATCTCTACAACTACTGTATGTGTTCGATAAGCAGTGAGATTATTTCTTATTGCTACATTCAAAATGTCAAGATTTTAAGTTTAGCGAAGGTATCAGTATTGTTTTTTTTTTTTTTTTGTACCACGACAAACTTTTATGCGCACTAATTTAACAGTTTTGTCATTTGGAGCGTCTGCGTTGACACGTTGATTAAAGATCTAGATGCGTAATTCGCCAAGAAACAAAATCATTATACTTTTAGTTGATGAAAAAGGAAAGGAGAATTGGCTCAATATATTAGTTTAATGAAGAAAACTTTAAGAATGCCTTCAGCATTCTTTCTTGAAGTAACCGCGAATCGATTCACCCCACCCAGCCCAGACATCGATTGCTTGTCCTACAGTTTTTATTTCCATATTCGTATTAACTGAACGAGTGAGCGAGGCAATTGTTTCACAAGAGAAGCTTTTTGTAGATATGCGATACTGAAATGGAAACACATACACCTATCAATTTGATGGAAATGCAAAAACAAAAACAAAACACGACACCGAAGTTATAGTACGTAAATTTTCGCTTTGCGTAAGCGCAAATGTGGAATTAATTACATCAAAAAAATCGAACATCTTGGAACCCCAGAAAATTAAAAGACATCAAAAGAAAAAAAAGGATTAAGGAGAAAAGGTTAATATCTCTAGTCGCTAAATAAAGAAAATGAAAAAATCCGTCTGGTTTTTCTGAAGAATGAAGCACGTTTGTCTGCGATTATATTCAGTTTTCAATAAATCGTGCGATAGAAGCAGCTGTGCGCATAATTTTGCAAATGATTTTACTGTAGTCAGTTGGCTATCAACAGAGTACTTTGGCGAAGTGCAGCTTGGACAGGTTTGTTATCTGAAAACAATACTTTCTGAATCATCATTTCAAAACTTTTTAGAAATCACAATTAAAACGTACTCAAGATCTGGTCAACATGCCGTCGTTCTACCTAAGGCGAAAATGGGTTGAAATTTCACTTTGGGTTGAAAGGAAAACCTTTTAGGTGCAATTATGCACGAGTGGTGGCGTGAATTCCCGAAACATGAAATAAAAGATTAAAGGGAAAATTTAATGGCTAAGAGTGAAAACGAAGCTGATTTATTAAGTGTAGAAGAAAATTAATATGGCATGTAATGTAGAATTGAACTTGGTAGTACAAGAGCATATCAAAAATGAAATTCCCCGGGTAGCAATGAAATTGCCAGCGAACTCCCACCGTTTTGATAAACTCCACAAAATATTTCTCGGACTAAGTGAACTTGTTTTGACAGAATCTTCATTTTCCGTTTGCGTCCCATTTAAACATATCAATTTTTTATGCATTTTCTGGTCTTATCGCCTTTGGATGACGTTTGGGCTAATCTACAGTGCAACGCACATGCATCCCAAATTTGGATTCGTTCGGTCAGTCAAACCCTACGCTTATTAGCGATTCTTAAAAACCTCAACATAGAAATAAGATAAATAAAGCCTAAGATAATTGTTTTACAATCAATACACTCGCCTTCTGTTCGCTGTAGCATGAAAATAATTTACTAATTTGAATATGGAAAACGGTCTAAGCGAACTATTCGCAAAGTCACGCGAGCTAACCCTTTTATACAAATGAAACGCGAGAAATTTCACTCCTGAGAGTGACAATTTTCGCCGCTCAACCACGAGATAATTTGATGCGTCGACAGCATCACGATTTAAGAGGGTTCCTGTGAGTTTCATATATTTTTCGGGACATCCAGACGGCTTATTCAGTACTGGGACTTCTCATCCTTCAGTCTGCTTAAGGGGTCAATACATCCGTTCGCTTAACGAAAATACAGCAAGTCTGTGATCAGAATTTCGCTGTACCCTCAAGGCGCTCCTTTATAACACTGTCATTGAAAAAAAAAACCTCACTTTCCAAGTAAAATAAAGCTTTGGCGAGACATTAATAATCGGCCGACATAAGAAAATAATTCGAAAGCGTGTTCATTCGCACTGTTCGATCACTCACGATTCGCATTGATAATTTGAAATGTCTCATGCAAAAACATTTTACGCGACTGTCATGTGCCGTTTTTCGGACAAAATTTACTCACCGAGTAACATTTCGGCAGTCATTAACTCTTATTCGAAAGTTAGAATGGATTCAGCTTAACTTAAAGCCACAATACCTGTGTGTGAAAGGTCCACTTTTCGCTAGTTAACTTTGATGAATAGCAAGTACAATACGTATTAGGCTCTACACGACATAACTGAAGAGCTAGTCCTGAAGCTAAACTTACCGCTTTGTAGGTCTTTTTCTGTCCAACATGAACTCCCCTTTCATTTATGTGCACACTGCTAATGATATCAAAAAAATCGTCCGCTACAGCGACCCTCCGATATTCGACAACTTGGCTGCGAGCGGATTGTCCGATCTTGTCAGGTTCGTATGGGTACAACATTTCCACGCTCTAAATGCACAAGACATCCCACAGAACACAGTCAGAGATAAAAGCAAACAAAACCGTACTAAGTCAAATATTTTGAGTATGAAACCTTTTTGTCGACTGACGGACTTACTCGTGTATGAGGAACTTTGACAGGAACATATAAAACCCCGTAATCTTGACCATCCTCGGTATGAGCGATTCGAAATCCTTTCGACTTGACCCAGAAGCGAAATTTTGCATCAGTTTCGATCTGGGGCTCTCCCAGCAAATATCTGCAGATTTTGTTGAACTTTTTCCGTGTGATTGTCTTCGTCCGGCTATTTTCTCCGTAGTTTAATTCAACCCAACCCTGAAAATTGCGACGGAATGAGGACCTTTCGAACGACATCTTCGAAAGGAATACGCCCGAATTCAAACCAGAATATTCGGCAAATGAATGTTGTCAGCGATGGGTGCGTTTGTTGGCCCATAGAAGCAAATTGCCTGTGACCGTCTGATTCCTTATTGGACGAAATTTGTTGCATTAGAAGGGCTTTGCTGTCGAACACCCAATCCCAGCTCATGCTAGCAGATGTCCCGAAATCGAACAATATTGACAGGATCCACGCATAATTTGGGATAATTGAGTGAAGGATGTTGTGCTGGCTTTGTTGACGGGACGAGGTAAATGACAGCTAATGAGATAGTATTGTGAATTTCTCGAGGAGGCGCTGTTGGGCTTTACTGCACCTATTGAAGTATGCCGCGTATTTTTTCACCTTAAGTGTGGTGTCGAACGAATTGTCCGGCGCGAAAGTGGGCAATTAGATTTACACTATGGCGGCAGTCACGACAGTTTAGAACCACGGAAAACACGCAATCATTAAAATCACGAATATATTTGTTTCGGCTCAGTTCGTTTTTAAGGTTATCAAGCTTTAGAGGAGAAGAGAGTCCATTGTTCCAAAGCCTGACGAAAACGAATCCAGCCGATAGCTGTGAGAAAACCGGATGAAGTCCGGAAACATTGAATGATAAATACCCCATATCCTTTCTCTACAGCCATTTGCAAGGCATAGAATATGCAATTTAGGCCAGTTTACAACTCAAAACATCCCATTTTCATCATAATGCTCTGTATTTGAATTTCGCATTTCAAGTGAAATTTATAGGACGAAATGTAAATAAAACAGTAGTGTATGTTTGCGAAAACCATTTTGCCTCAATCGATCAGTAAACATAGCAAATGTGAAGTGTGAGGAAGAAGTAATTTAAAAACTAAAAGCTAGGGAATCGTTCGGTCACATATTTCAGATATTTAAAATACGAAGAGGAATACTATACTTACAATAAAGTTTGTTTTGAATAACAATTAATTTTAGGAACACGTACAGCGGGGTTTCACTTTTCGCCTTTAGGGGACATGCAGTCTTCTCGAAGCCTACTTCGCTTAAGACTCAAGAACGGTTTATTTAGGTGAACAAAAAAATACTGATCTTTGCGAAGTAATCAACATAGTCTCCACTGAATATAGAAAAGCTAGAAATAATTTGGCAGATTTCGGACGGCAGGTATTGTAGTCAAAACACTTTGTGAATCACGCGACAAAAAATATTCACACCCGGAGCGCTAAACTCAATTCCCTTAGTCGTCCTGTTTGATTCCGTCTTGTTTGGTTTTCACGATAATTCTGCCTTCTAAATCACCAGCTCAAAGACTGGCTAATGAATATCAAATAATGCCAGTTCACAGAATGAACTGTAGGCATCAAATGTATTTGTATGGACGTTACATTAGCATATTCGGCTGCCAGGCGATCTCATTTTGGGGTCTATTCAGGCCAAACGTTTGCATAAATTGTCTTGGTGCTGTCCGTGATATTTATTCTCTCGGAGAATATTTCACTGCCCATTCCTGTTTTGAAGTGTCACTTCCCGTTAGTGCTTTCGCGCACATTTTTTTTTTTCATATATACTAGTCGTGGAATAAGTCAAAGTTTTAAATGACTTTCTTCCTGATTTGACCTGTTTTATTTGCTATTTCAGTAGTAATAAATCGAACTCTAGTGGCTGGCTAGGACTTTAATTCAAGCATAGTTAGTAGAGGAGACTATGATTCAGGGTTGATATCCGTTTTGTGCTTGCGAGTGATTTAACATCTGAGAAAAATATGGTTTTGACCTGATTCTTGTATACCACGTCTGTACTAAAGCATGACAAAACAACATACAGAAACTGTGCATTTTGATTGGTGGGAAACCGTATTTACTTTCTATAACTTTACCAGCAAGAGAGCAATATCATAATTTGAACTTTTTTCTAAAAGAAAAGCAAATTTTTTCTGAAAACACTGCCATATTTCGTTCTGGCCCAAAACTTCCTCAGCGCACCTTTCTGAGGCAACAACTAATAAACGACTACGACTGACTAAGATTTTTTAGTGGAAAAATTAACGTGGATATAGTTCAGAAAAATACCAAGACGGCTATATAACGGAAACTTGAAAGCTGTGAGAGAGCGCACGTTTAACCCCGAGAGGTTTTGGTTTAGCAAACTTCTAAATGTTTTTCTAAATCGAAGCAAAGAAGAACATCGAGGTGATAGGTCTCTATTATATGCATATATCTGTAATAATCAATTTCCATTTTAATGTCTTCATAAACAAATTTTCCTTTGAAGACACCTCATTTATTAAGTTTTTCTTCTTTTATTCTACTGTAATTTTCTTCCAATTCTCCATTTTTTCCATCAAACGCGCCCTTACAAAACAAGTTCGATTTTTCTAACATCCGTTGCCACTCGCAGTGGAAATATCTTATTTATTTTCTCTTCACCGTGGCGAACGTGAAGTATGTAATCGTTAACACAGTTCATTTCAGATTTTCGCAAATTCACTTTTCTGCCCACCTTTGAATTAAATTAGTTATTTCTTGTAAACGTTAGTTGAAATGTGTCAGTTGTAAAAGGAAGCTTCTCCACATTATTTCCGACACTTTTAGCACCACTCAGGGGAAGAATAAAAGTCAATTAAGATTTAAAATAGCGGTTATTTGAAATGAAATTCTAAGCTGAGAAGATGTGCAGATGTCTGATAAACAGAAATGTAAATCTGTAGCACATGTTGTTAACTTGCAAAATGAGTAAAAACATAACTTTAAAAAAATGTTAGGCGTAATATATTCCTCGACGACGAAACAAGACGACAAGAAGAAGCCCTTGAAGCCATCTGCGACACTTGGGCAATTCAAGTATATGAATTTGAATACCTTCGTAAGTCTTATTTCAAACGCCGATTATAAACAATTTGAGAGACATTTCCAGATACGTTTTCGACGTTACTGCAAAATTTGGTTGTTCGTTGTTCGGTCTAGCCTGTTTTAAAGCACATATAGTGTTGGTGTAAAGAATTATTTTCTGTCTAAAACGATCGATTAAGTAAAAACCCCTTAGGCCCGTAGGAACAAATATTACAGTGAGGGGGGCACAAGGGCTGCTGGCGTAGGCTGATGGATCGGAGACCCATCCTTGTGGGGTTGGGGGAGTCCACGGGGATCCTCCCTCGAAAAATTTTGTTTGGGGCATTTTAGGACACCTTTGTGAGATACGATTAGGCCTGCCCCGATTGTGCTTATAAAATGCTGACAAGTTGCTCACTGGAATGCCAAAAAGTTAATGCTAAAAAATTGCCAAAAATCGAAGAAGTTGCAACCTAAATCAAAATTCTTGATATTTTTATATAAACGCCGGATTTTTTTGTCGTTCTTCACAATAATTGCGAACATCGGTCAAGAAAAAAATTGGCACTTAGCTTTAAAGAGTTACTCGCAAATATGGGTGAAATTTAAGGATACTCTTAAGTCTACGGAACAAAACACATGGTTCATTCGACGTCTTGCCGAACGTTGTTAAGTGACAGGTTTTGTGTTCAAACTTCAAAAGGTTGATAAACATTCAAGAAATTCCCATAAATTGATATTTTCTTTGAAATCGTTGACTTTTTCGTGCTATATTTTGCTCAAAAGTTTCTCAAAAAGGCAAAACTTGCTCGAGGTTGCTAGAACCGTGAAAAGTTGCTCCAAACGCCAAAAGTTGCTCAAAAGCAACATGACAGCATCGTGGCATAAAATACATTTAATATTTCCGACTGGTATGTATATTAAATTGCCCCCAAAAAAGTGAGGGGAAGGACAACGGCCTCCCCCCGGTCCCCTTCTTTTACGGCCATGGCCCTTGCCAGTGGCTATTCAGTAATTTTTAACTATGCATTAAATTGTGTTTCTGACTGTGATCAGTATTTATTCTCTCATAGCAATATTAACACTATGTCAAGCAAACAGGAGTTGTGAATTAAAAAAAAAAAAAAAAAAAAAAAAAAACATTAGGACGTTATCTTCAGAAAGTTTCTCAGGACACGCATGATTTCAAGATTGGAACCGACAAGTTCTAAAACGCCTCCGCCATAAGGCAGCACAATTCAAATGCTCAAAATTGATCACGAGCATGGATGAACCCTTTTCACTCCACTGTTGTAAAAACTTAACTGGTGTAGTTTATAAAGCTATTCTTTCCGGCTAAATGCGCTACATCTTTAACGATCTCCACCAGGTCTTTAACATCAGCCTTTTCTCTGGAGCATTTTGTATATTTCTGTTTTGCTCTGGAACAAAATTATGGCTGAAGATCTTTTAAGTTGGATCCTTGCTGTAAATTTAGTTGACAAGGAAATTAAGTCAACCTGGACACGATGAACGAAACACATCCTGACTGAAATGATAAACAATTTACTCAATTGGAAAAATATTTTAATACTGTAGACTTTTTGCTATACTTTTCTCCCAAGATATAACTTGGTTATGAAATAAATGTTCTCCTTCTTGACCCTTCTTCTTTCCCACTGGTGGTAACCGTATCGTATTTATTGCCGGGTGATATCACGTGAAGTCGATCGTGAAGTCAATTTCTGGAAGAAATTTTGGCGGGAAATTCGAGATTTTTTTATATTGAGTCACGTGGTAGTGTCTTCCCATGATTCCAGCGCAAACTATTGTCCAAATTCAATATGGCGTCCAATGGGAAGTGGGAAGTAGTTGGTAAAGGTGGAAAGAAAAGGGCTTCTAATGAAGGGAAGAAGAACAAAGTCAAGGCGTCTGATATACCTAAAGCAGAGATTGTCAGTAAGTGCAAAAAGTCCTTCTTTTGCCAAGCTTTTACTGAACGAAAATAGCTTTGCGTGCTGTGTTGCCACGTAAGCTAAAACACGAAAAAAAATAAAATAAAATAAAATAACCAAAGACGGCCGTAATGGGACAGGTAGCTGTATCGTTATGTACTTTCTCTACCTTATAACGCGTGAAGCACGTTGGACAGCGAATCACAAATGCACCACTTATTTCGTGACTTATTTAAGCTCTGATTCCCGACATTGATTGATTGTCGACCGTTGTGATAGCTGCAAGTACTAAGCGTAAGTTAATTAAAGATAACAGCGTACAAGTCACAGTTTATGCGGCCGTTTTTGGTCTTTTTTCGTTATAACTACCATTTGTATAGTTACATACCAAATGTAGTTAATTGTATGAGTACAGCTGGTGACCTTTGACTTTTTCCTCTGTGGTTGATCCATGGCCAACAAGAGGGATCATCAAAATTTAACAAACGAGTGAATCCCCATCCACGTATATCTGAAATTTCTGTAAGTCACAAGATCAAACTCAGTTTGGCGCTTCACTAGTAGAAAATCCTCAAGCACCAAATTTTTACATGGAAATCATGATATGCTCACGATAGCTGTTCACTGATGAACCCCTTCGCACTCCTGACATGTATTGTTAAGGTGGCTCAAAACAGTTTCCAGCAGTTAGATTTTGATGGCTCATTATAATCACTCCTTATCATGTGATGCCGGGAGGCGCGGTGGCCTCATGGTTAGTGCGCTCGTCTCCGGATCGAGCGGTCCGGGTTCTAGCCCTGGCCGGGGACATTGTGTTGTGTTCTTGGGCAAGACACTTTACTCTCACAGTGCCTCTC
>Ga0126338_10001594_pt1 | contig 14867 bp, 11 predicted proteins | sample OrbCmetagenome_2_FD_92529 | JGI IMG/M metagenome (GOLD analysis project Ga0126338, IMG submission 92529) | Coral microbial communities from Petempiche,Puerto Morelos, Mexico - Orbicella C C metagenome | ecosystem: Host-associated > Invertebrates > Cnidaria > Coral | place: Petempiche,Puerto...
CCCCCCCCCCCCCCCTCCCCGATCGACAGCAACTTCTTTACAGATTTAGAAGTGCACGTCAGAAACAAAGGCATCAGCAGCTCTACATTCCTTGCGGATTGCTCAAGAGAATTGGGTGCTGAAATTCACAGAGCAGCCTGGCCTATTAAGCAGGTTTTTGTAACTTTGGTCAAAACTTGCACATCTCAAATGTCAATCATTTTTCGTTAAGTTTAATATTCTGTCTTCTTTATCAGTTTGCTTCGTATTTCCATAGCACCTCAAATGTCAGTATTCACTGAGCTTTATATTTGTTTTTTTAATTGAGCCTTTCTGTAATATAAGATAAAAGCCTGGACTAAGTAAGTTATCGCCTCAATGTTCTCGGACTTCCTTTATTCTGTATAACTATACATTCCACAGACAGCAGGGAATTCATTACCGAATTGTCTAGGGGCCGCCAAGGCTGAATTGCCCTGGGGGATATTTCGTTATAAGGTCTATCTAGGTATGTGTGGCCCCAAAGATTATGGTTTATTTGCTGTTTTGGTCAGAAATGGGGTATCGATTTCGACCATTTTTGTCTCAAATAGGGTATGGCTTTTGCTCTCCGGTCTTGAATTGTGTATGTTTTTTGTAGAAGAAGCTATCCTACCTAACCAAAGCATATAAACTAATTATGAAGCAGGTCTGAAACAGGGTATTGATTTAAGGCTCAGGTCTTACATAGTAAGTATCGAATATTTGTTCAGGTTATAAGTAGGGTAGGGAAAATCGCATATCTTGGTCTTAAATAGGAAAAGGGTTTTCAGCGGGCCACACACCCCCGCCCAATTTTTTTCGGGAGTACCCCTCCTGGGATGAATCGAAACTTCAAGATATACAGCCAAGGCGCTATTCTGTTTAGCACAGGACCTCCACGTAATATATGCGCTACTTTTCGAATTATAAAGCCCGCCAATTAAAAGAGATGAACTAAGGTTATTGACAAGCCGATAGTGACAATAGCGTGATGTGCTGTGAAAATGTTATTGCTTAAGTCTTAATTGGATTAAACTGGGGACCTGAGAAACCCTTAGACAAGTACATTTCCTAAGCAATTTCGGAAGTGCTGACATTAACTAAAAAGGGATCGGATAAACTGTTTGGCTCATTAGATTGGAAAGGTAGGGGTCGGAGTTGAAGGCTGGGATGTTTTCCTTTATATTCATGTTTAGTCGTCAACAGTGCCCACGACAAGCATTGTACGCAAAATAGATTAAATAAACTTTAATTAATAACATGTTTGTCCGACCGTGTACGGACCGTATAAGTTACACGAGGCTATCCCGGCCACACTACGCCAGAGAAATTAGAAGACGGAGGTTTTTTTTCTGAAAACGCATCAATTATCTCCCGTCCACACTACACCGAGAATTTTGAAAAAGCAGCAATCACCTTAGTGTGGACAGGGCCTAAGATAAACTGTTTTTTAGTAAATTGAATTTCCTAACTATGTTCACATGGAAAATCCTCGACTGTCATCTTGTCCTCTGTGTCTTCTTTGTTAAATTTGTATCCAACGATAAATTTTGCAACCATAACTGTCCACTTCAGTTGATCAGATTGACAATTCAATACACGTACGTACATTTAATAAATTAACTTTTAAAGCGTATGAGTTATCAACTACGGCAACACAAAAAATACTCTTGTTTATAATTTATAGTTTTACGATTCGTAACTGATTTTTGTATCAGATACACAACTTCTACTCTGTGATGCCAGCAGAACGTTTCACAATATAAGAGACTTTGATAAATAGAAAAATTCGATATGAATGGAGTGCTGGCGTTGTCGAAAATATTCCTCAAGTAAATTGAGCTTATGGCTGTCACCGACCGTACCAGGATAACTGTCGTATTCATTTTAGCGAGACATTTGCTGGAAGCCGGGATAAAATTACACTTCACTTTTCACGGACACTGGAGAATCTGGCTCAGTTTGTTTCGCGTTCTCGTTAGCGCGATGCTTCTTTTGGTATCGCTGGTTTTGAAACCAGTTTCTGATCTGAAGTTCAGTCATTTCCAGGCCTCTCGCCAATAGCGTGCGCTCGTCGCGTGTCAGATACTGTTGGCGGGAAAATATCTTCTCCAGATATTGGAGTTGACGCTGGGTGAAATGGCTGCGATTTCGCCGCTTCCGTTTTGGAACTTTGTCCACGACACACGTTTCTGACTTTTTAACCTCTTTGTCGCTGATTTCATCTGAAAATTAATTAAAAGAAGAGAGATCAGTCTAACGGATAGATTTCCATTGAGGAGGATAGTTTCACTTAACACTTTAATCAACTCTTCAGTATATTAAGGCGTGCACCAAAAGTTGTTGTTGATATGTTTTCGTGATATTGAATTTTAACTGCTTCAATATAATACTCTTATTCATAATTAATGTTGTTTTTCAGTCCTTTGTTCATCACGATGCAAGAAAAAACGAGTTCAAGATGTCAACATGGCGAATTAGTTTTGATTCAAGGCTTTTATTTGTTGATCTCAAGTCTTTTTATGAGCTGGAAACCAGAAAAAGGTTCAAGCGTAACTGCGTTAATCTGCTCTCGTGATAGACAATGTAAGTTAATTCAATATGACGCACTATTAATCTTAGAGCGAGATAGGCGACTGGCGCTCGCAGTGCAATACTTGATCGAGTGTAGCCCACGTTCAATTCCAAGCAAAGTCTTGACAAACAGCTATGTCACGGAAACAAATATTGAAGGAATTTTGCACATTTGCAAGAGGGAAAAATATGCGAAATGAACCTGAACATGAAAAAATAACGCGATTTAAAACCACCGCGAAGACATACAGGTGGAATAACTGGAACAATTTAAAGTAGCTTTTCTGATCATATACTAAAGTCTGCTCTAAAATACACTTGTTTAAAGGTAATGTAAGCCGCGTCAGTTGCCAAGAAAGAATTCTAGATTCTAATTAGCAAAATAGCACTTATTATTTAAAAAAAAAAGCTGTTAGAAACGAATGAAGTACATTGCACTGCGTTAGCTACGTGATGTAAATGATTTTATAGTTCCCTTCACTTTGTATATAGCCATTGATTGCAGTTGAATTCATTTGTAAAAAAAAAGTCGCTTAATTGTTCTGAATGTGCAATTTAGCACGAACCTTATAACGAACTTTTATAGATCGTATAGCTAAACCGGATAAATGGGTTCTCAAAAGCCGCTATTTAGCCAAACAAACACTCAAAGCTCTTGTTTGAAACCGAAATAAGTAATATAACAGAATCACTCCATTCCAAAGTACACGCAGTCGCAAAGTCAGGCTATTTATGAGGTTTGCTTTTGCCCTGGGTGCGCTCAAACGTACCGTGGCTAGAATTATACCTTTTAATTTTTGTGCGAAGCTCGAGCTTACGAATGCAAAAATAAAGGACATGCAGTGACTTCTCAATGTTCAATATCTAAGTACAAAAATATCAGTTTGTTGTCACTGGGTCACATATTATCGCTGGATATTGTAATGATTTAGAGCAGATATGTAGTGTGTAGTGTCGCCAACACTGGCCCTTATGTATTACATAAACATTCGAGACACTCACGGAAACAAAATTGACAAAATTGCTATCGAATACAAGATACATTAAATGACAAAGACATCACTGATTATTTTCAATTCTTTCGTCGAATCCAGTATTTGTAAAATATATTTAAGAAAGATATAGCAAAATGACTCCCTTAAAAAGATGACTACCTTAACTATTGGCGCGTGTCAGAGACACACAGCTGAAGCAGGAAACCTTTATAACCATCAAGCTCAACTCAACTAGCAAAAATAATTTGCGCATTTATATCCCTAATGCACTTTAGATAAATGTCATGAAGTTATATTTTAAGGAATTTCAATATCTGTAGTCATCATGTCTTGAACTTGTGTGTTTTACGCCAAAATGTTCGTATAATTATTTATAAACTTATTGTTTGGTGTATCCAGGAACATTTTATCGCTATAAAAGTTTTCCCAGCGAAGAATTTGAAGTAATTTCCTTGCGTGTCTAGTCAAAAAAAAAAAAAATGTGATCTCTTCGAAACAGCGTTGATCATCAATACTACATGACTCAAAGCACTTTGTACTTAACTCGTAAGGCCACAATGCCTTCAAGTATTTTTAGAAGTACACATTTGGCTGTAAAGAGATATTTTCCACATTCATTTAAACTATTAGCATTATCAAATTATAAAGTGACCCTTACAAGCTGACACTCAAACCCCTGTATCCGTTTGATTCTAATAATCCATTTGCAAATAGCCTACATTTTTTTTAACGAAATGGAAGGAAGAAAAAAATTATACTCCCGTCAACGTAAACATTTGTACTTCCTTTCAATTTAGGTATTATTTCGTAGCAGCGATTTTTGAAAAAAACGGAAACGACTTTCAGCCGCGATAAAGTTGCCATGCGAACGATATTTGGAAGTTTTTCAACTTGTTATGTGAAAGTTTTCCGCGTACGTGCCTCAAAAATGCAAGTTAGGGCATGAATTCGAAACCCTCCAAAAACAATAGATAGTTTACAATTCCGTCATCGACAAATTTCATGCAACCACCGATCTAAAACAAATTAAAATTTATGTTTCAAATTTTGACCCAGCCAGCACACAGAGCGCTAAATAACCATGGCGTACCATAACGATAATCGATTCTGGTATAACGGCAAGCGTAAAATTTGGCCGGATTTGGAAATTTTCTACCAATTACCATTTTTTTTTCCAATTATTTCTTCAATTTTAATAGCGATTCGCCTGAATAAATTTCTAAATTAAAATTGTGATTAAATGCTTACCGCTGCTGTGATGGAGAGCTTCGTCTTTGCAGCTTAGACAATGGTCGTCGATCTTTTTCTCTTGCTCGGGTAGAATTTGTTCTTTCTCTCTATTTACTCGATGCAATCTTCCCTCACCTTTATACATGTCTGGCAGACGTTTCACAAAAATAGGGCTGTAACGAACCGTGTAACACTGATAAAATGGCATGGTACCCCATCTCTCCAAGCAAGATTCTCTGACCGTTGGCAGATTTGCGACGTGGGTTCTTTGCCGATGAGGAAAATCTTCTCGTAGAATATTTTCAATCGAAAAGGACAGATTCACTTTGTGTTGGCGAAACTCCATAGCAATAGCTGTAAATAGTGACCTTACGAGATGCAACGGTCGGCTGGTCGGCTCGTCTGTCGAAACTGAAATTGTCTTTTCATTAAATACTCAAGTTTTGCGGTCACGCGTTTTACAGAACACCCCGCCCTCGTGTCACAGGACGTCGGATATGTTCAAGGGTTAACCTATTTTAGGAACACACAAAGATATTGTTTACTTCAGTCAAGATATTGCCCAAGGAGTCTATAAAAGGTAACACTGATATGAAAGAGAGGCTCGTAAATTTACATTATATGACAGCTCAGCAGTTAAGTTAAACTCGAAGTCACATATTGCTTCGATTTTCCGTGGTCAGTTGAATTTCACTTTCGAAAACCTGAATGAATAACCACAAACCGAATATGCCAAGAATGCATTTCCTCACTGATACCCTATTTCCAATATAACCGCCATTCGAATAAAGAATTGACTTCATCCATTGAAGTCACCATTTTATCAGCTATTATAATTTATACATGTCGTTAAAATAAAAGCTATGTTAACAATTTTGACGAGGTTCTATGTGGGTCTTTTATTGAATCCTTGTTGTTATAACTTAGATTAAGCAGATAAGTATTAGAAATCGACACCCAATTAGCCGGCCAGCAAAATACGTCTATATTTAGACATGCATTGATGACTCAACTCAGTGGGTTAACCCCACAATATGTACATATGATTCCATTGTAAAACATGAAAAACAATCGTCCGAAAAATACGCCATCATCGCGCCCACTTCACGATGAATCTTTCAACAGCCTAAAGTATAAATTAACATCGTCTACTTGTTTATAATTAAGAGTTTCCTCCCCTTCCCAGTACGGTGTAATCGTAAGCTAGTTAAACTACTTCCGGTGACGTCAGTCCAGTGAAGCAGATGGCACCAAAAATATCGCTTCACTAATATCCTCGTGTGCGCGCGTGACTGTCGATTGTGTCAATTACAAAGTAACCTTTGTCTGTTAAAATTATTCCAAATAAAGTGGTTTTACTATAGAAATGCTGTCAACTAAAGGTTACCCAGGACAGAAATTGAATGTTATTTCTTTTTTTGCTATACTAAAATAGGAGATTCTTAAGTTAGATCTGGAGAATATAGAATATGGACTCTATATAACTAAGATCAAAGTACGGTGTTGATTACAAACAAAACGTTGGAAGACGAGATGCGTGACGGATCTGAAGCACCGAAAAAAAGTCATGAAGTTTGTTATAAATTCTTCGTTCAGTCTTCTCCTTCGTTTACCTCTGTCAACAATTATTCTGAGATTTCCTGGGTACGTTAACAAGATGTGAGTAAATTAACTTAGCTGAGTAATTATCAAGTATTGAACATTCTTTGTTTCACTAGATGCGACACATTGGCTATCAGATTTATGTTAAAACCTTAGTATATAAATACTCTTATGCGACGCTTTGGCTACTGTATCAGAATTCTCGTATCGTTGTACTGATTACGAGCTTCCAGTAACAGCTTTAGTAACAGATATTGTTCGTTTTGATGTGGTAACATTTTTGAGTGAAAATTAGCCCAGGAAAAAGATACAAAAGAAAAGAAGGAAGAAAAACGATTTTACTGAACTCAAATTGGTTTCTAACCCAGAAGATCTATTGTCAAGCTTTCGTAAGTAAAAATATGTTGCTAGTTTGAATTCCAGAGACTTTGATAGCAAAAACAATCCGGTAGCTAAGTCTTTTTAGCTTCTGGATGCGTTATTTTTGACCACTCAATCTAAAGTTATTTATCAATGCCATCGCCATATCGTATTGTTTCTTATGCTGACTAATCAGGTGGCCAGACTAACTTTCAAGTTTCTTGAATTCCTTAAGAGGATGAACATTCACATGAAAGTACTACCACTGAATTCTAGGCTAGTTGTGCTAACTTCTATAAGTCTCGACAGTAGAGGGCAACAATTCAATCGAAAGCTATTAAGTTCCATTTCCATACGACGCTGTCTTCTTTTTGAAAATTTTTTTTTTAATATTTAACTACTTTTTTTCCGGTTTTAGACTATGATGCTCAAGCAAGTGTTAATTAAAAGTAAGTTGGGTGAGCACCGCCGGAGAAAGCATGTATGTTACCACCCAAACGTTTGTTCCGTAGCCAGAGGTAGCCACTCCAAATTTATTATTGACGCTTGTCTGTTTCAAAAAGAGGCATTTCCTCTAGACAGTGCGATTTCTTTAAACAAATAGTGAAGGAAGTCTGTATTATAAGATATCGCATGCAAACGACAAATCGATATCACTCCTCGATTGATTGTCTGTAAAGGAAACGTATCTTCGGAAACTATAACTCCGTAAAGGAGTTCAGTCGTGCCATTTTCAGTTATTTTACTCTTGTACAAAAGTACCTTTAATTATAAACCATAAAGGAACACGGATGGGCAAGGATGGAAAACTTTAGGCTTAACTTTTGCAGATGCGCAAACCGTGACGTAATTATTAAGACCGACATTGCGTCAATACCGTAAGAACAAAACTGTGGGCTTGGCCACAACACGCTGAGGTCAGCCCTCGCTTATCAAACAAAGGACAGCTCTATTGAAGTGTCATTTACTAATCATATTATTATGAACTTCATTCGCAAACAAATAAGGTTTTGCAGAAATTACATACAACTGTGCCAGTCTTAAATTTTACTTCCAACCAGACGGCTTGAGGAAAATAGAGCAAAAATTTAAAATATGTCACTCTGATTTTTTGTCATTAAAGCCGATGCGTTCTAGACTTGTCTAGTTTTCAAAATCTATTCAGTTAGACGGTAATATTTTTTTTTATGTTTCAAACTACAACCGGACGATTTCCGTTTGCGGAATGTTTTTCCCATAAACTTTTCGTTCAGTTTATATATTATTTTCGGGCAATGTCCCTTATATCAATCTGTGACATAAAGTCACTTTTTCAACTGCCTTTTCAGAAGAAATGTCTGTCGGAGTCGGTAAACACAGTGCACAGGAAATCTTAATGGAAGGGTCGCGGTGGTGGATGGAGTACCGCATTGCATGTATTTTAAACCGTCCGACGTCAACTAGGATTATTGACGAGAATGTGGCAGCACGTGATGTTAGAGAAGAGAAAATAATTTATCAAAGGTCGAAGCTTGGCCTGTTATTTTGGCCTGTTATAACACGTAGCCAGTTTTAAAGAAAATTTCTTTCATAGTTACTAGTAGGTGGCATTGAGTAAATGTCATTGCCTCCTTAAATTCGTTAACGAAAGACTGATTGTCTCGCGAATATTCAGTGAATGATCTTTCTATGGGCTTATATAAAGTAAATATTGTAAACATTGGCCATTATATAAACAACAACATTTAAACATATTTTTTGACTTTAATATCTTAGCTTCTTTGCTGATTCGGCCTCTTTCGGCTTATTGGCGAATGAGCTGATTGCGTTTTTGCTTGTATTATTTCTATTTTATCACTACATTGTCAAGCAAAGTTGCGATAAGTGAAGGAATACGTATCGACTTGGACCAGCAGCCATATTGCCTTGATGAACTATCGAACTCTGCGAATCAACATTCAAAACAAAATTCATTCTGGTCAGTATACAGAACTTGTCTTTTTAACTTGGCCGGCTGCTTGCCTGGCTGTGTAAAGACTTTGAAATCGAAACTTTGGGTTCGAGAGATGCTGGAGACTACGTAAGCAATCAAATCAACGAAACACAGTTTTCAACAGAAAATCATAACTGGCAATAAGCCATTCCATCTTTTTATTGTGAGGTTACAGTGTCAGCTTTATTTAAGCAAACACGTCAATAGCTGAGAGGGTTTAGATAAACGGGTTAAAAGAGTGTTATTTTTTTCGTATTATACCATAAAATAACAGTTAAGTGTTTTGCTTCAATGATTTTGTAGTTTTACTGTTTAATCCAACAAGCGTTGGCGACGTCACTTCACACCCACTATGCAAGCATTATATCAATTCACCAGGGTGACTTTTAACAATAGACCCGTATAGCGAGATAACTGCGCACCCAGGCTAAGCTCAAAACGTACATTCTCCTCACTTTGCCTCATAAGTTTCGTTTAATGTTAATTGTGAGATTTTTAATGACACATGAAGACAATATCTCCTAGCGGATGTTTTTTCCTTTATTCTTTTTTAATAAGCTGTCTGCTTACAAGTCACGCCTTATAGTACTTTGTATAAAAATTTCGGAGGAGGTCGTTTAGATATTGTTCAGAGGCAATGTAGAGGAAATGAAGTTTAGCTAGCTGCCAAGAGCGGGATTGCGTCAATACGAGAATGAGCTATTAAGGATAAAAGTGGGAACGGTCGCAATGTTTTGTAGCTATTAGTTTGTACTGAAGTAAAGAAAATTCCGAGTCGATCGGTTAATTATAACTCCACTTGTTTGAGCGATATGATTAATCAAGAAATGAGCATGGTATACTAATTTTCCATTACGTTAAGTTATAACTAGCCTTGTGTGATCCATAAGACTGCATCTGTTGTTTCGTGGGTTTGTGCTTTGAGAACGCGGAAAAAGAACTTATCACAGGAAATGTACTAATTTTCTCCGGCACAGTGTGGGTGGGTTTTATTTATTTACATTCAATATCAGTTGCCTTACAAAAACCCTTTGTTCTGTTCTTCTGTTCCGCTCAGTTGTTTTGCAAATGGGAGTGGCAGTTTGCAATGCATAATCCGATTGAAGAAGCTTTGGCGGCGGTCTTATGTCCGCGTTGCAATGTTACTCCTTCTGCCGTGACAGTAGTTCTGGCTAAAAACCTAGCACCAATATTACAAAAACACTCATAACTGTTAGCGTTATGTTTCTTTAACATTATAGTTCGGTAAATTTGGTGAAACAACAAGGTGATGTCATGTCGGCTTACTTGATATTCTCTTAATCACCTTTAGTCACTAGCTGTCTGCTTTCAGACGAATCGCTCAATATTGTAAAGCAATTAAATGTTGATGTCGTTTATATACCGTAAGTTATAAATAACGGTGAACAAAGACTACTGACGAAGACTTACTACAGGGCGCGGTGTTTTGACGTCAAGCGGTTTATTATTACTAAAAGAGCATACTGCTCCATCTGCTTCGGTATAGTTGTTTTCTAGTGTTTCTTTGCCAATATAGGTTGTTTTCAAGACAAAATCTAAAATTTTAACTTTGCGCGGGTGTAGTTCACCCCGATGAAACACACATCTCTTGAGCAATCATTTCTTGAAGGTAAACCATGATCATTTCTAATCAGTAAGTCATGCGAAACTTAACAATGCTTGTGATTATACTCGAGAAATATCGCGAGGTTATATGAAAGTTTATGGAGAGGATACGGAGGTAGCCAAAGAAGGGGAAGTTCGCTCCATTAATCATTACTGCCGATATAGACTAAGTAAGTTATAATCAGAACTCAGGGTCGTATCGACTTAAAAATATACATTAGGTGTTGAATATATATAGATTACCGCAGAACCGTCTATACAAGACAGTGCGTGGTTTGGCCTTGTTTGATAGCCTCTCCTTGACTTTTAGGTAGTTAGGTAGAATGACTGGTGGAAAAATGTCAGCCAACCCTTTGTGCCTTTCTCTTTTTCACTCGATGGTCTTCTCGCAATTGTCGTTAGTTGCAAGTCAACCGGAACTCCTCGAACACGCTAAAAGTGCAACTTATAATTTAAGAAAGCGGCACAGACTCACTAAAGGGCGCGGTGTTTTGACGTCAAGCGATTTATTATTAGTAAAATAGCGTACTGCTCTACCTACTTCAGTATAGTTGTTTTGTAGTGTTTCTTTGCCAGTATAGCTTGTTTTCAAGAAACCATCTAACATTTTAACGCTACGCTGGTGTAGGTAACCGCGATGAAACACATATCTTTGTAGCAATCATTTCTACAAGCTAAAACTATGATCACTTCTGACCAGTTAGTTATGCGAAACTTAACAATGTATGGGATTAAATTGTACTCTAGAAATATCGCAAGCAGTATATGAAAGTTTATGGAGAAGATAGGTGGCTAAAGAAGGAAAGGTTAGCTCCATTAATCATTACTGTCGATATAGACTGAGTAAGTTGTAACCAGAACTCAGGGTCGTATCGACTTAAAAATATACATCAGGTGTTGAATATAGATTACCAAAGAACACCTAGCGAGATAATAAGTGATTTGGCCTTGTTTGATAGCCTCTCCAAGACGTTTACTGAGGCAGCTGGGTATAGAATGGCTAGTGGAAAAATATTAGCTAACCCCATTCTTTCTCGATGCTAGTTTTTCAGCCGACTCGATCATGGGTCTTCTCGCAATTGTTGTTAGTTGCAAGTCAATCGAAACCCCTCGAACACGCTAAGGTTTAAATTCAAAATTAAAGGTGCATCTTATAGCGGCATTTCTGGCTTTTACTACAACTAAAAACATTTGCACTAATTTTCATGATGTCATGTGGCTCGGAGAACATACTCGTTTGCCACTGCTAACTATTCTATTTTAGTTCCACAAAACATCTTGGTTCTTTGTCAGTTTTGAACCTGAGCACACGTGGAAGAATCTCAGCTGGTTTATCCTGTTTTGAGTTTTCGTTGGCTCGACGTCGTTTCAAGTATCTCCGGTTTTGAAACCAGTTTCTGATCTGAAGTTCAGTCATATCCAGGCTCCTCGCTAAGACCATGCGTTCGTCCCGTGTTAGGTACTTTTGGCAGGAAAACAGCCTCTCCAGATACTGCAGTTGATGCTGGGTGAAATGGCTGCGATTTCTTCGCTTCCGTTTTTGAGCGCCAACCCCATTACGGCACGCTTTCGAGTTGAAGAATTCCTTAACTTCTCTGTTGTTTATTTTGGGGTCTGAAGCATAGAAATAACTCAGGTTAAGAGAGATTTTGGGCCTGTGATAAAAATACGATAAATATAAATTTCGGGGTCGTGATGTTCACCGCAACACGATTCAATATAGCTGAGTGTTGACATTAAATTTTGCGGCTTAATCGATATCACTTATCACTGATCAGTCTTCTAAGGCCTGCTAATAACATATCCACCAAGCTCCCTCTCATCAAAAATTATTTGAACATGTAAATATAAAACATTGCTGCGTTGGAACAAAAGTTCTGGTTATCATGTAGAAACGAAATTAAAAATATGCTTGCAAATTTTATGAGGCTGTTAATTAATTGAATGTAGTTTTCACTTCTATATATTGAACCGTTTTAGTGTTAAATTTAAGCGGAATTAAAAGTAGACACAGTGAGGGATTTTTAGAGTAATATATTATATTAACCAACTGTTCCAATATTTTTAATTTGAATACTCTGTTGTTACATGTAACGCGTAAAGTCAACAAGTCAAAAAGCAGCCAATCAGGTCATTATAATTGTTTTTACAGTGTAGCCGCTCCGAGCAATATATACAATTAACACAGTCATACAGGCAGAACATATAAACGAGTTCTCAAAAGCCACTATAGTTAGCAAAACAAACACTCAAGCAGATCCTGAAACACAACTGCAGCGGATGAAAAAATTCAAAAGAAGTCGCTTTTAGATATTTTCACCAGGTTCCAGGAGGCACGTTCAAGCAATGATCAGCTCGCCTACAGCGCTGATTCATTACTTCAGAGCTAAAGTGTTTGAGTTTAATTTGTAACAAGGAATAAAAGTGTGGGCTGCAGATTACCTTCGCCTTACTACACTCAGTAGCAAGCCGGCAATTGTATGTTTACGTTCACACAAATCCGCGTTCAGCGTGGAGACGACAAATTTGAACGATCAATATTAAACCACGTGAAAGCTCAATAGCTGATTGTTAACAGTCACGAGATGTTTGTAGATATTGTACGGCGTGTAGCCCCATCGCCAAGGATCTCAAATCGGCCGCGCCCTTTTGTTAGCTAAAGGACTGGCACGAAACCAAAATATGTCTCAAAAACAGATATCATATCCTGTGCTTAGCAAAACAATCATGGACAAAGGGATTTTGTGTTAAGAGACAGCTGTGGCTTGCATGGGAGTGTCACTTCAGCTTCATCGCAGTTTTCATTTCATCCTAATCTTTATGTAAAAGCAAACAATAAAAATAACAAAGAGGACGCCAACATTAATATTGCGGTAGAACGATTTTTATTTTATTTGCGCTCAAAATGTACAAGCCTTTGTATTAAAATAGTTTTCGTTTTCCCGCCGAAGGCATCAATTATGGAGTGTTTTAGGAGTCATTAAGGGACATGCGTCAATTAAAAGTGTCGTAGCCTCACATGTAAAGTTATTTCATGAGATTCTTATCGCCAGCTTCTTGTGTTGTAATTTTTAAGTGTAATTCACGACCTGTAAGCGAGTGACTTTGTAGAAAATGCAATACATACCGCGGAAATGAAATGAAATGAAATCAAAAGAACTTATTTTACGAGCTCTTGAATAGGATCAATTTGGAAATACGGATTATTCCAAACGCTACTGACTCGAGTATTTATCATCTCAAAGAGCCTTGAGTCTTATTTGCTAATAACAGGAATACAGTATGTGAGTACCTATGGATGTATTTTCGTTTCACACTGATGAAATATGGAGTTATGTACGTACCTGTGTTTCGCGTTTGTAGTTCTTTCTGCAATATTGCAGAGTAACTGTAAGGAAATAAATATTGACTTTCGGCTCGCCAAACAAGCTACTGCCTCAAGCGAAGTTTTTCACGTATCCTTAATTTGTGATCTTCAAAAGTGAAATTTGCGTCTATGGTAAAACGGCTTTATGCCGGCGTCATCGACGAAAACATGCATTTTTTAAACAATTTTAAAATTTTCTCGATCATTAAGAGGCATGCAAGAAAATACATTTCTTGCAAGATTCCCTTCTCACCCATAAACTTTATGCATCTGACACAGAATAAAGGTTAACAGTTAGGATGGAGCGCTACTAAATTAAACCAATTAAATTTTATTGCAACCGTCCATTGCACACTGGATTATTTACATTTTGACAGTCTTCTTCGGTTTCTTAAAATGAAAAAGTCCATAAGTAATGTAGAATTTTACGTGATGTGATAGCTCAGGAAGAAGTTTAAAAAATACATTAAGATATAACTCTTACCGTTTTCATGCCGTAATGCTTCGTGCTTGCAGTTTGAACAGTCATCCATCTTGTTATGCTCCTCAAATAAAATCTGACCTTGCGGTCTATTGGGCAGACTTTTCACAATAACAGGACTGTAATGAACTGCATGATATGGCGGATAAACAGCTGTGTTTGACCATCGCTCAAAACTGGATTCATGCTGTGATATAAAATTGCAGCCGTTTGCTCCCTGTCGGTGAGGGAAATCGTCCCGTAAAATATTTTCAATGGAAAAGGAGAGGTTGACTTTTGGCTGGTGAACTGACTCCATTTGAATGACAGTAACAGTTATTATTCGATATTCACCATTAGTCTACCGCCAGAGTGGAGCTATAACTTGCTTGCCGATCATTTTGGTACCTGCTTAAGTACAGAACATCCGTATTGATTATTGGGTTGGGCAAGTTGATGAATTAAGCTATTTTAGGAACAGACAGCTGAACAGTGGGCATTGTATGGTACCTTACACATTCCTATCAAAAGCAACATTAGTGTCTTATCACGTGACCCTGTAACCCTAGATAGCGTCATTCTATAGAAAACTGGTCGCACGTCAGCGATGACGCAAACAAAGTCAACTTGCACTAATACTGTGCACGTCAGCTCGGAAGTCCGTGCGCTTAAACACTTCCC